>TARA_R110002111_G_scaffold18931_1_pt1 | contig 44762 bp, 43 predicted proteins | sample TARA_R110002111 | Tara Oceans TARA_R110002111 (sample SAMEA4397363) | marine metagenome | biome: Polar Biome; feature: [ZZZ] marine water layer (ENVO:01000295); material: water (ENVO:00002006), including particulate matter (ENVO:01000060) such as... | depth 199 m
TTCATTGAATGCGATAAATAATCCGAAAGCGACTTAGCAATAAGAGTCTTAAACGCTGATTTTGTAGCCATCACAATACCTTCGTTCTATTGCTTAGATAATTGCCATGTGATACCGAAACGAGGCATAGTCTTAAACCAAACTAGCAAAGATTTTGATCTGATATGACTTTAAACAATCATGATCACTGTGGCAAAACAATTTAGCTTTTGGCTACAGATTTCCCTTTAGACATAACATCCCCTATACGCCCCTGAATCAGACCCAAGACAAATATTACTGGCTGATTGAAACGCTGCTTCAGGCTCACGTGAGGGCTGCATCAATCTCACACTTCCACCAAACTATCTCCAGCTGAGATCCATTCATCTGATTCATCGATCTTTTTGAAGGACAGGATCAGCTTTGGGGGATCGCTGTTAAGAGCTTCTACAGGAACCATTCCGTAGCCTGTGACCTCCCAGAGGCTGCTACCATCTTTGAGTCTCATCTTCATCGTTGGACACGGTGTACTGCCTTGGATGGGGTAAGTCTCCTAGCTAATTTCTCTGATTCATTTAACGATGACGTATTAAAAAGTATTTTGCACCAGCGACTAATTATGATGAAAATATTCACAATGCAAGTAGAAAGTATGGCGGTTGCTTTGAATTTGCTTTTAAAACTTTGCTAGACAAAGATGCTGAAGAATTAGATGATAGTGAAATTTCGAAAAGCTTTGATCCCTCTCAGTGGAAGTAACGTTTCACCAAGCATTGCAGGCAGAATCAGTGTAATTTCTACTCAGTCAGAAATCGAACGGTTTGATGAGTCCACACGATAAAAAAACGATGCTTGGCATTTTATTAATTATTCTTCGATCCAAATGGTACTGGGCACTAGCAGTGTCATCAGTTCTCATCCTGATAACGTTGATCGCCATACCAGCGATACATAATCACAGAGTCATTCAAAGAATTGGTGCACTCGGAGGCAGTTTTAGTATCATTGAACCGAATATAAATACGGTCCCTTTTCTCTCAAGGTTTCGATTCAATATCTGGGGAAATAATACATTCATTAAGCTTGAGTCGATTTCGCAACTCAGTTTGCACAACACCTCAATTGGTGACTCAGATATGATCTGGGTCCGTGAATTCAATAATCTGGAAAGTCTCAATCTCAGTAAGACGCAAATCAGTGATGCTGGGTTGGAACATCTGAAATATTTTTCAAAACTAAAATCTCTTTTTCTTAACGATACACAAGTGGGTAATTCAGGACTGATTCATTTGAAAGGCTTGGCGAACCTAAATCATTTGTATCTACATAATACACAAGTCAGCGACGCAGGACTGATTCATCTAAAAGGTCATAAACATTTAGAACGACTCTGGCTTGATCAAACGAAAGTGAGCGATAGAGGTCTTTTTCATCTACGGGATCTTACAAGTTTAAAACGACTCAGCCTGCGGGGAACGAAAGTGACTGATACAGGAATAATTCAACTCACTGATTTAAATGATCTGGAGTATCTTGATTTAAGCAATACACAAATAAGTGACGTTGGGTTGCTGGAACTAAAACAATGTTTGAATCTGGGCACGCTCTATGTCAAGAATACACAAGTATCGGATTCTGGGGTTGTTCAACTGAATGCAGTCTTACCAAATTGTGTGATCATTACTGCTCCCGAAACTCGCTAATCGAATAGTATTATCCGCACCATCACGCTACCGACCCCTGACAGGCCCCCTTAACCGGATTCAGAGCTTGAGATACTAATCAGGATTCTGGACCAATTGAGGATGAGGCGAATATGCCCACCAAGCGTCATTCATCCGAACAGATTATTTCAAAGTTCCGGGAATCCAAGGAAACATAGAAACGCTTTCCTGATGAAGAAACAAATCTGCGATTTCGACGACTACTCCGAATTCCTGATGAAGCAACTTCGCACGCTCCGTCATTTTGAACGTTGCTTATTTTCCGTATGGTGTGTCGACCGCCTACTTACATCACATGCCGATCTTCTCGAAGAATATCTGTCAGAACAAGACCATCGAACATTGCAGGAGATAGTGAATGATCTTTGGGATGCATTGTTGGAGGGGGGCATCCCTGAGAAGGACCAACTCAACGCACTCGACATAGAATTCATCGAGATCGATGACCAATGGGACGCTTCGATGAAAGACATTCATCCCGTCGTATCTATCGTGAAGCAGAGCGTCGGGATGTGCATTCTGTGTTGTCGCAGGAACGATGTCGGGTTGGTTCAGACAATAGCCCAGTCAGTGATGGATAGCATTGAATGCACGCTCGAAGAAAATGATCCCAGTTATTCGCCGGACATCCTGTTTGAGTATCCGCAGATTCAGAATGAACTTGAAGCTCAGGTGGCTATGATAAAGCTCTTGAAAGGCGAGTATGAATTGGATGCGAATTTGAGGACGATGTTTGGGTGAAGTTGAGAGGCTCAACCGATCTTATAGCCGATGATGCCCTATCTTTATTAAATAGTTTCATTGATGCTGTATCCTCATTCTTATATAGAAATTGGATGCAAGTCTGAATTAGAAAAATAGACTTCCATCAATATTTGCAGTTTAACCTTCGTAAATGTCACCTAGTGTAGGCTCTCCATTGAGATTCTTTAGGGCAATGATAGATTTCATCTTGTTTATTTTTAATTCATTCATTCCAAATTGAGTTTTCCAGTACGGTTCTTCAATTCCTTCAATAATCTCATAATTATACATCGGAATTTCACTCCCTCGCACTCCTTCACCTGCATTGACAGCAGACAGAATCTGCCAGCTAACAGGATCTGTCATCTTAAATGAATTGCAGAGTATCGAACATCGGCCACTTGGAACGACATTCTGAGCAGGGAATATAAAATTTGATGTCGGAAATGGGGAGTTAGTAACTGCTGAAACGTGTGTTGAAAAATAGCATAAACCATCGAATTCCTCATTTTTCGTTATCCATTGCAAAACCATCTGGGGGATAACGTATTCTGGTTTGTAAGGAGCATTTCGATTCTTAACTATTATCGAGCACGCCGCCATTAGTGGCCATATCACTATTGAATTGATTAACGTATTTTTAAGTTGAGTTTTATTTTTATCGTAGATATCAGAGATACTGCCATCCGGTGATAAATATTTATTTAATCTCTTTGGACGATTCGAAAAATTCAATACTTTGAATGTTGTGGCGTCTTTTAGCCATAAACCCGAGATTTGAAGTTCATGAAGTGGGGGGCGTCCCATTTCCTCCCAGCAGGTGTATAACGAACCAGTTAAATATAAACATGGTAAACCGGGAATGCTATATCGTTGTGTAGCAACTAAGTGACGGAGTTCAAAAGGAATATGGAACATTTCTTCTTTGGAGAGTGAAGGACTAGATGTGCGTCTTCCTCTAAATAGAATTCCTAAATCATTGTCTCCTAATTTATTTATAGCCAGCCCTTCCAATTCTTCACGGATGGATGTCATCGCCTTTATTAAATGTTGATAAGCATTATGAGGTTGTCCCTCAAAAGTAGATCGTACTGCTTTTTTGATCTCATCACAGCACTTATTCATTGCATCAAACCGGTTCTTGACTCTGTCTGCTATCGTAGATGAATCTAAATCATTTATGCGTTCTAAAAAGATCTCGAATCTATTATTTATGAACTCTTCAAAGTCATTACTATTTGACCAAGATAAAGGTAGTTCAATATCTGGATCAGATAACAATTCAAATAAGTTCAAAAGGTATTCTCCTGAATAAATTGGAGCCTTAGATCACCGGAGTCTATTGCTATTATAGTCTCTGGAACTTTAAACTGATTGTCAAAAAAATTGCAAGCAGAGCAGACTAGAACCAAGTTCTAATAGTCTTTCACACACATCATATTATATTAACTGTCAAATCTTTCTTCTATCTGGTTTTGCTAGTAGTCATACACGTCAGAGTATCCATGTAATTCAAGTTCAACTCTTGTGGGCAAGTGGTCAAAACAGCGTTCAGCCAAATCCAGTAGATCACGCCCTGTCAACTTTTCTCGCAAGACCCTCGCTAAAGAAGCTAGATGGAGTACATCATTCGCTGCATAACGCAACTGTTCTTCGGTGAGGTCTCTTGCCATCCAGTCAGATACCTGCTCATGCTTGTTAATCTCAACAGAAAGAAATTCCCTGAGCAATGTTTTAAGAGAGTTGCGAGCATCTGGGTCAAGGAGTTTCGCCATAATTTTAGTGCAACTGACATTCTTAGGGGCACACTTCCAACGCTTCATAAGAAACCTCATATCGAACATGGCATGATGAAAGATTTTCTCCACGGATGCATCTTCGACAAGTGTAATAAGTTTTGTAGGTATCTCATCTGTAGGCCGGAGTAAAACAACTCCGACTCCTAGATTATAGATTTGGAACAGACCTAACTTTTCCGTATGCCAATCCAGCCCAGTCGTTTCAGAATCACAAGAGACTATTCCAGATACTCTTAGTTCTTCAAATACATCGACCCCGAGGTCTCCGTCAAATATATGTAACTTCACGACACATCCCCCTCATTCCTCAACAATTCGTCATCACTCTCGTGATTCATGGGAATAGACTCCATTTGTCTGATCGCATCAAACTCTTCTTCGACGAATGTGTACATGTCACCGCCTTTTCCGATAAGAAACACCGGTGCAGGCTGCCTCGTTTTGGAATGTGGATACGTCGTAATAATCGCTACATTGTCGAACAAATAATACGTCGATGTTGGTGCTATGCCGCTGATACGGTAAATCCTTAATCGACTAGATGCTTTGCCACCTGCCTCAGTGCACATGTCTTCGAAATCAGAAATTGACTCGGAGATCCGTTTTTTTATTTCACTTGGATCGATCCTGAAGCGTCTTGCAAGTTCATTTATTGTTAGGTCATCATCAGGATCAGGAAGATACAGGGATAATTTTTTTTTGCTTGTGCTCATAAAATCAATGATGTTCGGTCGATATGTGTTTCTCCAAGTCCTTCCATAGGAGATGAAAAGTTGAAGAGAATTCGATTCCTTGAAAAGCTGCGGCCAAGGCAGTTTAAGGAAGGCCCTACTAACCTCAAGAATACCTGCTCTTTTCACGGAGGCAGATATATCTGCGATTGTGAACAACTCCTCTGCGAATTTGCGTTTGGCCATTAGCTCCCAGAGGAAAGAAACTATCGCCACTCCCACGAGAGTTCCACCAATACTACGCATAAGACTTGATAACCATACTATATCCTCGATCTTTTTAATTTGAGGAAGAAGCAGGAGGCATACGCCAACTGAAATCATTATGATGCTGATAATCCAGAACCAAAGGCTGTTTGCCTCCCGTGTTTTTGCGTGAATCTGAGTATCCATTTCAGCTTAGTCCTTGAGAATTGACTTTCATATAAATACTCCGTCCCTCTCCCTGATAGCTATCGAAAATATGCTGATAGACGGTATCACATTTCTGTTGATACAGTTCTGGAGTATAAGCACGGGGCAGTTCATCGAGTATGGTTTTGACTGTGGTATAAACATCAGCACGGGTGCGTTGTTTTTTTCGCCAGTCCAATACTAACTTGGCTTCTTTCAAAGTCTGTAATAGCGATCGGGCAACCTTTTTGACTTCTTCCTTTTCCTTCTCTGTCATATCAATTTCAGGCTTCGTCAAAATATCAAACAGTGCCAGTTCTTCTTCTGGTAGTTGCTCTGAAACGCCACGTTTTTCTTCCTCTGACAGTTCTTTTACGAAGTCCGTAAGTTTCGCAAAAAAACTATCTACATCTAATCCTTTGTTATATTCATCAATGAGGTTCTTGAACTTTTCCAAAAAATCAATACGTGTTTTGTTTAACTGAACCATCTTTTGTAGTTTGTCGCCAACCGCCCGTTTTAATTTTTCAGCTTCTGTTCTTTTACGACCTGTCTGGAAATGTTCCTTGAGTGCATCAAAATCGATTTCACTGAGATCGATCAATGAACTCTCTTCTGTAGGATGGATTACATAGCCTTTGGTTGCGATGGACTCATCCAGCAATTCTCCCACTTGATTCATGATCTCGTCGATATTTGCATCTTCGGTAAAGTTGCGAATCTTTTCAGCCAGTACCGACAAACAGGTTTTGATCGGAGCAAATTCATTAGCTGAGGCATCAGGTAGAATGGCTTTGTAAAGCCGAACAACCAAATTTGCATGGGAGAGATATTTCTTTTTTAGATCGTCATTAACAATCACTTGCTCAACGGCATCATCGACAGCTTCATTGACTTGTTTGTCTACTAAATTCGTGGCAGCGTCATCGAGGAATGCAATTTTCTGGAATCCATCTGTGTGTAAAATAGAATCAAGATCAACACCACGCTCTTCACAAAATGCAACTGCTTCGGCGATAGCAAGACGGAGTTCTTCAACCAATTCTGATTTATCTTGGATTGGTGATTCGCCCTCATTAACACCACCGCCAGATGCAGAACCATAAATTGCCAATGCCTTTTGCAGGTTTCGGAACACACCAACATAATCAACGATCAAACCATTGTTCTTTTCCCCGAACACTCGGTTAGCCCGTGCAATGGTCTGCATGAGCGTGTGATTTTTCATTGGTTTATCGAGATAGATTGTAGAAACAGATGGTGAATCGAATCCTGTCAGCCACATGGCACAAACAAAAACCAAACGGAATGGATCGTCAGAGTCTCGGAATTTAGTTTCCAGCTCCTCTTTCACCATCCGTAGGCGGTGAGGTTCGATGTTCAGTCCTTTCTCCTTGAATGTCTCGACTTCATTTTGCTGCTGTGAAACTACAACCGCCATATCAGTCTCTTCCATGAACTGTATTTGCTTTTCCAGTTCTGGCTTTATGAATTCGTCTGCCACAAGTAGCTGGGATTTTAGATCACCTAAATAGGCTTTCCAATATTTTTGAACCTTGTCATATAATCGCACCGTGGTCACTTTATCGATGCAGATGACCATTCCTTTGCCATCCTGTTTGCGTCCCATGAAATGAGCCACAAGGTCTTCTGCTACCTTTTCCAGTCGGTCATCACGGGTAATTAAGTGATATTCTCTGGCAAATTCCCGTTCCAGTTTTTTCTCTTGTTCCTCATCCAGTTCGGCTGATTCTATAAGAGCATCTAAATCTTCATTGAAGTTTTCATTTGAAAGTTGAAGTTCAGGAATACGATTTTCATAGAAAAGAGGGACTGTGGCTCCATCTTCAATGGACTGCTGGAAATTGTAGATACTGACGTAATCCCCAAAGACTTCCTTTGTTTTCTCTTCCCCCGCCATCAATGGCGTACCAGTGAAACCGATAAAGGCAGCATTTGGTAAGGCATTTCGCATATTGAGTGCCAGCGTGTCATACTGGCTGCGATGAGCTTCATCTGTGATGACTATGATGTCATTACGATCCGATAACTTAGGATAAGTTTCACCTTTCTTAGTCCCAAATTTCTGGATCAATGTAAAAATGAAACGGTGATCTTCGGTAAGAAGTTGTTTAAGTTCAGCTCCACTCTCTGCTTGACAATTTTCTTTAACAATACCTGTACTGAGAAATGTTTTATAAATCTGGTCATCGAGTTCGTTACGGTCTGTGAGTACAAGGAAGGTCCAATTTCCCTGTACTTTTCTTAATATCTTCTGCGAAAAAAAGGACATGGAAAAACTCTTCCCACTGCCCTGAGTATGCCAGAAGACGCCAAGCCTTCCTTGGTTTTCTTTGATTTGTTCTAGTGCTGTGACAGCATTGTTCACTCCAAGGTATTGGTGGTTTTTGGCTACGATTTTTGCCAACCTACCCTTGGAGTCATCGAATAAAGAAAAATTTTCAAGCAGATCGATAAAGCGATTCTTTTCACAAGTTCCCCGAATAACCGTTTCCAGAGAAACCACTCCCTGTTCGCCTTCACTATTAATTCGCTTCCAATTGGTGAAATGTTCCCAGCCAGCAGTCACACTGCCAATTTTTGCTTCTGATCCGTTTGAAAGAATGATTAGAGAGTTGTACCAAAAGAGCTGTGGGATGGTTTGCTTATAGTCTTTCAGATTGTGTTTATAAGCGTGTTCGATCTTGCCGTGGCTTTTCTTTAATTCAATAAAGATCAATGGCAAGCCGTTCACAAACCCAAGCAGGTCAGTGCGACGTTTATAGATACTGCCAGAAACCCAGAATTGTGAGGATAAAAAGAAATCGTTATTTTCTGGGTTCTGCCAGTCAATTACTCGTACAGTTTCGTCAGTTTCTTCACCTTCATCGTTCTGGAAAGAAACCTTCACACCATCTTTGAGTAATTTGTAAACTTCCCGATTTGCCTGCACCAGACTCATTGCAGAGCGATCGTGGGCAAGCTCTTCAATTGCCAGATCAATGGCATCATTATCCAGACTCGGATTGAGCTTCTGTAAAGCACTTCGCAGTTTGGGAACAAGGATGACTTCTTCTGTTGTTTCCCTGCCAAGAGTTGAGTCACTGGTTCCGAACTTTTCGTTGTAGCAGTTAGCGGTTTCATAGCCAAGTTCTTTGAACAGGGCGATGGCGGGTTGTTCAACCAAAGTGTCTTCGGAGTAATCTGTACTCATGGATTGCTCCCGATTCGAACGACTGGCTTCGGCAAAAACTCGAACAGTGACTTTTTGCTTTGAAGGGCGGCTATAACATATTCTGAGAGCTCCTTCTTGCTTTTGGTCTCAGCCTCTATCTGTAAACTTTCATATACCTCGGTCGGCACAATCTCGATCTCTGCGATATAGAAAGGAAGAGTGCTCGGTTGCTCCAATAAATTCCATAATTCAGTGAGTCGTTTAACAATCTTCTCGGTCTTCGCCCCCTTGGAAAGCGAATTCATTTTGAAGCAGAAATAGGCAACGGCTGGTTTTTTTCCTGCTTCCACTGCCGATGCTGCTCGATGGACCATCTGGTAGATTGTATCATGAAAATCATCAGGGTTGAGAGGCTTCCCCAAGTGTTTTTTAAGACAGTCAATCCAACCTTTTAGGACATCCCTCTTGTTTTGTTCATTATCGCCCTTTGAAATCCATTTCTTCGCATCCGGGTACATACCCTCAGTCCACTTAGCCTCAACTGCCAACGAATTTTCTCCATTTATCAGCATGACATCAGTGCATGATACTTTTCCCTTCCCATGTTTTGGAAGGACCGTATATTCCAGATAAGCTGTATAGTCTTTGGCAGGAATGTCCATCTTGCGGACAAGTGAATGAAAAGTACGCTTATCATGTGCCATTAAAGAAAGCATCGGAATCGTGGAACAGGTCAGCTTTTCAAATTCTGATTCAGGATAGAATCTGATGGTATCTTTCAGGGAATAAGTTTTCTGTGGACTGCCATAATGGAACGTCATGCGGTTACCTCTTCCATACTCTCAGCCAGTTCGCCGATCTCAATATCGAGATCTTCCACGTTGAACTTGCCTGAAATGAGCTTGGGAAGAAGCAGGTCACGGGTTACTCGAAGGTTACGGTTCTTCCTCTTTAAATTGTCCAATCGCTTCTCAATATCTGAGAAAAAAGGGGATATTCGTTCTTGAAGTTCTATAGGAGGAAAAGCAACATCCATCATGTGAAGTGCATTTCGATTTAGCCCCGGCACCGCACCAGCTACATTCTGTCGTGCGAGGTCAAGTTGTCGGAGCAAGTGCAGGATCAAGAGCGGCTTGTTCCCCTGAAAATCCTTGACATATAATGATGTGTTGAGAGGCCAAAATTCGCCAGAAATGTAGAAAACCTGCCCGAGGGTGCCGTAGCGTCCTGTGACAACTCCCGGTCCCTTGACCATTGCCTCGTCGTGGAAGTCTGTAATTCCAGAAGACGACACAATCGGAATCCGCCCTTTTCGACGTTTCTTTTTTGGAAGATCATACCCCCTTTTCAAGGTTACAACATCACCAAGGTGTTTCAACCATCCGTCAGGAACCGATCCGATTGGTGAATCGACGAGCTTGACTTTTTCGTGACTGGGGAAGCGGAAGTTGACGAACCATTCCCTGTAAATCGACTGAGCCATCTCTTCCAAAATGGCAATGCGTCGGGTGTTGTTCTCAATCAGATCGTCATAAGCCGACAGAATGGCAGCGATTTTTTGTTGGGTGCCAATCGGAGGCAAGCAAACGTGAAAGCCCTTTACTTCCGGAAAATAAATCGTTTGGTGTGTCGTGCCGCTTGCAAAACTAGCGAAACTACGATTTTCGGAAAGTAAAATGTACTTTAAGAATTGGTGATCAATCTTTTCAGAGCATACCCAGTTCACAAAATCCTGACTGGTTGCCATAGGGCGTCCCATAACAACGACATAGCCAACCGACGCAGTCCGGGAAAGGCAAACAGTATTCTTGGGTAGCATTCGAGCAGATGAATTCTCGATTCCTAAATTGTTTGTGTGTTGATTCGTATCGACAAGGGTTTGCCCGTGGTTCGCTGTCGCATCTCGAATTCCGATCCAAGGAATGTCACCGTCCCAGTATTCGGGATGTTTTCTACTTGGGGTGTGACCAGTTTCGAGTCGTGCGACTTCGGAAAGCTTTGTCCACGTCCAACCATCTGGTCCCGAATTTGGAGGCATACCCACCGCCAGCGAATACAAGCCGGGAATATGCCCTTTCGTCTCTGCACCACCTCCTGTTTTGGTTTGTGATCTTCTATTCGCCATACGACGACCCCTCCAACAACTTGGCGACGTTGTTGGCAATTCGTTCTTCAAGCTCACCAGCTTCGCTGTTCAAGACTTCTAACTCTTCGTTTAGTTCTTCCAGTCTTTCAGAAAACACAAAATCGTCTTCTTCACGATCTGCCACACCAACATAACGTCCGGGATTTAAGCTCCATCCTTGCTCTTCAATCTCATCTAATGTGGCAACCTTGCAGAGTCCTGCTACGTCTGCGTATTTCAGTTTTGGAAATGTAGTTTTAAGATCTGGTTCTTCGCTGGGAAACTCCTCATCTTCACCTGCAATGAACTCTGGTTTCTCCCCTCGATACAACCGAACGATATTGGCAAGATATTCGATCTGCTTGGGACTGAATTTACGGTGTGCTCGGTCTACCTGCCGAAATGTGTGCCGTGCATCAATAAAGAGCACACTGTCCTTGCGATTCGTTTTTGTTTTGCCTTTGTCAAAAAACCAGAGTGTGCAAGGGAGTGTTACCGTGTAGAAGAAGTTAGGACCGATGGCTACCATGACATCAACAGCATAAGTCTGGAGCAGTTTCTTACGGATTTCCATTTCCGATTGTCGGGCATCTGCTGCTGAGTTTGCCATGACAAATCCAGCACGTCCCTTTTCATTCAATGCACTATAGAATTGCTGAATCCAAAGATAGTTTGCATTGTCATTTCGAGGCATTCCGAATGGGAAACGGGGATCATCCTTGATCTTTTCTTTATCAACATTATTGACGTTGAAAGGAGGGTTAGCCATTAGGAACTCAAATTTACCTACACACTCATGTAAGTCTTCGTAGTAGCTGTTCCCCGAACGAATGTCACCAGATAATGAATGTACGGCAAGGTTCATCATACATAGCTGACGAGTTTCCCCTGTTTTCTCCTGACCATAACAGGAGATTTCCACAGAAGGATTGTTCTGATGTGCTTTGATGAATTCAGCACTTTGTGCAAACATACCACCAGAACCACAGGCTGGATCGAAAATACGACCATGATAGGGTTCGATGATTTCAACAATCAGTTTTACCAGTGTTGTGGGAGTGAAGAATTCTCCCCCACGCTGACCTTCTGCACGGGCAAAGTTACCAAGAAAATATTCATAGATCTTGCCGAACGTGTCTCCCTCACCATCAATGGCAATCTTTGAAAAACTTTTCAGAAGTGAAATCAAAATAGCATTATCAATTTTGTTATAGGTCTTAGGTAGCACCCCTTTAAGATCTTCATTTTCTGCTTCGACAGACTTCATCGCCTCATTAATTGCTTTGCCGATGTTTTCACCTTCGGGCAAATTTAACAGAAAAGAAAATCTAGCATTGGATGGAAGGAACATGACTCCCTGTGCCTGATAGTCTTCTTTACCAATGGCACGTCTACCTGAACCTTTCCCTTTCAATTCCAGTTCTGCCAGTTCAAATCGATAATCTGCATATCGCAAAAAGATCAGCCCCAGAACAGGGGTGGCAAATTCCGAAGACTTGAGATCAGAATTTGCTCGGAATTGATCAGCAGCTTCCCAAAGCCGCCGTTCTGTATCTGAATGGTTGTTTGCCATTTTCGCAATCTATTAATTGATTTTTGGGTGCTTATATAGTCATTACCGCTCGTTGCCTAAACAGGTAGACAAGATTACAATACTACACAGAATATAGAGGATGAGCAAGCAAGCAAATTGGTAAATATGGTTGTAACAATGGGCTCTATCAATTTCCCTGAAAGCGACCAAATCGAGCCCAACCAACCATCGGTTAAACCGTGGCTTTCACGCAAAGAAATAAGAATCAATTTTGCCGAACGTGATGCCGTGAATCGAAAATTAGGAAACCTTGGGGAAAAGTTCGTTTTCGAATTAGAGCAGTACAGATTGAAACTGGCTGGAAGAGATGATCTGGCTCAGAAGGTTATTTGGGCATCCAAGGAATATGGTGATGGATTGGGATTTGATATTATTTCTTTTGATGAAAGAACAGAATCTGAAAGAATGCTCGAAGTGAAATCTACTGGTCTTGGGAAATACTTTCCATTCTTTTTAACTCAGAACGAACTTCTTTGTTCAGAAGATATTCCAGAGCAATTCCAGCTTTATCGAGTATTTGACTTTGGTAGATCCCCACGGATTTTCATCCTGAATGGATCACTCAGAAGTCTTTGTAATCTCGATCCTGTCCTCTATAGAGCCACTTTATAAGGGAAAATGATATGCGTTACATCACTGCCATCGTGACTCTACTCATCGTTGGGATTGTCCTTGCAGCACCACCAAAGGTTGTTGACACGCTCACTGGAAAAGTAATCGGAGTCACTGACGGGGACACGATCAAGGTACTGGTGAATCGCCAGACAGTCAAAGTGCGATTGGAAGGAATTGATGCACCAGAATCGAGTCAGAGCTTTGGGAACAAATCCAAAGAGGCATTATCAAAGATGGTCTTTGGAAAAACCGTAATAGTCAAGAAGACAGGTGAAGATCGATATGGTCGCACACTCGGAATAATAATGGTGGGAGATGTAGACGCTAATGCGAAGATGATTGAGGATGGTTGGGCTTGGCATTACAAGAAATATAATGATGAAGAGCGGTTGGCTAAATTAGAGATATCAGCACGCAATGCGAAAAGTGGTCTCTGGGCTGATGCCAATCCACTTGCTCCGTGGGAGTATCGAGCGAGAAAAAGAAAACCAAACAATACGCCAGCAACAATGTTCTGGTTGAACACCTCTTCCAATGTGCGACACAATGAAAACTGCGAGTATTTCAAGAACACTAAACGTGGTCGGATTTGTGAACCGAATGATGGTAAAGCCTGTGGTAGGTGTGGCGGGTGAGTAGTAGCAAGTAGTAAAAAAAGATCATGGTTACAGAGCTTAGGGGCATTTGCTCACGTTCGGCATGAGTATTAAGCGTGCGTATTTCGTTGGTTTTGCCAGCCGTAATTGTCAGCCCGTTGGAAACGAAAATGAGAATCGCCAATCTTGTAGAACAACTGAAGACCACTGCCGATTGCAGCATCCGTCCGCCAACGGGACAGCCAGAAACAGGGATGACGCTGCCTACAGATGTCATTCACTTCTATAAACTGACAGGCGGAGCTATCCTGTTTGAACATGCCGAATACCCAATTGAGATAATCTCCCCAACAGGTTTTGTTCGTGCTAACCCACTTATTATCGGAGATGAAGGTGAGGGTGACATTTCTTTCGATTGGTTCGTGATCGCTCAGAGTGGCGAGCAATATATCACCATCGACTTGAACCCAACTCGCATTGGACGGTGTTACGACAGTTTTTGGGATCGGCATGGCTTGGCAGGTGATTGCCCAGTCGTGGCTACTTGTTTTGAATCACTGCTTGAGCAATTGCTGAAGAATGAAGGGCGGTATTGGTATTGGCTTGAGGACAATTTCAACAGTCTCGGTGATGCTTACGATTAGTATTCGCACACACCTCGACATGAAGAGCTTGACTATGAAATCAGACACAATTACTCTCCTCGATTCAATGTTCGTGGAATCATCAATCATGCGAGCGAAAGACGTGCCGAGTGTTGACGAAGTCGATGCGGCGTCACTTCAAATTGGAGTTCCCTTTCCCAGTGATTATCGGGGATTTATTCTTCGTTACGGTGGGGCGATAGTTGGGGTGTATCCGATTTTTGGGCTGCGTTCCTGTGAGGTAATGGAGGATGATCGTTGGTCAGTCGTGACAATAACATACGACTACCGAGATGACTTGAGGTCTGCTGGAGTCGATTGTGCCACAGAATGGGTCGTCTTCTCGGAGGATCATTCAGGAAATCCTGTCGGCATGGACAGAGACGGCAAGGTATGGATTTACGATCACGATTTTGACGGTCTCACTGAATTGGCATCGTCATTCGAGGAGTATACCCGCACTCATTGCCTCAAGTTATCAATGTAGCCTTTATTTCTGCATAGTGATCTTGGCTGGCTGGACAGGTTTGTAAGGAACAAATTGGGGCGGTTACGCTGGTTGATATGGCTGAAAGACAGGCACTTCTGGATTTGCCGATTTCGGCTTTGGCGGCTTCTTGGGATAGAGTTGCTGGTTTGTCATTGGTATTGTGTAGATAAGTTTTGGGCAATTGTGTTTCGCTTGACGAGAGTTACTTTATGCCGAGAGTTAGGATACTATTCTTCCAAATTGAAACAATCGATTTTTGAGTATGAAAAGGGTTTGTATGTCATTTCGTCAACTTTTGTTTTTGTTTGGACTGATTGCCATTTCTGTTGCTGGATGTAATCAGCCTGATTCTCATTTAGCGGAAGCTGCCCGACGCAGCAATCTTGGGTCGAAACTCTTAGAGCAAGGGAAGTATCAAGACGCCATCGCTGAATATGATGAAGCAATCTTATTAGCACCTGAAATTGGCGAATTATTCCTAAACCGAGGGCACGCCCGATCCTTATTAGGATACTATCCCCATGCTTTGGATGATCTGGATAACGCAATTCGTCTGAACCCCAATTTAGCTGATGCTCACAAGCTCCGTGGTTATATTCGATTCAAACTCGGTGATCCTAAAGAAGCAGTGACAGATTTCAATGAAGCCATTCGGCTCAATCCAAACGTATTGGATTCATACAATAACCGAGGAATGGCTTATGCCCAATTAAATCAGCCTGAGAAAGCGATTCCAGATTTTGATAAGGCAATCAAACTCACTCCTAAAAATCCTGAAATCTACAATAACCGAGGGATGGCGTGGAATTTATTAGAAGAATATGACAAAGCTCTCGCTGATCTGAACATTGCAATCAAATTAGCTCCAGAGCAAGCGATATTTTATCTCACTCGTGCGGTTTCGCATTACGAGAAAGGTGAATATGAGAAATCGCTTGCAGATTTAGACGAAGGGAATCGCCTCGATCCAGATAATTTTTTAATTTGCCAAAACAGGGCATGGATTCATTCAACAAGTCAAGACCCTCAATTTCGCAACGGGAAAAAGGCTGTTGAAGATGCACTCAAAACGTGTGAACTGTCAGATTGGAAAAACATGGACTTTCAAGCAACATTAGCTGCCGCATACGCCGAGTCGGGAGATTATGAGAAGGCTGTTGAAATACAAGAACGTGTAGTGGGACAACAGCAAATACCGAAAGAGAAAAGAGCGGAACATGAATCTATTCTCGATCTTTACAAAGCTGGCAAACCGCTTAGATATCCATAAAAATAGTTTGCCCTCCTGAATCCTCTTCCGCCGTGGTAATATCAAAGTCCAGAATTGAGTATAAGCTTCTTTATTCGGTCCATCACATTTTTCACAAGAATTATATTCTATGAAGATTTTCAACACTTTCATTTTCCTTCTGATGTGTAGCGGGTGTGGACAGACGGATGAACCTGCTGCCACCACGGAACTTGCTACCGACTCGAAACCTGCAATCGCCCCGGAGCCTGATATCGATGCTGAAAATAAGGCCATCGAATCGATCAAGGCACTTGGGGGAAGAATTACTCGTGATGACACGGGCAATGTCATTGAGGTCGAATTTTATCTTCTCAACAACATCAGTGACACTGGACTTGAGCATCTCAAAGGACTGACCAGTCTGACCACATTGAATCTTTGGAAGACCAAAGTCAGTGACGCAGGTCTTGTACATCTTAAAGGGCTGATGAATCTGACCACATTGAACCTTTACGGCACCAAAGTCAGTAACGCAGGACTTGTGAATCTTAAGGATCTGACTAATCTGACCACATTGGATCTTGGGGACACCAAAGTCAGTGACGAAGGAATTGTAAATCTTAAAGATCTGACAAGTCTGACCACATTGAACCTTGAGGGCACCAAAGTCAGTGATACAGGACTAATGCATCTCAAAGGGTTAACCAGTCTGACGATATTGGAACTTGACGGCACCGAGGTCAGTGATGCAGGGCTTGTGTATCTTAAAGATCTGACCAATCTAACCACACTGAATCTTTTATACACCAACATCAGTGATACGGGACTTCTTAATCTTGAAGAGCTGACCAACCTGTCAACATTGAACCTTTACAATACCAAAGTCAGTGACGCAGGACTTGAGCATCTCAAAAGTCTAACCGGGCTGACCGAATTAAACCTTGGATTGACCAGAATCACTGATGCAGGGATTGTGCATCTCAAAGGACTGACCAACCTGACCGAAATATGGCTTTACGGTGTAAAAGTCAGTGATGCAGGACTCATGCATCTTGGAGGGTTAACAAATCTGACCACATTGGTCCTTAAAAAAACCAATATCACTAATGCAGGACTCATGCATCTGAAAGGGTTGACCAATCTGACCGCATTAGATCTTTGGGAGACCAACATTACTGATGCGGGACTTGTGCATCTGAAAGGGTTGAGCAAACTGACCACATTGCATCTTGCAGACAACAGCATCGCTGATGCGGGGCTTGTGAATCTTAAAGAGCTGACCAATTTGGAAACATTGAACCTTGAAAACACCGACGTCACTGATGCAGGGCTTGTACATTTCAATGGGCTGACTAATCTAATTAATTTATGGGTGGCAGGAACTAAAGTCACGAAAGAGGGGGTGATGAAATTGAAGGCAGCAATACCCGATTGCAGGATTACTTATTAGAAATATATTTAACTTATTACAAATTCAAATAATGTAAAATTGCTAACCAAGCCAGATGATCCATTACTAAAAAGCTTAATTGTCTTGTCTGTATATATTTAAACCCCTCACTTCACAGACTTAATCAACTCTTCTTTTACCTTGCGTGACATAGCCTTGATTTCCAGCTCTCGCTTCAATGCTAAACTGTGGCTGGGAGTGAGCTGCTTGGGACTGATAGAGCATTGGATCTCGATCTGTGAAGTCTGATAAGGGATGCATATTGCTTTACCCATTGTTGGGATGGTAATGAGTTAATCCACCTGAAAGGTGATTCGTTTTCTGATTTCCTTCTGAAAGTGTTGAGGAAGCAATACAACAGAAATGAGCTTCCAACATTTGATGAACCTTATCGGTTCACTTCACAGACTTAATCAGCTCTTCTTTCACCTTGCGTGACATCGCTTTAATTTCCAGCTCTCGCTTCAATGCTAAACTGCGTGTGACTTGAACTTCATGATACACCATACTTACTGGAAGGCGACTACGGGTATAGCGAGAAGCAGTACCTGCATTGTGCTGATCACATCTCCGATTCAAATCAGTCGTAATGCCTGTGTAAAATGATCCGTCAGCACACCTGAGAATGTAAACAAACCATTCTGTGGGATTATCCGCTGCGTCATCTTCTTTCACGTCCAATTCAGCTTCATCTATTTTTCTTGCATCCACCATTCTCTGAAACGCTTCTCTCGGTTTGCCATATTTCTCTGACTTTTTCTCTGCGATTGCTGACAGTAAAAAGTCATTCAGCTTAAAGCCCACTTCATGTGGTGACATCTGACATTCAATCAGCAAGCTCTGGGCACATACAACCAATTGAATCATCGAGCTTGTCACAGACCGATTTAAGGCTTTCGAAAACTGAATTGTTTCCACTTCTGGAGCAATGAATTTCCTGAATGCCCACTGATTGGCATCATCGGCTGTGAAATCTCTGATACAGTCCAAAGCACTTTCAGCAAACTGTTTTTGATTTGTAACACCCTTAGCTGGCATCACGCACGAATATAGGGATTTGGTATTGCTCAGTAAAATGTACTGACGGCGATTTGCTGGAAATATGTGGCACGACCAGTCAGCAAATGGGTTCTGGTGTAAGGGAAGGGCTTCTAATGTGCCAGTTTTGATTTTCTTATTGAGCTTTTGGGAGAGGCGGAAGATCATAGTGGTTTAAGCTGCACTCAAATACTTGGAACGAAAATCATATAGAACTGTCGAACCAATCAAGTAATTGTCTTTGGTTTTCAGAACGCTGGACACTTCTTGCCTCATAACAAGGTGGGTTGGTGAGATGCTAGACTGAACCGTTTAATTAACTAAACAGGTTTACGACTTGTCCATCCCACTCGTGTCCATCTTGGGACCAACCCCCGTGACTTGGTGGAAAGCCTGTTTTGCACCAGCCCTTCTGAGCCGAGAAATCAAATACAGCCTGAAGATTACGGTCTACCATCAAACCCGCCTTCAGACCATCCTTGGACCATACAACGTTCAGTATTGATGATTTGCAGTGATCCAGAACTGTGTTAACGTCGTAGACATGGAGTGCATCGAGAATAGCTTGTCCTGATTTGGAAATCTCCATGGCATAAAAATAGCCTGTACTTTCATCGTCCTCAAACACGACGGCGAATCGACCTTGAGGAGACACGGAATCGATAAAGCACTCTTCACCAATAATATGCGACTTCTCTATTGCATTTTGACCAGCCAACGGAAACTCCAAATAAATGCTAGGGCTTCTTCTCAAAGAGCCATGGATGATTCTTTAAGTAGTTGTCTCCTAAACGGTGATCCGTTCGAGTCATTGGTATCAATATTGCATTTGGATCACCTCTTGGATGGTGAAGTTCCATTGGAAAACCATCATTTCCAATCGGTGCTTTTCCAAGCGTCATCCGTTCGAGATTCTTGGAGCTATCTGAATATCTTTCGGGATTACTTTTTGCTTCTGTCTTCCAGAAGTCCCTTCGTTGTTGTCCGAAAGCATCCCGATCAATCTGTGATCCATTTTGCTGCAAAGTGGGAGACGTTGTAGGCTGGAACTCATCATATGCCTTCTTGGCTATGATAGCTGCTGCGATAACCGCAACGATTGTAGCACCAACCTTGATATTTTGCTTTCGTTGTTTCCACAATTCATCTTTGAGAATAGCAACCTTCTGCCTTTGTGATTCAATAGATTGATTCAAAAATGCGGTGTTGGTGGAATGCCCGAGAGTTTTACAAAGACCCTTGTACTCCTCGAAATTACTTGCAATCGAATCTGCAAGAACTGCCGCCTCAATTTGCTCATCCGACTTTCTTAATTCAAACTCTGCCCAATTAGGATTTGCACCAACTCTTCGGCAACTATCAGAATAAAGAATTCGGATAGCCCAATCGGTATGCTTTTTCTCGTACTCTTGTCTCCACTTGGTTAGTTCTTTGCTTTTATAGAGATCACTAGCACTACAAATAGAGGGCTTTCCTGCGAGTTTGCTGAGTTCCAGAAACTCTAAGTATAATTGTTCACATTCTTTCGCATGCCGAGCGAGTTGATCAAGCTTTATTATACCTAAATTGATAAACTCGGATTCTGAATACTTTAATGGGAGATTCATAGATTTCAGGGACTTCTGATAGGTATCCCATCCATCTTCAGAAGAATAATAGCCCAACATAAATTGCGTTGCAGAACGACTCGATCCTCGTGACAATTCATAGTTCTTTGCTCGAGCCTCAGACGAGAGTGAAAGAAACTCCTCACTAGAATGATAGGGAATCCCCAACCGTATCATGTTCTTTCGATATTCGGGCCATTTGGCTGCCGTGTCTTCTGCTTGTCTGGTAAGTTGTGATTGATCTTCAATTCTCCGACAGAATTCTGCCCGAGAGATTGGTTTCAAATCAATGGCAGAAATTGATGCTGAGTACCGTTTGTAAAGATCGTGAGTCTTTTGGGCAGCCCTTGTAAGGGAATCAAGTTTACCGATTTCGAGATGCGTGAAGTCATAGTACGAATATTCAATCTGTTGTCCCATAGACTGACGGCATTCCTTGTATGTATTCCAGCCATCCTCTGCTGAAAAATTGCCGCTCAATGCTTGATACCAACTACGTTGAGTCCCCTCGGATTTAGCCAATAGGGCTTCTCTTTCTTTGGAGGTAAGTTGAAGAAACTCGTCTGCCGATTTATAAGTCAGCTTGTAGCGATTCATGTTCTTTCGGTATGTCGGCCACTTGACGGCGGTGTCCTCTAGGTTTTCAACAACTTCTGATTGCTTCTTTGAATAGTCCCAGAATGTTTTTTTTGAATGAGGCTTCAAACCCAGAGAATCGGCAGCGACTTTGTGCCGTTCGTAAAGCTCTTTTACCTTCTTTAACTGTCGAGCTAGACCATCAATTTTTTCGATGCTGAGCCGTTTAAAGTCGTATTCGCTATATTCGAGGGAACGGTCCATCTCAGCACAACTCGTGGAATAAACATTCCATCCATCACTGGCTGAGTAATATCCCAAGGACGCTTGAAAATAACTGCGTGTAGTTTCTGGTTCTTCGGCTTTAACTTCACCAGAAACGAATAGGCCAAGGATCAACGTAACAAGAGCAAGTAGAACTGAGTTATTTTGGGTCATGACATAACCTCTTGAAGGGGACCTCTGAACACTCTTGTGGTTTTTAGATACTATCCATAAAGAGTGGGTAAGTCAAATTCAACTACTTGATATGTCATCGCTGAGTTTGTTATTTCTTGATTGAGATGGATGTGCGATAATTTTATTGAAATTTGATTACTTTCAAGGTATTCAAATCCCAACAAAAATAATCGTTCGCTTATTTTTATGGGAGATGGAGTAGGGCTATTTTGTGAGCGATATCAATTGATATTTGAGGGCATACATACCGAAAGCACAAAGAGAATGGCAACCAGTAAATCAGTTTTATTTTTCGATTCAACTTTTGAAAGATACGTAAATTTATAGTCGTTCTTTTTATAAATAGTTATTTGCATTTGTATTCAAACCAGTATAATAAATCAGCCGTCTGGAGCAGGCACACAGATTGCTGTTATTCTAACTGACTTATCCTTTAGGGATAAACCACAAACATGACTGCTTGTTACCGTTGTGCCTCCATCATCCTATGCCTGCACTTAACAGCCCCTATTGCATTGTATGGTGATTCTGATCTCATCTCCCAACTCCGCATAATTCCCAGCGTCCATTCTGTCACTTCCACACCAACAAAATCCAAGCCAAAACAGATCATCATCCATCTGCTCAACTGGCACTTCATTTCAAAAGAGGATTTTGCTGCTGATCTTTCAAATTCATCAGATGACAATTTATCAGAAGTTGAAATCGATAAGCAGTATCTTGAGTTCCTGAATGATGTCGAAGCGATCCAGAAAGAGCAGGAACAGACCCTGAGATATTTGATCAAGCACCACAAAGTTCGGTCAGTTTATATGGAAGGACTGAGTGAAAAGAATCTGAATACCTTCAATAGCTTCATCAAGATACTTCGGGAATTTAAAGTCCCAGAAGGTGATGATGGTTTTGATTTGTTTTTAAAAGATCAGTACAGGCGGGACTGTTTACAAATGGGAGCAGCCGCTCAGTTGATGATTTCCGGGACGTTAGAATCAGTTTTACCTCTGGAAAATGCCGAAGCTTTTGAAGCGGCTAATCCCATTGGCAAAGATGGAAAGATTCGAATTGATGAAGGGGCAGAGGAGAAACGGGAGGATGAGATACTCAAGATCTTAATGAAGGGGCAGGGGATCAAAGTAATCGTGCTGGGAGGCGGGCATAATTTGTCGGGTAACTTGAAGCGGATGAATCTGGATTCGGTTAGGTACATTCGTGTAAGTTCGAAGCAGTACGAGAGAATTGTGAAGAGTTCTGAATAATACCTTGCGAACTCAACACTCAAAGCACATAAGCTTTACATAGAAAGAATAGAAGTTAGATAGCTACTATCGGATCGAATAGTCTTGGCTGAAATATTTCCGAAGTTTCTTTTGTTTCCATCTCTACATCCATTATGAGTTTTTGAAGCTGCTCATAATTACCATTAACTTCTTTCCAATTATCTGGGTGAGCTTCTTTTGTAAAAATACTTAATGCCTTCTTAAATGCCTTTTCGGCATTTTGAAAATGCTCCCCCCTCTTTATTCCTGATTCTCGGTTCCCTAATTCCATTAGAATCACTCCGAATGTATCTTGCGTAGCTGCCCATTCTATAGGGTTTATTTCACGGTCGAGAATATTAAGTGCCTTAAGAGTTACTGTATAACCTTGATTGAAATTATTTAAGGATTCTTCATCTTTGGTCTGTTTGCCAAGTCTTGCGTATAACAACCCTATATCGTTCAGTGATAGACCACAGTTGAGCCGGTCATCTATTTTCTCATAAAACTGCAACCCATTTCGATAGGAAATGATAGATTTATTAAGATACTGAATTGATTCATCCTTTTTTGTTCGCTTGGCAAGCTCAGAATAGAGAAGTCCTAAGTTATTCTGAATAATGACCCAGTCTTTAGTAGCGTTATTTTCAGTGTATACTTTCAATGCATTCTGAAATGCAGATACTGATTTTTTGAAGTTATGAATAGACTCATCCCCCGTTGTCTGAATTGCGGTAGCAAGAAATAACCTTCCAAGGCATCGTTGTGTCCTGCCCCACCCTTCTGGATTTTCGCTTCTTGTATAAATTTTATCAGCACTCAGGTATGCTTTTTTCGCTTCTTCAAGGTTTTCAATTGCTCGACTTCTATCACCTTCTTGAGCAATATAAAGATATAAGTTACCAAGATTAGTTTGCGTAATTGCATAATCTTTTGGAAAATTGTTGGTAGTATAAACCTTTAAAGCACTTCGATAAGAAGCTATTGCATCTTCAGAATACTTATTTGATTCAGTCCCGTTCCCTAGCATTGATAGCTGAAACAGCAGATTCCCTAAATTGATTTGCGTCATTGCCCAATCTTGTGGAAAATCTTCGAAGGTTCTAACTTTTAAAGCTTCTCTATATGCTATTTCAGAATCTTTAAGAAAACGTAGTTTGTCCTCATAACTTGTATGAATATTGGCTAGACTAGAATAAACTGTACCCAAGTTATTCTGAGCTAAAGCCCAACGCTGCGGTTGAATATTTTCCGAACTAACTGTTAATACATTTTGGAAGGCAGTCTTAGCCAGATCAAAATAATGATTCACTGAATCTCCTGCCAACCTGAGTGCAAGTTCGGTATATACATTCCCAAGATTTATCTGTGTCATCACCCAGTCTTGTGGAAGTTCTTTTTTGGTAAAGACATTTAATGCTTTTTGATATTTTTCCTCAGCTAATAGAAGGGACTTTATAGCCTCCTTATTGGTTAAGGTTTTTGAATATTCTGAATGTAAGAATCCCCAATGATTTTGAGTCATCGCCCAATCATAGGGAAGATTTTTTAGTGTACGAACTCGTAATGCTTTCTGATATGCAGAATCTGCTTCTCGAAAGTGGTAAATTGCTTGTTCACCACTCTCATGATTGAAAAGATATCTATGCAAGTTTCCCAGATTAAATACGACCATTGCCCATTCATGAGGAGACTTGTCTTCGGTAAAAACCTTTAAAGCACTGTTGTATGCAGCCATTGACTTTTTTAAATATTCATCAGACTCTACACCTCTAGTTCTTTGGGAAAGATCACTATAAAAAGCCCCTAGGGCATTTTGGGCATGAGCCCAGTCTATCGGAAGGTCCTCTTGGGGACAGGCCTTTAATACCTCTTCATAGGTTTTCTGAGCCGCTTTAAGATATAGCGTAGATTGCTGCCCTGTAGTTTCTTTTGCAAATCTTTGATATAAGTTTCCTAAATTATACTGTGTCATTATCCACTCATCGGGTAATGATTTTAGCGTTCTAACTGACAGGGCATTATGAAATGCGACCTCAGCCGCTTTTAATAACTTAGTTACTTGCTCTCCTTTCATTCGTTGGGAAAGAGTGAGATTTGTAACTCCAAGGTGATTTTGTATCGAAGCCCAATTTTGGAGGGATCGAAATCCTTTCGCTTCTTTTGCCAAATCTATATATTCTTGCTGAACTTGTTTCAGAAGTTGTTGATGATTATTTGATCTTAGTTTTACAGCTTGATCTAACCGTACATTGGTTAGTTTATAGCGAAGTGTCCAAGTTTCTTGTGGGCTTTTTTTAAGAATAATTTCCAGTAGGTTTAGTGAAATTGCATAGTGTTCATGTGCTGAATCAAATTCGCCGGCAGCAAAAAAATCATCCCCAGTTTCTTCATTAACTTGTGCTTGTCTTTCATTTATCTTGTTATAAGATCTAGCTCTTTGTTGATTCAGCCTTGCAGAGGCTAGAAAATTACCAGCTCCATATTCTTTTGCTGCTCGAACTTTTAAACTTTCATTTTCACTTCTCGTTCTTACCCAATCGTGAAATTGTCGGTATAGTTCTTCTCGATCTATTTCCAAAATATCTGCCGTTGTATTTAGAGTCTTATCGATTTCATCTTTAGGGGAATACTCTAATTGTCCCTTAGACTCGATATTTTGAACCGGATGAAGCGGAACTTGGCCTCTTGATCTTTCAACGATAGAAACCCCAAGGCCATTATCCCAATCATCGATTGTCGGAGGTACACCTTTAAGACGAAGATAGAATTTCTGAACGTACTTTGGATCACGGGCAATATTGAACTCTCCCTTCCAAGGAGTAAAACAGGCATAGCCTCTGTTATCATTTGTATGATTACAGATGAGTTGTACGTTATCACCGGGCTTTAGTTCTGGAACATTTAACTCAAACAGTCCTGCCTCATCTGATTGCGTTTTAAAATCACCCAAAGAAGCAAGCCTTACGGTCATCCCTTTGATCGGTATCTCTTCAATCATATTGGAGAGGATACGTCCTTTAATAGGAGTTGTGTTGGGGAGAATTGGAGCAACGACTGTTGTAAAAAAGATCGCCCAGATCGCAGTTAGTCCCCCTGCGATTGCACCAATCCATGTAATTGCCCTTAGGGCCGGATGCTTTGATTGTTCTTCAAACCGTTCAATCCAAGAACGTTTTTCGAGCCGAACTAACACAGATTCAAGTTGTTCGGCTGTAAGGGATTCGAGTAAGAGTTCAATACGCTCTGGCTTCCGCATGTCTGATTTTAAATGCAGTTGAAATTGCTGAGCAATTTGATTAATGTCAGAGACAGTCTTGCGTTTTAAACGACTTTCGAAGCTTTGTTTTTTTTGTTTTGAGGCTTCGTTTATCTGATTTTCAACATTCTCCAATTCAGATTTCTGGTCATCATCAGAGTTATGATCCACGATAAAAACTCTTTTCGCTGGAGAAGAAAGCAAGTGGTAATATCCATCCACTATTGTCTGGTAATGAACTCTTCATGTCAAATCGTTTGATTTCATAAATAAAAATATTATTTTTCCTTAGCTCGGACCTACTACAACATACGGTTCGGCGAAACCATGATTGTGAATGACGAGCATTAAGGATTGGAAAAAGTGACTCCCCTGATCGTTTAGGGAGAATCACGAAAGGACTATGCCAACTCTTCGACGAGCTTCGGGAACGTCGTGTTGATCTTGTTAGTTTGAAGGATGGATTTTCATTGGAATCTCCGGCTGGTCGACTCCATGCACGCATCCTTGCGTCTGTTGTTGAGTATGAGACTGAGATCAGTGCAGAACGAGTTGCAGCAGGACAGGCTGTCGCTCGCAAGAAAGGGAAGCTGTGGGGCGAGAGCGAGAAGGGCTGGCGTGGGAAGCTGAGCGACGAACAGGTTAATGCAATCCATGAGATGAAGCAAGCTGGTAAAGCAATTACAAAGATCGCTCGTGTGACTGGGCTCTCAAGACCTACCATCTATCGAGTCCTGCGAGAAGTCCAGCCACTATAGTAGTGTGGCTGGACGTATCAGATTGAGATCAAAGGGGGCACTTGTGTTGCAAAAAAAGAATAGGCGAATTGTTGAATAGTTTATGTAAAAAAGTAATCCCCGGTGGGGCTATTATATGGACCAAGCCCCCTATGTTGTTTTATATGACATTCATGGAAAAGAATTCTCTGCACTAAGTTGGTTACAAAATTTGTAATTTCTTACAGAGTGTTCTGGTTGAGATTATCTTGAAAAACAATTCAGGAAGGGCGAGTCAATAAAAATCGACGAAAGGGATTTTGAGCTATTTAAAGGAGGAAATTGGTTTGTTTCAATTTCTGGTAAAAGGCTCATGGATAATATTGCTTTGCAGCATATTTGTGAAAGCAATTTTAGGATTAGCCACGTAAGAAAATGAGATGTAGAATCAAATGATTATATTTTTGAAAAGAGAGCTAACCTAGTGGACAGCTTGTAGTTTTGGTTTATGACAAAAATCAGTCGATTTGGCCATAAATTTATATTCATAACCTAGCAGAGTCGCTCTTAATTTACCCGGTTCTCGAGCTTTGACAGGTACCCTTTGGGGGCGAGGGTGAAAGTGCTTTTCGATAAACTCATGCCCGAGACATATGTAGTTACCCAAAGCACCAGACACATTAGCAAGCTCGTCGAGAATAGCGAATTTAGCAGTATGAGGTCTACTGCAAGCGATTTCCTCTCCAGTCTTGCCTATTGGGGATTCTTTAATTATCACATTCAGTTCTACTACCTTTAGTATTTCGTGTGAATGATAAAAAACCCCATCCTCTCCTCTATGTGGCCTGACAATTAAGCACTCTTGGGAAACTTCTTTTAAATCTGACAGTTTAAGCGTTGCCAAAAGGCCGGGGGCAATTAGAGAATGTTTTTGATAAATACTAAAAGGCACTTTAATGCAACCACCCAGTCTGCGATTAAGGGCCATAATATTCTTAGGACCATCTGATTGACCTACGATTTCCATTCGACAGCACATACATGGACTCGTTTTATTAGAATTCTTTGAAATTCTTAAAAACGGGTCGACATATTCTCTGAAAGAATAGGCGGGCATGTGATCAATCCGTGAGGAAGGGAACTGCAGGACAGTTATATAAATCCATATCTATAATTCATGGTAACCTCCAACTGAGCTCTGACAAGTCTAAATTTTAATTTTCTTTAGGCTCGATTTCGCTCAGATTATTCATGCATTCCATTATGTATGACCCACTGAGCTTGCTGGCCATATATTTGAGTAAATTTAATTCGAAATTCTTGGTTTGAAAGAAGTTGATCTAACTCTTCTGGAGAGTCGAGAACTGCTAACACAACTGTTTCATCCTCGTCTGTTATAACTATTTTGTTCGCATATTCATCCGTGGTTATGTCAACCTGATTGAAATATGAAACTTCTTTTTCTTCTCCGTCATCGAAATAAGATTCATATTCTCCCGGTCCTTCAGGACGTTTGATATTTGAGCTCATGTATTCTTTTCCTTCCTTGGAAATACAGTCATCATTGCAATTTGCGACATCCTTGTCGTAATTTGAATAAAATTCGCTATTTTTTCCCTTAAGAGGATGTTCCTCATGCATAGGGGTGTCCTCATACAAATATCGGCAATTTTGAGACTGTAGCCAATCATATTCTGCCTGAAACCAATGACGAAGATCGTTTCCATGAACGACTGAGTTGTTTTTTTGGCATTCTGCCTCCCAATTCAAATACGCCATTTGTCTTATTTTATCAGAATGCTCTATGTTAACTAATCTCTCGGCCCTTGACCAAAAGATTTTTTCATTTCCATGAATTTCTGTGCCAGTAGCTTCACAAGCAAGTTTCCATAACTCATAGGCTTGATCTTCTATTTTTGACTTAAGCTCAATTTGGACAAGTTCATACAACCTATTTCCAGACCTGAAAACTAAACGTATTTGCCTACCCATCATCGATTCATGAATTGCGAGTTCACTCATAAATATCTCCTTATGTTATGAAGTCGGTAGCTTTCATTTTGAATTGTAAACGCTGTGAAAAATTGTCAAGTAACCATTTTGAATCAACGACAAGGAATAGGGGAAATGGAATACGTATACTAAAGAGTCAGTATTCCAGTTTGTGTGCTGATAAAGAACATTACTTGCCATCATCTTATACGATACCTGTTAGAGATTCTCTGAATATCACAGATTTCAAGTTGTAATTCAATCAAAAAACAAGGATTGATGTTTAGATGGTAGAATTTTAGATTCAGGTTGCTTAAAAGAATCCATCATAAAAACGTCTGCTTGGAGAGCGTGCAAGAGCTATCTTTCAGTCTATTTGAATCTCGTGTTTTATTGCTTTTTCAGAAATCAGTCTATTATCCTGAACAAGCCAGAAATCTAATAATTACGAGGACACTGAAGAGTCACCGTGCGATGCCCCTCTTGCAATCATGGCTTCGAAGTAGTGACGACTACTTTTCTATAATTACTTTCAAGTGTTTTCGCATCTACCTCTTGATACCAAATACACTTTCAAGTCGTTTTTCCCGTTCAACTTGATCTCAATCCGTTTCTAGGGAGTATTGAGTGGTAGCAAATACTATGACGAATAACTCTCTACTTCCTAACATTTTTAATCATCTTTACCGGTGAATAATTCTTAATCAACAACAATTTTCTATCGCTACTTTCATCAACAGCACCTGCGTAAAATAACTCATTTGTCTCAGGCAAGTATCTAGCAAACGCTCCTCCTTGTAGACGCATTCACTTTTACTTGATCCAAATCTACAACTCCTAAGAACTGAAATCGTTCTTGTGGCGTGGTTCTTAAATAAACCAGCAGATTTGGTTTTCCTTCCTCAGCGTCCATGGCATTGCAAAACAGATATTTTCCAATTTTGCTCCCTCATGGATCTCAAATTCCATCCCCACTGTGATTCGCTTCGAATGGACCTCATCCCATCGATTCTGTGGAAATCGAACCAGAGCATGTACAGTAATTCCCAGTTCTACCATCTCTCCTTCTGATTGCTCTGGGAAAAACTGAAATCCGTCGTAGTCGTTCCCATCGTAGTAAAATTGCCCCCTGTATCCACTATAGACACCTTTATTTCGACCACCTTCTTCCGTGGTAAGGTAACGGATCTCAGCTTCGATCTCGTGGAATTTCATTGGCGAATTAAACCTTCTTTTGATTGCATTTTAACAGGAAGCCATATCTTCAACTTCTTGTTTATTGGACCAAAAAAAGGACTAATTGGCAATAAGTTCTTTAGGCAACTTAAATGAGTCCCATTCAACTAACCAGAGGTGACTATCATCGGATTGTCCAATATGCAGGCTTAACGAAGTTCTCATTGAAAAATGAGACTCACCCCGCCGACTTCACCTGCGTCATGCCGTAAAACACTACAAATACAGACATTTCTTCCCAGCACTCTCTCCGCCTAAAGCCCCAATTCCAGTCCCAAATCGGTTCAAATTCTCACTTGAGCGTTTGCGACAAGCGGTCCTTTCTCGTTTCTCATGCGAAAACCGAGTTACTCGCCACGGTAGTAATAGGACACCGGCAAGCGCAAGTTCGACCGATGATTTGCTTCAAAATGAGACCACTCCCTCGGCACAAAGGACACCGGCAACAACGTCGTAACCAACTAACCCACTCAACAGTGAAAGAACGACGCAATGCCAACCCCTAAAGAAATTCGCCAAAACATCTCCCAAGAAATTGTAAACGCTTTGAATTCAGGCGACACGCTTCCATGGCGACAACCATGGAGCAATGATCCAAATGTGGGATTACCAAGAAATGCTATGAGCACAAACCGATACTCGGGTGTGAATCCGATCCTGCTGGAAATCAGCCGGATGCGGCAGGGATTTCAATCAAAGTGGTGGGGCACCTACAAGCAGATCCAGCAACTGGGTGCTAATGTCAAGCGAGGCGAAAAAGGAACAGCAATCACGTTCTATAAAAATATTCCAGTCAAGAATCAAAAAACGGTTAGTGATGAACCTGAAAAAAACGTCCCACTTTTGCGAACATACCACGTATTCAACGTCGAACAAACTGATGGTCTGGATCATTTACGAATTGGTTACGGTGACAGCACGACCGACATGGACAACCATCACCAAGAAGCTGATGCACTCATAGACGCTACTGAAGCTGAAATCAGATATGGTGGCAATCGGGCATTCTATTCGCCTAGCACAGATCATATTCAATTACCGATGCGAAATCAGTTCGATGATGCTAACAACTTTTACTCCACGGCTACTCACGAACTCGTGCATTGGAGTGGAGCCGCTCATCGGTTGAACCGCACTGAATTGAGTTACGCTTTTGAGGAACTCGTTGCAGAAATCGGTTCTTGCTACACATGCTGCGAAGTTGGCGTCCCCGCCAGTGATGATCTCTCGGGCGTGACCAGCTATGTGCAAAGTTGGCTTCGAGCAATGCAGAACGATCCCAGCTTCATTTTTAAGGCAGCATCCCACGCATCTAAAGCCGCAGACTTCCTGCTGTCGTTCCGCCAGTCGCCGGTTGAGTCACAGTTGATCCCGGCTTGATCACTATAGGACACCGGCAAGCTATTCGTCCTGATCGGGACAGCCAAGCTGGATCACTGATGGTGATCATGAATACGCTTCGGCTTTGACGCTCACAAGTAGAACGGAACCGTTGTCTCGGTCTGGCCAGTGAGCAACGGCACTTCACTGCCACTGCAAAGCCTCGAAGTCCCAATCGATCATCAACAGCGATCCGCTTGGTCTCTTTCTCCCTTCCGAAAGGGTGAAACAGGACACCGACAAGACTGGCAGACAAAACAATCTTCTGACGGAGAGAAAACATGACAAGCCAAATCAACACTATCTGCAACTCACAGCTTTTGCCGGTGAATTATTCCACAGTGCTGCGAGCTATCGAACTCACTGACAGCAACCCGTTCACAATGACTATCCGTAGCCATCTCGAATGGGCGGCAATCGCTCAATGCGTGAATCAGGGAATCGACAGTTATCTTGAAGCGGTCTGTGAACCACAGGACGTGTTCGAGAATGGACACTGCTCCGTCACGCCGCACTCTCTATGCGTACTGCTACGACGAATGGGCGACACAGAGTTCCGAGATACCGATAGCCACAGTGCTGACGACATTTGGGATGCAGCTACGTCGCTCCAGTCCAGCATTTTTATGGTGCTCGGGATAAACGAATACGGCGAGTATATCGGACGTGAAGCGATGGGGCTGTAGTAACAGGACACCGGCAAGAGAAGTAACAAGACACAATCAACTTCGCAATGGAGATTTAGAAAATGAACATGCCTAATGACAACAACGACCAAATTCCATTTTTCCACGATTCTACGTTTGAAAAACCTGTGACCGCCCTCGAAGAGCGACAACAACTTTTGGCCCATCACGTGCGGCTCGTGGCCCGAAAACACAATCATGCTCTCTTCGTTTTTGGTGCCCAAGGTGGACTTGGGAAGAGTCGCACCATTCTCCAAATTTTGGATGAAGAAGGCATTGAACCGATCTTGATCAACAGCCACATAACGCCTCTGGCTTTGTACACGACTCTCTTCAGGTTCCGTGGAGAAGAGACACTGTTTTTCGACGACTGCGATTCAATGTATTCGTCGATGCCACATTTGGGATTGTTAAGAAGTTGCTTGTGGGGATCACCTCGAACAGTTTGTTACGGGAGTTCCCAACTTCCCGATGGATTGCCTTCATCGTTCGAAACAACGGCACGTTTCATTTTTGCTGCCAATGTGATGCCTCGCCGCAACGATGCGTTCAAAGCTACTCTTTCTCGTTGCGATATTTTTGAACTGTCAGCCACCAATGCTGAGGTTATCGATTTGATGCGATCCATTTCGAAAAAGGGATTCCATCAACTGACACCCGAAGATTGCGGGATGGTGATTGATTACATCGCCGAGAACGCTGATGACCGGCAGTTGTCGATGAGATTGCTTGGACCTTCATTGCGGAAGCTTCATTACGCACGTGGAGAAGGCATCGATTGGCGACCAATGATCAAGAGCCAGTTGAGAACGCTCGGCAGAAAGAACGAGTCTACGAAGCGACTGGATAGCAAGACAAAGGATTTGCGAATTCTGCAAATAGCGATCCAGAAACATCCCGATAGCGTGCAAGAGCAGGAGCAGGCATGGCGTGAAGCTACAGGAAAATCGAGAGCAAGTTTCTATCGTTGTCTCCAGCGTCTCCGTTCCGAGCATGGCGAGTAGGACACCGGGAATTGAGTTGTCATAACAATTCAACTCACAACGGAGTCAAAAAAATGAGCGAGGTAAAATCATGTGCGATATTCAACGGCCACGAACTGAAAGACATTCCCGTAATCAATCCGGGCGATTGGTTTGGAAAAACTTGGCTTGTCGAAATCGGGGGATCGCATTGGCCACTGTTTTTGATTGTCGAAGCAGACACCATTCAGGATGCCATAGACGAACTCGCCGACAACGAAAAGTACGGCCACTACATCACTGTGTCTGATGAGGATCTGGCCGACTACGACGCCGAGACTTGCAACTACGGGCCGTCAGGTCAGGTGATTGATCTGGATCACCTGATGATCCACGGGGCAGAAGGAACGGGGTCTCCGTTCCCATGCCGGTATTTTGGGGCCGATCTTCCAAAGGAAGGCATGATGCCGACCAAGTTCTGCCACCGGGATTAAGTCATCAGGACACCGGCAAGCCCACCATCAAACAACAAATCACTCAATCACAGGAGCAACGCAATGGACGACTATCTCGATCAATACATGGAAGACCACATCAGCGGCGGCTACGGCGATATCCTCGACGAATTAGCCGCAATTGAATTCGGAGATGAGTTCCCGGAACTTCCAGAACTCGACGAGCCTTGGGACGAAATGTTGATGCAGCAGGAACTCGAAGTCTACGAGCAGTGCGATGAATATTTCGGATGTTTCAGCGGTGATGAGGACTAGGACACCGGAAATCAAACCAGACAAATCACCACTCAACCAGAAAGGTAAAACATGCTCAATCAAAATGGCAAAACGTCCAGTCCGCAATTTAAGTTAGGAAAAACAGTCGTCGCCACACCGAGTGTATTGGAGGCTCTTGAGCAAAGTGGCCAGTCGCCGTCCGAGTTTATCAAACGTCATCTGCAACTTGAACAAGGCGATCTCTGCGATGAAGACCATGAACTTAACGGAGAAGCCTTGAAGGATGGGAGCAGGATCTTATCAGCTTACAAGACTTCGAAAGGCGTCAAGATTTGGATCATCACTGAAGCCGAAGACCGCAACGGTCATCGATCTGCAACCACGTTGCTTCTGCCCGAAGAATATTGAGGGTCCCAAAACAGGACACCGGCAATTCCTATGTCGAAAACATCAACAATAATCTTCACAGGAGAAAAAAATCATGGGATGGCTTTTCAAATGCGGCAGCACTCGCAAAGGATTGATAGAGGAACGCACCAAGGGGTGGGAACGGACGAATCCAGATGGTCTCGTTATCACAAGCACGTGCCTCGCTCACTGCTATCGGGGTGGCAGCTTTTCGGGTGTTCTTTGGAGCGTTTGGGAACGCACTTTCACGAAAGATGGTACTGAATCCAGTCCCAATCAACGCTGGATTCAGTGCGACCTAATGAGACATCAAAACGGCGATGGTTGGGGTTACAAGGACATCGAGGAGTCCATGGGACCGTACTACTTTTCCTGCCCCAAAATATATTTGGAGATGGTTCCCATCGAGCAATACGGCGGCAACGAAGAGTGGCGTGAGCAAGTTCTCCTACATCATCAGCGTGCAGCAGAGAAACGTCGGCAGCGGAGTGCAGCAAGATGCCAGTGATCAGCAAGTAGGACACCGGCAAAACAACTGTGGAAACAACAACACACTCAACTAAAGGAACAAAAATGTCTGATCCAACTGAAATGATACGAAGAGTTCAAGCTCAAACGATCAACGCAAATCCGGGAAGCCGAGAATACTTGGAATCAAAGCACGGAAGAGTATACGACACATCCGAACTCCAATCCGAGTTCACGGTGATCGGTTTTCTCGCACCATACGTGATCGTCCAACGAGCCGATGGCGTGAAGGGTTCACTGTTGTTTCAGCACTCGCCGAGGCTGTACCACAGCTTCTCCCCGGAATAGGTCCGTGGATGGTGAGGCTCTCAAGGATGGGAGTCTCGCCTTTCGGACACCGGCAAGAACATCAAACCAAAGAGGACCATCACCCAGAAAGGTGACAAAAAGGGTTCTCTCGATTTCCATGCTTTGAAACCCCATGTTTCAGGCGTTTTCTGTATTCTCAAAACAACGACGAAAAGGCTCTAACCTTTTTGTCATCCATCTGTCTCAAGGAGTTACAACATGATCGCAGCATATTGCCGAGTTTCCACGGCTCGTCAGAAAGCCGACAGTCAAGTCTCCGAGATCAGCAAATGGCTCAAGGCGAACGGTTATGATGAAAGCCAAGTCACGTGGTATATCGACAAGGAGTCGGGCAAGACTCTCAAACGTCCCGAGTTTGAACGGCTGCAAGCTGACATCTTTTCGGGTAAGGTCAAGACTGTCATCGTGTGGAAGCTGGATCGCCTGTCACGACGCTTGAAGGATGGAGTGAACTTGCTCGCCGATTGGTGTGAGCGTGGATTAAAAATAGTCGTCATCACTCAAATGATTGAACTCAACGGAGCAGTGGGTCGGATGATTGCCGCCGTGATGCTGGGGTTTGCAGAGATCGAACTCGAATACCGTCAGCAGCGGCAGATGGCTGGAGTCGAAGTTGCAAAGAAGAAAGGCATCTACAAGGGAAGGAAACTGGGGACAACTAAAGCCAAGCCCGTTCGTGCCCAAGTGTTGCGAGATCAAGGACTCAAGATCGCCGAGATCGCAAACGCTTTGGGGACAAGCGCAAGGACTGTGCAGCGGTACTTGAGAATGTGAAACCTAATTCGATCCGACATTGCAAAAAAAGAAATCAAACAACTCGGATTCGAAAAGTGGGCAGATTCGACCGGGGTATCCGCCCCACAGCCACTACGTCACCACCCTCATTTATTGCTATCGAAGAACTTTCAAATCGCCTGCGCCACGCTGAAAAACTGGTACAGTTCGAAGATCGAAAAAATCGCCGACTAGGAAAATCAGCAGGGACCATTGCGCTCGGCTGATCCCGTTGTGTCGATTCCATCGCCGACTGGCGGGGCGTTGATCTGCCGAAGTAATCCGAGAATGGCCCACCGTCGCTGTCAGAGCGATTGAAGCTGGCGATCATCGACTACAAGCAGCCCCGGACTTAACTGAATCAGCACAGATCCGTTGATATCAAGAAACAACTACTGGCCGTGCCCGACTCATGGGCTGATCAGTTCGTCAATCTTGAATCGCCCGCCGCAGCCAAGACGCTGCTGGATGAAATGGTTTCGGACGTGCTGCGGTTGTTAGACAAGAGCGACTAATTATGTCATACAATCTGGAGCGTGTTCAATTCTGTTTGCGACAAGCAGCATATAGGAGTCGAGATCCGTGGCGTCATTGACTGCTTGCTCGACCTCTTCTGTTGTGGCACGTCTGCCACAAGCGTGACAAGTTGCCGCAATTTGCAATAGTTGATCTGCAGTGGCTTCGGTCTTGCTCTCTGGCCGTGCCACCAAACCATCAGCATGTTTCCACGCATAGCCATCCCTCAACTGCTCAACAAGTGTTGCGTGATCCATTTCGGTCTCCAGCGAAAGTAGATAAGTTATGTGCGTTATGCTACCAAGACACCATCACAACCACAACACCATCGAACTCATCCAAACGACAACCTAGCTCTAATGTTCGGAGCCGAGCTAAGAGGGCGTTTTTCTGCGCAGTCATAGGCACCTTGAACAAGTCGCTACCGTGTAGAATATTAAGGGATTGGTAACTCTATCAAAATAATTATCCGCTGTTTGAAAGTGGAAATCAATATTTTTTAAAAGATACCATTGGGACAGCCATACTTCTGTATCTTTATCAAGAGAATTACCACGAGAGTTCCCCATTGCCCGTCACTCGAATCGACTGATCTGGGGAATGGAAGACTGGTGGCACCAGATTTGCGATGGGACGTTTGCGCAATTCCGATGGGCTTGACAGGTCGAGTAGAATACAAGCGAAAAGGAGAATTCACGGATAGATACCTACATGAACAATAACATCATCAAATTCCTCCGTACCGTCGCCCATCGGACTGATCCCGACCGGGTGTATGACGCCGTGCAAACTCTTAAGGCATTCAGCAAAGATGCAATCCAAGCTTTGACAGAAGCTCTAGGAGATCCTGACCCCGACCTTCGCATTCTCGCTCTAAAAATACTTGAACACATCGACCAAAATACCGAACCTGCACTCCAATCCATGATTAAGGCGCTCGAAGACGATCACAGGATTGTAAGAATCTGTGCTCTCACACCAGTAGCGTCATTCGGTGCAAAAGCGATTGATGCCGTTCCAATTTTGGAGAAGTGGATCGGTAGCGATGACGAGTTCAGCCACGTGTCGGCAGCGGGGCACATTTTGATGATCGCCCCATCGAGAGCCGATGAGTTGCTTCCGATTCTGATTGAGTCACTGGAGAGCGACGACTTTGGCATTCGATGCCAGACGGCATGGCTGTTGGGACAACTCGGAAAGATCGCCAAAGAAGCTGTGCCTGCTCTGAAACGGATGCTGGATGATGATTCGTTTGTGCGGAGTGTTGCATTAGAAGCGATTCGGGATATTACGGACGACGATTTAACTCATGTGGCGATTTGAAACTAAACGAGCTTCAGTGAATTAGTTTGCAATTTGGAAGTGCTCGTTTTAGCTTCTGGATGCCCGCTTCGGATATGGACGTGTTATTGATCTGGAGTACCGTCAGGCTTTTCATTTCCGTCAAGTGAGCTATTCCACTGTCCCCGATGCCTTTATTGCCGTTAATGCGGAGACCCTTGATTTTCTTGAGCCCCTTCAGGTGACGCAGGCCATCGCTTGTGATTTGTGTGCGACTCATCGATAAATATTTCAGATTCAAAAGCCTTCCAATGTTTTTGAGGCCGTCATCTGTTAGGTTCGTCTTGTGAAGGGCCAGTGACTCTAACGACGGGAGTGTTCCGATTGCAGGGAGATGTGATTCGATAAGTGAGACCCCCGTAAGGTCCAGAGCGACCACTTCGCCCTTGGCATTTAACTTCTCTGAGTTTGCAATTTTCCGAAGAGATGTGAGATCACTACGCTTTGCGGCAACGTGTGGCGACGGCGTACCACTCTGAGCCGACCGTCCGGTAGGGTTCGACTTCGACGACATCGAAAGCTCCTGCCATGAGAAGTTCTTGAGCGTGTGACAAACCGGTCTCCATTTTTCACTTCCACCACCTTCCGGCAATGAATATGCTCGCAGTTTTTTTCCATTGGGATTCTCATAAGCCCAAATCAACGTACCGGCGTATCCTTTTTGAAGAGCACTTTTCAACACTTCTTTTGCAAACCTGTTCTGCAACTCGAAGTCAGTCTTCTTTGGTCGATGGCCATACTCTCCGATGATCACAGGCTTGTTTAGATTGAAAGATGATACATGTGGAAGCGTACTCTTGCCATAATAATGCAGATCGTAAAAGTCAAGATTAAGTCCACTGAGTGTTCCATCAACGATCTTATTGATTCCTCCCCCAATCGTGACCAATCGCTGCCTATCCGTTTGGTGAATAGCGTTTACATTTGCGAGGATAAACAACCGCATTTCTTCCCACGCCCCTCTTTGCACTTCTCTTTTGCGCACTTCGAATCCCGGTTCATTTATAATATCAAAAGCAAATATTACGGAGTTGCCTTTGTACCGTTCGGCAATGGGCTTCACCGCATTATCAATATAGGATCGTGAGGCGATTGGATCGGAGTAAATGTCTTTTACACCAGCCATTCGGCATGAGTCTCGAAAGTCTGCGGCAAGACAAAAGTAAAGGTGCATGTCCAGACGCTTTGCAATAGAGACCATATTATCGAGGTTTGCCAAGAAGTTGTTTTGCAACCCAGATACAAGACCATTGGAATCAAAAGTCAGACCCTCAAGACCTTCGTACACCCATACTCGGATTGTGTTGAGATTCATTTTCTTCATGTCTCTGAAGTAAGTATCAACGTGTTTGGAGTTGTAAGTGCATCTGTATTTTGGATTACGTTGTGAAATGCCGATGTCATGGCTCCATGCTCCATCAAGCCAAGGTAAGTTTGCTCCATGGATATAAGTGGGCTTACCATCTATCTGAAGAAGATTGCGATGTGCTGGCGGTGCGCCTGAGGCAACGCTACCCCCCAAAATGGCCGCTAATATAAGAACAAACCCTGCATTACCAGTGTTTAGCATGAAATCCCGGAAAGTAGAAACATAAGTTCTAAGCAACATGACTGTCCTTAATTGAAACTAGGAGCAACGAATATGGCGATCAGTGCTAGTGGTAATTCATTCTTGAGTCAACTTGATGAAGTGACATCCAAGGCTCACTTCTATGTCTTCAAACTCATATGTGTCGTCTTGTCGGTGTCCTAATGAGTGACGTTTCATTGTGATCGAGTTTTTTTTTGACCTATCTCCCGTGGATGTGGTGGCGGTTCTGCTTTTGATCGGATCGTTTTTGGAATTGGTGGAGGGCTTGTGTGAAAGAGTGATTCCCCAGCAGCGGTAATCACTTCAAACCCGGTATCACTTTCTCTGGATCAAAGTTCTTTAACACCATCAATTTTAATTCTCCACCACCATTCTCTGGCTCACCGGTAAAGAACAATTCATTTGTTGCTTCTACGTATCGAGGGAATATTCCCCGCACTGAAATCCCAACAATATTCAGAATACTGGTACTATGAAATCCTCCCTCTGCATCTCTACCAGAATGAATGACGATATTTGAGCCTTCCGAAATATCTCTCCCGGTGCAAAATAGATACTTTCCATCTCGTGAAATATAAGGGAATTTCATCTTGCCGATTGGAGTAAGTATCAGAGGCTGCGGCTTGCTCCAATTTGAAGTTTTGATTTTCGGTCAGCCAACAATGCAAAACGCAGACTTGGCGACTACCTTTCCATCGGTGGTTTAAAGTTCTTGATTACCCAGAGGTCCGAACCCCGTGTTTTGGCTAATGCCGGATCAGCAAAGAATTGCTTAGATACCAAGAACAATTCGTTTGTCGCCGGAACATACAAAGGCCTCAAGCAGAAGGGGTATTCTCCTTGTGCATTTTCCAGCGGAATCTCTGTCCATTTTGTGAATGGCCCTATTGGATCTTTTCGAGACAGAATTCCAACTCGTGCCCCCTTCGGAGGAAAACCCGCCGTACAGTAGAGATTAAGGTTGTCAGCAGTAGCAGTAACTTGTGTGAACCGGAATTTCTCAGGCATTTTATCAAACTTAACCTGTACCAGATTCGGTTTTTTCCAGTTCGCCGACACACTGCTTCGGTTCACCTCCCAAGTATGATGAGGACCGTTTTTAATCTTCATGTCGAGATAAAGCGTCAGGCCATCTTCTGAAAGCCATCGAGGAGCAGCATCCAATCCCGGAAATGTGAGAGAGGAAACTGGTCGAGGGCGTCCGAAATCTTCCATTTGACTTTTGCGGGTCGTCAAACTGATTGTCTCCGAGTCGGCATTCCGAAAGAGCATTTCAAGCCCATCAGCACTCAGGGTGGGAGAATGACCAGAGAACAACAGCTTCTTATCAGTAAAAAGGCTTTCCGCATTTTTCCGCCGAGCAGACCAAATGTGCATTTTGTTTTCCACATTCCCATGCACCCAGAAGATTTCCAGTCCATCTGAGGATATTGACAAAGAAGAATCATTTTCGATACTGTTGAGTTCGTCCAGATTCAACACTTCAAGCTGAAGTGGCTTCGCAGACTCTACGGTTGAAGGACTGGAGATCGGATCAATCTTTATTACGATTTCTAAATCAAAATGGAACTTTAAGTTAACTCGTTGCCCAGTTTTAAATGAAGACGTATCGATGTTTTTGCTTAAATCGAAGTCAGTTTCTTTTCCTTTTCGTTCTACAGTGATTTTTCTACCACTTTCATCGATGGACTTAATCATGCCTTCAATTGTGACAACTTCAGCCTGTGCCTTACTGATGACAAACATTGAGAACAGGGCGAAAAACAAAAATGTGACATAGCGATTCATTTTGGTTTCCTTTGTATAGTCTGGGAAATTACTTTGTTTTTTAGGAGCTAATCTACAGTTTCAATTTTTGAGATGAGGTCTTTTTCTGGATCAAATGTGATCATTGCTTTTATTTCTGGTTTTTGTGCGCTCAAGAAATTTATAGAAGCAGGTTTTCCATTGTGCAGATAAATGACTTCCGAGCTGATTTCAAATGAATGAGTCTTTGTTTTTCGCTCAACTAACAATGTACGATTCGGAATGTCATGAGCCATAATCATGACATCTACCGTGGCTGAGTTTCCATTGCTGAGGATCGGGTCTTGCCCAGTTGGAGCGAAGCCACCAGATTGTTTCACTTCTATTTTTGAAATCACATCTTCGATGGGATTAAAAGAAATACTGGCAGCTTGATTCGGGAAAATAGAATCAAGAGAAACATATTTTCCATCAATGGTGATTTGCGATTTACTGCTGAGACTCAGAACGGCTGATTTAGAATTTCTGGAAACTGTTATAGTCCGACGGGGAAGATCGATGGATTGGATCGTCACATCGATGGTGGCAAGATTTGAATCATCAATTTCATTTGGTTGAGGATGAGGGATTTCTTCATCTGGAACTTGAGCTTCTGGCTCAGGATCGGGCTTTTTCTCTTGGGCAACCCTCTGATCTAAGATCATCTTTTCAGGTTCTACTTTTCCCCAAGGCAGCCAGAACGATGCCGCTGCCATACAGAAGAACGCAATTGTCAAGACGGCTACGATACCAGCATATTCCCTTAAGAAACCGCTTCCCTCCCCGACTGATCGACTATCATTTGATGAAATTGAAGACGGAGTAGCATTTGGATCAATCTGACGATTCTTACGTCGTTTTTTGAAGAGCTTAACCTTTCGGTCATATTCACGACGAAGTTCTGGACTAAGCAATGTGATTTCAGCTTCGTCAATTTGACTGATCAGGTTGTTGGCGTACTTATTAAATTCTGTGCCAAGGAATTGTTCAACATGAGAGCGTTGTCGGTCAGCGGCAGACTTGATAACGGCATGCTCATCCTCATCGAGAGAGAGACCGAGCAATTCGTAGAAAGTGGGAGGGCATTTTGTTTCGGGAATCCCCAGCCATTGATGATAGGGGTTAAATCCATCTGAGTTTCGATCTGCCATCTGATATTCCCCGAAAATAGAAAGAAATGTGCTTGGTTCTGCACTGGGGAATTAGTATTGATGGCCTCGAAAAGAGGGAGCGTCAAACCAAGACCGATCTCTCGACCCCGACCAAGGGGCATACAAGAACAGCACAAGGCCGACGCCCCCCGTTCGGGGAGCGTTCGTCCAAGCACTGCCTCTTGTATTGAAGGAACCACATGGTGGTTCAGTTTGGTCGTTTCGAGAGAAGCAGAACTGACGTTCGCACGTCATTCAAATTGTTAGTATGGCCAAAAAAGCCGTGAAATAACTCTCCTTTAGTTTTCTTTTAATAGCTTCGGCAGACTGTCGAAGTATTCGTGTATCAATATACAGTCAGGAGCCAGCACCATCCACAGATATTGAAGGAAATTTTTGGATGGTGTTGGTTTTTGAGACAGTCTTGTTAAATACCCATTTGGAAAGCTTTCAGAACTTGTCAATTTCCCCAGCGTTGGTGGTATGCCGTGTCGTCACCATCTGCTCCGTAGTCGCATCTCCAACATACGCCGAAGTTCGTTTGTTGTCTTGCGCCACAAACAGGACACTGAAATCTCCAATCAACAGGTGGAATAAAATTCGTGTATTCGGGTTCCGCAAACCCGCCATCTTTGATCAATTCGCTGTCGTGATTGTAAACAGTTGTGTCCCAGAAAGGGTGCCATCCTGCTTTCCGTAGGGCGTGGTAGTTCGGGTCCGCATAGGGATAAATTAAATGGTGGGCGATGGTATGAACGACCCATTGCCAGAATAGAATGACCCACATCGTCGAATGGCTGATCATGTACCAAAAAAACCAACCTGCTCCAAATAAAAGCAAGAAAGACCAAACCACGCAGTACATCAATACCATGTTTCTCATGATGACAGAGATTGGTGATCGAGGTGCCCGTCCGCTGTCCCACCAGCCGAGAATCAGGAAGGCGACCGTCGAACAGATCAGGAGCGTCGAGAAGCTCATCTCTTCGTGCATCGGGCCGTTGTAGGTCTCGTGGAAACAGTACGCCACCCACAGTGGACTGATAATAAAAAGTCGGGCAACCAGCATTTGAATCTCCTTTAGAGAAGTTTTTTGTGGTTCTTGCCGGTGTCCTTTCTATCCAATCAGTTCTTTTCGCTCGGTGGTTTGAGTCCCAGAGAATTCAGTCGTCTCCTGACAGTCATTTCAGAGATGCCGAGAATATCCGCAAAATTTCTTATCTTTCGTTCTCCCGTGTTCCAGATCGCCTCCACCTTTTCTGAAACTGCGTCAAACTCTGTTAGCACATCGGGCAGGGCGTTAAACATCGGAATCAAGTGCCGGCGATACTCCTGTTGGCATTTGAAGAGTGCTGCCCACGGTCTGTTGGAATATTGTCCGAAGAGTAGTTTGTCGCCCTTATGAGGAAGCCCATGGCAAAGTGCAACGCTTGCGACAACGGCATTGTTCTCGTCACCGCCAAGCCAATTAGGTAATTGGTCTCGGAGAGTGCCGAACGGTAGTCGTCTAATACTTCCTTTGCCCTCACTTTTTTCAATTCTGTCAAGAAGCCGTTTCCATGCGTTGGCGAATCCGGTTTGAGCGTTGCGAGAGGTGTCACGATACAAGGCGGCTCCAGTATCAGTGATCAGAACCCGCTCTGTCTTACCGGGCTGACGCTTGATCATCTGCTCATACTCTGCTCGCCACCACTCCAATAGTCGTACCGTTTCCGGCCAGAGCCACCACCATCCGAGGACATCAGTCTTGGGTCGCAATAGGCCACACCAGCAGTCCTCTTCGCTTGTATCAATCTTCAGACCTTCTTTTCTCCATGGATGTTCTTGTTGAAGAAAGAGGTCTTCCCATTCAACTCTTCCAAACTCTGCGGCACCGTGTGCGCAGTTCAAGCACCAAACAAGTAGAAGTCGCTCAAAGCGAATAGCGTGTTTGTAAAGAAGAGCCAATTCATCTACTGAAAATGTATCGATCTCCATCTTTCTGATCGATTTTCGGTCGGTATCGAGTTTTGTTAGTCCTCTCTCAATATCAGCGAAATCGAATTGTTTCTTCCATTGGAAGTCTTTTGTAAGATGAAGCCAACGAAGAAACCGAAAGAGTTCCCCGATATGGTTCTGGCATGTTTTTTTTGCTAATGGTTTCTTTGTCCGTTCACTCTTGGGACGTTCTCGCCAGACATCCACGAGCCCTTGGCAACGTTCGAAATCTAATTCAGCGAGAAGGAAATCGTCGTGCCGTTCTCGAATCGCTCGAATAACGCCGAGCATGTGGTGGCCGCTTCCGTCGAATGAACCATCGGCTTTCGTGAAATCGTTTCGACGTTTATCATTGTATGCGTCGAGCGCTTCATGAAATGTCCCATCGATCAGCGGAGTGGTTGGGGCGGGCGGAGACTTATCCTTGGTTACCGCAAGCTGGCCAAGACTCCATCGTGCAGCGGATACATGAGATTTGGTAATCTCATCAGCGTGCGTTTCTGGAAGCATCCAATTCACAGAAGGAAACTGCTCCACAACGATGTCAAAGAATTTTTTCGCCTCATCCCAAGTCAGTCCATCAACCTTTTCCGGGTAGTGGCACGATGCGTCTTCATCGTGCGTGTAACGGTCAATGACTAATTGGAGTGTCGCTGGCCATCTACAATCGTCGAAGCTCCAAAGGATGTCGTCAATGGGGGGAAGGGGAGACCGAAGTTCGCCTTTACGGAGCAGGTCTGCGGCCCACAAAGCGATCTCGGTCCACTCGGGTTCTCGCCTAATCCGTCTGCAAAACCTCTCATTGTCATGCCACAAATCCTCAATTCGAGAGAACCGCTGATCTGCCTCACGAGTGCTCACTCCAGCAGGTGTTCGAAATCGCTTTCCAGCAATTAGTCGCCGAACCCCTTTGCCATCATCGGTTCGTTGCTTGTGTCGCCGAACTGATCGCCCTTTTGGTCCCGACATCTGAACATCCTTTTTATTGGATGAGCCAATGGAATTGTTCTAATTGGCCACCATTCGAGTTGTAATTGGCCACCAAAATGGCCACCTGATGTTATTGAAATGCCCCTTAATCTAAGCATTTTAGCATAAGTCTATGAAAAAAGCCACCTTGCGATTTCTCGCAAAGTGGCCATTATGGAGGCGGCGGGAATTGAACCCGCGTCCTGTGAACCCTCAGCTAAA
>TARA_R110002111_G_scaffold18931_3_pt1 | contig 44187 bp, 34 predicted proteins | sample TARA_R110002111 | Tara Oceans TARA_R110002111 (sample SAMEA4397363) | marine metagenome | biome: Polar Biome; feature: [ZZZ] marine water layer (ENVO:01000295); material: water (ENVO:00002006), including particulate matter (ENVO:01000060) such as... | depth 199 m
GCAGCGATTGTAAAAAGTTTAATTTCTAAATGAGAAATCCGCCGATCGACCCAAGCCCCGGTGGCTGGTAACGATTATGTGGATTGGATTGAGGGGGAAAACACTGAACCCGACTCATCCTGCGGCTTTTGTCTTAAGTGTTTCAGTTGCAATCGCTTAAATAGAGCTGATCAGCTTAACCCCGTGCATAAGGGCCTGTGGAGATGCCCTGATAACGATCAATGCCCGCTTTCAGAACTTTGCGGATGGCTCCGGGGACCTGTGCGATCTGTTCTCTGCTGATATTTAAATGGGTACAGGCACGAAGCTGCGTATGCCCCATCGCGCCGATGCCGACTCCGACGTCATGCAGGGCTTTGGAAAGTTGCATGGCATTGCCAATTTCCGGCTGAATATCGAAAAAGACCAGATTCGTTTCGGTCGCTTCAGGAGAAACCGAGATGCCTTCAATGCCCACCAGTTGTTCGGCCAGGAAGCGGGCATTGTCGTGATCCTCCTGCAGCCGTTCCATATTATTCTCCAACGCATAAACACAGGCGGCCGCCACAATTCCCGCCTGCCGAAGCGCGCCGCCGAAAATTTTTCGCGAGCGACGTGCATGAGCGATTTCTGCTTTGGAACCGGCCAGGATGGAACCCATCGGGCAGCCGAGCCCTTTTGAAAAGCAGATGGAGATCGTATCGAGGGGCGCACAGACTTCCCGGGGGGAATACCCGGCGGCGGTGGTCGCATTAAAGATGCGGGCACCGTCCATGTGTGTCTTCAATCCATTTTCATGCGCCCAGTCGCAGATTTCGGTGAGTTGCTCCAGCGGATAATAATGGCCTCCGCCGGCATTCGTGGTATTTTCGACGCATAATAATCGGGTTCGGGTCAGGTGTTGATCATCGGCGCGAATTTTTCCCCGCAGGTTTTCCAGAGTCAGCATCCCTTTTTCGCCGGTGAGTGTGCGGCAACTGATGCCACTCAGAATTGCCGGTGCGCCCCCTTCGAAGATGGCGATGTGCCCCAGCTCGTGGATCAGCAGTTCATCTCCCGGCAGACAGTGAGCCCGGATGCCCATCTGGTTCGATTGTGTCCCCGAACAGGCAAACACGGCAGCTTCTTTCCCCAGCATTTCGCAGATCATCGCTTCGAGGCGATTAACGGTAGGGTCTTCGCCGTTCATATCGTCGCCGACTTCTGCTGTCAGCATTGCCTGCAGCATTTCCGGTGATGGTTTGGTTTTCGTGTCGCTGCGGAGGTCAATATAAGAAGGATGATGCGGATCCACTGCTTGTTTCCTTTGGTTCATTGCTGTTTTTTTGATGGATACATTCTGTCAGGGAATTAATCCGGAGAGGCAATCCCGTAACTCAGGTTTTTTGAGCGGCTATCTGCAGATCGTTCAAGGAAAGAAAATTATTCATGCTGCCGGAACGAAAACCCTGCAGGTCGAGCGTGACATTCTGAAAGCCGAGCTGCAGGAACTTTTGTGTAATCTGTGCGACTGCCTCTGGTGTGACCAGTTTCTGCAATTGCGCGAGAGGCACTTCGATGCGTGCGAGTTCGTTCGGTTCCAGGCGGACGCGCAGTTCATTGATCTGGAACTGTTGGCGCAGGAATAATTCACCCTGATCGATTCTCTGCACGCGTTCTTCAGTCACTTCCACGCCGTACGCGATACGACTGGAAAGGCAGGGGTGTGCCGGTTTATTCCAGATCGGCAGTTCCCAGTGCTGCGCCAGGTTTCTGACATCTTCTTTGGTGAAACCGGCTTCGATCAGCGGGCTGCGGACCTGAAAGTCAGCAGCAGCCTGCATGCCGGGACGGTGGTCTCCCCGATCGTCGAGGTTCGCGCCGTTGACGAGCGTTGCAGTCTGCCATTCTTCGCTGGCTACGGAATGGCTGAGCAACTGATACAGTTCTGTTTTACAGAAAAAGCAGCGGTTCGGGGCATTGGCCCGGTATTCGGCTGTGGAGAATTCCGAGGTCGAAATCAGACGATGCTCGATGCCGATCAATTCTGCGAGCCGGATGGCTTCTTCTTTTTCCCCGGACGCCAGGCTCGGGCTGACGGCTGTCGCTGCCAGCGCATGATCGCCGCGGGCCAGAAATGCCGCTTTTGCGACCACGGTGCTGTCGACGCCGGCGGAAAAGGCGACGATGACGCGGTCCATCGTCGACAGAATCTGCTGGAGGCGTGCTGATTTCAGAGATAATTCGGCTGTCAGAGACATCATCGAAGTAAAGGATCTGTAAGAGGTTATTGTGTTATTTCTCGATTGAACTTTTATTATAGACAACCAGTGACAGGGTTGTCTCGGAACATCAAGTGAAAAATCTTGGCTTTCTTAAGGGTGACGGCCAAAAAGTGGCGAATCAGAGCAGAATCAGGGAGGTTAAGTGAAAGGGGGAAATCGTACACTCTCGTAAGATCTGTGTTTCATCGCATTCAGATCTTTTTTCTCAGTGTCGGGCACATTATACTGGATCTCTGCGAGAATGCATCTGACACACGTGTTACCTGCGAAGAGAGTGAACAGCTCCGGCGGTTCAAAAGACAAGATGATCAGCCCGGTTTCAGTTTGCCCGGCTGCTGACTGCCGGGTTCCGACTGACTGAGGATCAAAGTGTTATCAGAGGTATCGGTCTTTCGCTGCTGTTCAAAAACAGGGTGGCCGAGCAGGGCAGGGGAGCTGTTTTTGTGAAGCAATCCATCGAATTTAAATCAAAGAGGAATGTTATGTCATACCGGTCAGTCCATGTTACGCGAATCCTCTTTGCTCTGGCGTTGTGTTTTGGGGCGTTGTCGCTGACAGCAGAGGCTGCCAAATTAACGTCTGAGCAGAGAAAGGAACTGGCTTCGATCAAAAAGAACCTGGGGAAGGTTTCGATTCTGGTCCGACAGAAAAAGTTTGACGAAGCCAAGGAACTGACTGATGAGGAAGAAAAGAAACTGTTGAAACTGGCAGAGGATGCAATGATTCCCGAAACGGATCTGCTGCTGGTCAGTACGAAAAAGCTGATCGCTCTGCGTCGTGTCCTGCTGGAGAAAGCCATGGGCAGCGGTGATGGAAAAGGGACTCCCGGAGCGCCCGCGAATCAGGGAATCAGTTTTGAAACACAGATTGCGCCGATCTTTAATGAGAAATGTGTGAGCTGTCATGGTGCCGATCGTGCCAGCTCGAATCTGAAACTGGATACATTCGCCGGCATGAAGCAGGGAGGCCGCGGCGGTGTGCTACTCACTCCCGGCAATGCGAATAACAGTTTGATCATTCGCAAGTTGATCGCTCCTGATAATCAACGCATGCCCCGCAACGCGCCAGCGCTGGAACAGGCGCAGATTCAATTGATCGCCCGCTGGATCGTAGAAGGGGCCCGCTTTGATGGGGAAAAAGAGACCGACCCGATCGGCGCTTCGACCAAGAAAAAGAAAGAACCGGTCAAAGTTGAAATGGCGACCGGGACTGAAAAAGTTTCATTCATGAAAGATGTCGCGCCATGGATGCTCGATTTCTGTCTGCGTTGTCATAGCGGCAATAACCCGGCGAGCGGATTTTCGGTGGTGACATTTGAAGATATCCTGCGCGGAGGAGACAGCGGTTCCGTCATTATTCCGGGCAAACCGGACGATAGCCGTCTCTGGCACCTGGTCGGTCTGCAAGACCCGATCAAAATGCCTCAGGGGCAGGCACGACTCAAGCGAAAAAATGCAACGGATCTGAAAACCTGGATCGAAGAAGGGGCCAAGTTTGACGGTAAGGATGCAAAAGGGGGCTTGCGTGCGATGGTTCCGACGGAAGACGAATTGCGCATGGCGGAGCTGGCAACACTGTCGCCGGAAAAATTTGCCGATCTGCGGCGCGAAACCCTCGAGCCTACCTGGAAACGCGCCCTGAGTAATGAAAAGCCGGAATTGCTGGAGACGGATGATTTCATTTTCTACGGAAATGTCGGTGAAGATCGGCTCAAGCAGATCAGCGCCTGGGCTGAGACGCAGGCGGAGGCTTTAAGAAAACTGTTCAATGAAAAACAGAAGCCGCTCTGGAAAGGCAAGCTGGCCGTGTTTGTGATCAAAGATCGTTTTGGTTATTCGGAATTCAATCTGACCATCGAAGACCGTCGCGTGGATGATGCCACCACCTGGCATTCAAAAGTCACCCCGACCTATCTGGAAGCCTATCTCGTGTTGCAGGATGTCGGGGACGAGGCTTCTGCAGATTCTCCCGGGCTGCAGACGAATCTGATCGCAGGACTGACCAATGCCGCCATTCAACGTGGTGCAGGGGAGGTACCGGTGTGGGTTTCCAGTGGACTGGGCATGTTACTGGCATCCAACGGTTCATCGAGTCAGGCTTATTTCGAAACGTTAAGGCAACAGGCGCTGGATGCGGCTCCAAAAGTGACTCGTCCGGAACAGTTATTCGCAGAGGGAACTTTTTCGCCTTCGGAAACAACGGCGGTTGGATTTACGCTGGTTGATTTTCTGATTAAGAGTGGTGGATTACCCAAGATGGCATTGCTGCTGAAAGAGTTCAAAAACGAGACACCCGCAGCGACGGCACTGGTGAAAGTATATGGAACCAACCTGGCAGCGCTGGCCACCGCTTATGCGCGTACCTTGCGTCCCGGCCGTGTCAGTAAATAGTCGGGTCAGCAAATAATCATATCAATCAATCGTCGAAGTCCCTGCTTGAAAACCGGAAAAGCAGGGGCTTTGTTTTTACATTTTTGTGTGAAGCGCTGCCCTGTGATTCTCATTGCCGTCCGCTATAATTGACGGTCTTGAGTTTCTCGTTTTTTTGAGTGTGACCAGGGCACCTGATTCTTATGATGGATGTAAATATTGTCGGCGGTGGAGTGATTGGCCTTTCGATCGCTTATGAACTGGCACAGCAGGGTTTGTCTGTCGCTGTTTTTGATCGTCAGCAGTTCGGAAAAGAAGCCTCCTGGGCCGGCGCAGGCATGCTGCCTCCCGCGGATCTCAAATCAGCGTCGACTCCCGGAATTCAACTGCGTGCTGCCAGTAAAACGATGTGGGCCGATTGGTCGTGTCGTTTGAAAGAAGAATCGGGGATCGACAACGGTTTCCTGAATTGCGGCGGATGGCAGGTGACACTCGGCGATGATCTGCCGGGCTGGCAGGATCACATTTCGGAATGGCGCCAGTCGGGCGCGATTGTTGAGGAATGCGACCGAGCTTCGCTGACGGACGCAGCGCCGTTTTTGAGTCAGGAAATACAAGCCGCGTTTTACCTGCCCGAGATGTGTCAGATTCGCAACCCCCGGCACATGAAAGCGCTGCTTGCGGCGTGTGCCGAAAAAGGGGTTCAGCTCAATCCGGGGACGCCCATCATTGGTTTTGAAATCGACAGTGCAAACATCACCGGCGTCCGAACTGCGTCAGGAATTTATAGAGCAGGGCGCACCGTGATTGCCGGCGGAGCCTGGTCTCCCGAAGTGCTCTCCCGTCTGGGAATTCAATGTGAAGTGGTTCCGATTCAGGGGCAGATTGTATTACTGTCGATGACCCGATTACCGTTTCGTCATGTCATCGAATGCGGCAACCGGTATCTGGTGCCACGCAGCGATGGGAAAATTCTGATCGGTTCGACGGAATGCAACACCGGTTTCAATAAAGAGAATACGGCGGAAGGCGTGGGGGGATTGCTGCAGTTTGCTCAGTCGATAGTGCCGTGTCTGAATGAAGCGAAGTTCGAACGCGCCTGGGCCGGTTTGCGACCGAGGTCCGTGGATGGATTGCCTTACCTGGGATACGTGCCCGGCTATGAAAATTTAGTGATGGCGGCCGGACATTATCGGGATGGTCTGCAACTCTCGCCGATCACCGCCCGATTGATCAGGCAACTGATCTGCGATGAAAAAACAGATCTCCCGCTCGAACCGTTTTCGTGTTCACGCGGGATCACAGGCTGATCACAATACACGCTGATCACACAACACAGCAAACAAAACTGCCACTGTCAGGAGAGTTCATTTGAGAGCCGTCGTTCAAAGAGTATCCCGCGCGAGTGTGACTGTGGATGGTGAGATCACAGGGCAGATCGAACAGGGATTTTTAGTGTTACTCGGCGTCGAACAGAACGACACGCAGGATGATGTGATTTATCTGGCGCAAAAAACAGTCGGACTGCGCGTGTTTGAAGACGCGGAAGGCAAAATGAATCTGGCATTGTCTGAAGTGAATGGCAAGATGCTGGTGGTGAGTCAATTTACGTTACTCGGCGATTGTCGCAAAGGACGCCGTCCCAGTTTTGTGAATGCCGCTCGCCCTGAACAGGCTGATGTGCTGTATCAGAGTTTTGTCGCGGAAGTCAAAGGTCATGGCATTCAAGTCGAAACCGGTCGCTTTCAACAACACATGGATGTCGAACTGGTCAATGACGGGCCGATCACACTGTTGTTAGACAGCAAGAAGCAGTTTTGACTGTTGTCTGATGGTTCGTGAGCAGTCATTCTGAATCGCAATTGAGATCACGCGGCTGGGAATAGATTGATTCCCCGCGCAGCCGCTGGTGCTTCCTGCGAAATTGCGTCTGGGATGGGATCGGGCTGCTGAAATACCGGTGAAAGAACGGCTGGAATTTGGGCTTTGCGCTGAGCCGGATTTTTACCTATAATCCCCTACCCTTGAATTTTGAAAAAAATCGGGGGAGTGCGAGCAGGGGGTGAGGGCCCACCCGGTATTTTCTCATGGATGATCAAAGCTAGACAGGATGTCGGAATGTGGTTTGATTTACTGATTGTCGGAATTCTTTTTTATGCCGTCTGGAAGGGGGCTTCCAAAGGAGTGGTCTGGCAGTTGGCTGCGATTGCTGCTCTGGTACTCTGCTTTGCGTTTGCCGAGTCGCTCTCACTGCAATTGGCGCCGGTCATTAATGTGAAACCGCCTCTGAATCGCTGGATAGCGATGCTGGTGATTTACATTGGCTTCTCGTTCGTTTCGTTTACGTTGGCGCGCAGTTTGAAGACGGCCATCGATTCCATGAAGTTCAACGAATTTGATCGTCATCTGGGAGCGGTTCTGGGATTGCTCAAAGGGGTTCTCTTTTCGCTGTTTCTGACATTCTTTTTAATCACCATTTCTGAATCAGCCCGTGCCGCAGTTTTGACTTCTCACAGTGGCTATGCGGCTGCGGTGATTTTAAATGAAATGGCACCGGTGATGCCCAAAGAATTTCACGAAGTTCTCGATTCGTATTTAGTCAAACTGAACCATCCCGGCGTGCCGATACATCATGACCATGAGGGAGTGTTTGACGAAGATCATGACCATCAGGGAGACAATAGTCCGTTCCCGGCCGGTTTGAAGGATCTGCCCAATCCGTTTTTTCGCGGTACAGAGGGCGATGGTTCAAACATCCGGACAACGAACCAGGAACCGTTGCTCAGAGAGATCCTCAACAGCATTCCCGTTTATCTGCGGGGCGAACTGGAAGATAAGGTAATTGATGCTTTTAATTCCACCGCTCCCGAGAATCGGTCAGAATTTGCGAAACAACTGCAGTCCCGGATTCCCGGTGTGCTGAGAGGCGTGACCGACGACTGGCAGAACGGCCAGCCACCGGTTTCCGCTCCGGCAGGCAGCTCACTGTTTGGCGTGAATGGAAGCCAGCAGGCTGCACCAGAGCAGGCAAAGCTGTTACAGGATATCGCCGCGGTTTATTCTGACTATCCTGAGGCACAGACTTCATTGATTGAAGAGTTCGAAATCCACCTGGCCGGGCTGCCGGATCAGGTGATTGTGGCGGTTCTAAAAGACTGGCGTGCAGACCTCTTGCTGAACGGGGCAGACCCCGATCCGCAAACCGACGTTACGACACCTTTGGACGGCCGTATTATGCGTCAGCTGGAAATGCAGCGTGTCCCGTTGAATTCACTGGGAGCAGCATTGCAGAGCCGGATGCGGGACGTGCAGAGGAAATAAAAAAGCAGATTGATTTCAGCGGGTGAAAATCATCCGCTGAGCGAGGGCAACAGATCGCTTTCAGAATGCCTGAAAGCGATCACGATCAAGCAGAGCCCGTTTAGAGCGATCTCGAAGGCAGGCTTATGCAGATCGTTTGAGAACAGAATCAGAGGGCATAGCAAACCCTATAAAAACAGGCTATTTTTATAGATGAACTTAACATAACGGACATTATCGGACGTTCGTGGTGTGGTGCATTATTGGCGATTACTGTGTCTTCTGCGGTCTTCTGCTCTGAATGCCGTCATTCAATTCGGTATGCGAAAAGGGGCTGCTGTTCCCCCGCGGATCTCCGCTCAACGGCACGGTTGAGTTCGATCTGCAGCCGCAGTTCAATGCGAGCTGAGTGAGCCGTCGCTGGCACCGTGGTTCGCTGCGGTAAAACGCTCTGATTCTCCGAAAACTGGTAGCGAAACATCGTCTGTTTTCGCGTTTGTTTCAGTCCCCCGATCTGAGCCACCTGGCCGACTCTCAACAGCGATTTTCCCGCATCCGTTGCCCCTGTTGTTCTGGTCGGTTTGTCAGCCATCAATGCCGTTGATTTGTTCCCTGTGAGATCGACTTCCCGGCGGACGAATTCGCGATTCTGCCCGCGCACAATCGCGTCTCTCGCGGCCTCTGACGGGATTTGTGACACAAGTATCGCACTTGCCATTTTCAACTCACTGACGGGCCTCTGAGAGACCGGTTTCTGAGAACGCGAACCAACGATGTGTTTTCACCATTGCGGAATGAAACAAGGACGCAATCCGCAATCGATGGCTCGACCGGGAATCGTCTAATGTTAGCATAGCATCCAAACGGGCCTCGCACGTGCCAAGATTGACAGAACTTTGTTGGGCTGTTGGCTACTATCGACTCAGCCAGGCTTACCGTGGGCGTCGTCCTTACGGCGTGAGCAGGCAGGCAAACAATGATTGGATCATCTTAGAGCGGACCGTGATATCTGCCGAGCCGGTGGCATTGCAGAATGTTGGTGGAGAGGTATGTGAGCATTGTAAAATTGCCAGGACGGCAAGGGTGCGGAGTATTGAGAAAAGACTCGCTGAAGAAGTGTATCAGAACATTGAATGCTACGAATACCACTGAGACTCAAATCACTCAGCCACAAAAAAAGCGTACGCCCGTTGTCAGTCCTTTTCTGGAATTTCAACGGGCGTACGATTGATGTTTTGATTGTGTTGCGGGAGCCGCAGTGGTTTTACTCGGCTGCGACTTCGACTGTTTCGTGGAACATGCCGATCTTGCGGAATTTTTCGTAGCGCTCGTCGACCAGTTGATCGAGTGGAATACTCGTTAGATGTTTCAGGTTGGCAGAGAGAGACGCTTTCAAGGCGGCCGCCATCTGACGGTGATCGCGGTGTGCGCCCCCCAGTGGTTCGGGAATCACTTCATCAATGATTCCCAGTTTGAGCAGGTTTCCGCTGGTGAACTTCAGCGCGTTGGCGGCTTCGTTCGCAAATTTGACATCCTTCCATAAGATGCCGGCACAACCTTCCGGAGTGATCACTGAATAATAAGCAAACTGCAGGACTGAAATATGGTCGCCGATGCCGATTCCCAGTGCGCCGCCGGAACCCCCTTCACCAATCACCACGCAGATGATAGGGGTCTTAAGCAGAGACATTTCTCTGAGGTTGATGGCAATGTTGTAAGCCTGGCCGTGTTCTTCCGCTTTGATTCCGGGATAAGCGCCCGGTGTATCGATCAGGCAGATGACGGGGATGCCGAACTTCTCCGCCATTTTCATTTTGGAGAGCGCTTTGCGATAACCTTCCGGATGCGCACAGCCGTAAAAACATTCGGTTCGTTCTTTTAACGTGCGGCCTTTCTGCTGGCCGATGAACATGACTTTCTGGCCGTCGAGTTTGGCTAAACCTGTCAGGATGGCCCGGTCATCACCCATTGCTTTGTCGCCATGCAGCTCGACAAATTCATCGAAGACCAGTTCCAGGTAATCCAGTGTTTGTGGCCGCTCCGGATGACGGGCCACCTTGACTGTATCCCAGGCATCCAGGTTTTCAAAGATCTCGCGTTTCATACGCGTGATTTCCAGTCGCATGTTGCGAATGGCGTCTTTGGTATTGGCTGTCGGGTTGGGTTCCTGCTCGATCTTTTTGAGTTGTTCTTCCAGTTCGTAAATCGGACGTTCAAACGGAAGCTGATTGATGACAGACATATTATGTAGACCACGTATTGAGTGAGAGAATGTTAATGTAAAGGTGTCAGGTATTTTGCGCGATACAGGAAATTATTGCAAGATTTTATAGATTCAGATCACATCCGGCAATTCATCCATGAAAGGAAGATCATCATCCTTTTTGTTTTTTTTCTGGTTGTCTTCCGGCTGTTGTGCCGCTGGTTGCTGTGGGGCCGAGGCCGGTTGCTGTTGTGGTGCCGGGGGTTGCTGCTGCTGCGGCGGCTGTTGTGGCTGAGGGGCCTGTGGTTGTCCCGGCGCGGCAGGCGCCTGTTGTGGTCGCGCAGGGGGCTGCTGCGGATAGGGCTGCTGTTGCTGCGGGTACGGCTGCTGTGGATAACCGGGCGGAGGGTATGCTCCGGGGGGCGGCATCGGTTGCCCCTGATATTGTGGCGGATACATCATCGGTTGTCCCGGCATCATGTGCCCGGGCATCGGCTGTGGTGGATACATGGGTTGCTGGTACTGCGGCGGATAACCGCCGGGCATGGGCTGTGGCGGGTATTGAGGTTGCGGTGGTTGTTGCGGCTGCTGAGGCTTTTTGGGTTTCTCCGGTTCCGGTTTCTTCTTGGGCTTGATGTTGGCTTTGCGACTGGCGATCAGCTCAGCGGCCAGTGTCGGGTTTTCTTTGACGAGTTCCGACAAGCGGGCATCCGCGCGGCTGTCCAACCGTTTTTCCTGCATTGATTCTTTTTCTGCCTGATCCGCTTCCGCTTTCTCCTGCGCGAGGAGTTCAGAAATGTCTATTTTGAACATTTTCAGGTTTCTGAGAGTCGAAAGCAGTTCCTCCATCGACCGGTATCGGTCTTCCGGTTTCTTGGCCAGCATTTTCAGTACAAACGCATCCATTTCCGGAGCCACATTAGGGTTGAGACTGGAAGGCGGATGCGGACGTTCTGAAAGATGTTTGAGCAGCACTTCTTTGGGGTTTTCGCCGTGAAAGGGAGTTCTGCCGGTAAGGATTTCAAAGACCGTAATCCCCAGACTGTAGACGTCTGCTTCCGGGCCGAGCGGAAGTTTTTTAATGGTTTCCGGTGCGATATAGGAGCGTGTGCCCTGAATCGTTTTGGCTTTTCCAAATAACTTGCCGAGCCCTTTCGCGACCGGTACTGCCAGACCGAAGTCGATGATTTTTACTTCGGAACTTTTGCTGATCAGGATATTTTCCGGTTTGATATCTTTGTGGACCCAGCCTTTTTCATGCATGTGTCCGAGAGCCATTGCCGTTGATTCGATCAGCTTTCGCAGACGGCCCTGGACACTGCGTGGATCTGAAGAAATTTGCGAACGCAGATTGGGCGCGCGGAAGTAATCCATCAGCAGGTACACGTGTTGTTTGCTCTTCACAAATTTGTGCAGATAGATCAGGTTGGGATGATCCAGAGAGCCTGCGACTTTTGCTTCCAGTTTCATCGTGGCGACAGAGTCCGGATTTTTCATCGGTTCCGGCAAGAGTCGTTTCATCACGAAACTGGCAGTGCCCCCCTGTTCTTTTACTTCCCAGATCTGGGTGGTGGTACCGTCGGCGATGAGATTGACCAATTGATATTCATCAACCACATTATCCGGTTCTGTGCTTTCGTTTTCTGCCACCGCGCAACCTCTTGGTTTTGAATGATCCGACATACAGCCATCGACGATTCTGGCAACTCAATACAATGAGCCAGCCGATTCTGGGTTCTGATTCGGAAATGATGCGAATTGTGTGAACTCAGGTGATGGACAGGACTTTTTCTTCGCAGTTTATAGTGTAACGAGCTTGTCCACTCAACGAAACAATGGATTTTAAAAGCTGCGCTTTTTTTCAGGTGGTTTTGCCGGTTTGCCGCCTGGAACGGTCTCTGAGGAAGCGGGTGTGCTGCCGACCGTCAGCTTGGGTTGGACTTGTGTTCCATCTGGCAGCGGTTGCGAAGAACTCACGATGATTTCATCATCCTTATTGAATGCGGCAGCTACGAACAGTCGTTCCGGACCAATTTGCCCCAGAATCTGCGGTGCCAGATCTCTGATCACATTTTCACGAACGATCTGAATTTTGCGTTCCCCTTCCGGTGTGTTCATCACGGAAACGGTGGGGATTTCCGCAATCGGATAACGTGGAATCAAAGCCACGTGCACAGATTGCCCGGGTCGAAACTGATTGTTGTTATTGTTCAGAATGACGACCGCTGAGGTGACCGAGTTTGCCAGATCTCTGAGTTTCTCAAATTGCGGGGCCAGCGGAAGCACCTGATCGACGGTTGCCTGAGCGGCCTGTTCTTCGATGCTCAGATTGATGCTGGCACCTTTTTGGGCCTGCTCGCGCTGCAGCGGAATTTCCACCTGCAGTTTCGAAGTGTCTCCCAGTTCCAGCAGTGGCTCCCCTGCTCTGACGAACGCACCCGGGGCAGCGAAGACTCGGAAAATCTCCCCTTCAAAAGGGGCACGGATATTTGTCTGATCCAGGCGAATATTCGCGATCTTTAATTCTGCCTCTGCCAGTTCCACTTTGGCTTTCGCAATCGCTGCATCTTTGCCGGTCGCCGTTTTCTGTTCCTGACTGGCAACTTCCAGCGCGGCTTGAGCCAGCGCGACTTCGGCCTGAGGGATGCTGGCGTCCAGGCGAACCAAAACGGTTTTCGAGTTTGGTTTGTCCCCCGGCTTCATATCGATCGCATGCACGATTCCGTCAATCGGAGAGGAAATCGTGAGTGAGCGTACCGGTTTCAAATTCAACGGAACGTAGTAATCGCGCGGATGTCTGAGCGCGATCGCTTCCCGCTGGATGGAAACGGTCTGCGGCGTGCCGCCGGCATCCTGTGCAGGCAGCGGTGAGACAATCAGCAGCACCGCCGGTATCACGGAGAACGCGAGGCAGCGACTGAGATTGGATATATAGAAGCGCGCTGCCTGTTTATCACCAGAGGGATTTATCATGAGGGAGCTTTCCTGTACGAAATAAAGTCACACGTGAGCATAAGTCTCTTGAATGATTTTCGCTGACAGGCTCCGCAGTTTCAAGCAGTGTTTGCCGATCTTTCACTGATTTCGCAGAAGATGTTCTGAAGTGACTGCGAATATATCTGGTCGTTATTTACTGGCAGAGCACCCAGCCCCGCAGTTTGATACAGCAGGCAGCAGTGCAGTTTTTGGTATCAGCCCAGAGTTGCTGACACCAGCCACTCGGCTTTTCAGCCACCAGCGGGGGCCTTTCCAGGGCAAAGGTGATCGAAGGAATGTAGCGATCTGAACTGACAATGCCTGTGACCAGCGAAGCCGGAGAGACTTTGGCCGGGTTTTTGGCCTGCATCAGATCGCAGGCAGCTAAGGCGTCAATGGCGTATTCGGCGCAGTGAACTCCCCTGGCGCGACTCCCCGTCAGGTGATGTCGGATGGCATAAGGGGTTCCCAGTTTATGATCCAGATAACGTTCATACTGCGCCATCATGGAGTCGTTGAAGGCGGTCTTTGGTTGAAAAATGTGAATCGTCGCGGGACGTTGTGTATTCAAATAATTTTTCAGCGTCAGGCAGCGGACGCCGGTTCCGTTCATGCTGTCATAAACCAACGGTTCGCCGTTTCGCATGACAATCATCGCGACATGGGTGTAAGCACTTTGCGTATAAATCCGCACGGCCAGGCAGTCCCCTTTACTGAACAGGAGCGTTCCTGTCTGCACACGGGAAGAAAGAGAGTCGGCCAGTTGGTCGAAGGTCTTAAAGTGAGCTGTCATTTGTGGTTTTTCAGCCAGTACAGGCTGTTCATTCCTTTGGGTATCCAGTGGTGTGGAAGCAAGTACAATAATTGACAGGAATAATGACATATCAGACTCCTTCTGGAAAGATCAAAAAGGGATCTCGGCGTTGCCAGGTCTCGATTTGCGCCGGAGATTGGAATCTCGGCGTGGTCATACGATATTTTCACAAAGACAGTTCGTTGTCAACGAAAAAATCTTGGAAAAAGATCAGTGAAATTTTCACAAAAATCAGAATTAAAACACTCTGATCCCGGGCGCCAATGGCCGTTTACGGCGCATTTTATTGAATGTGAGAGAGCTGTACACGTTAACGCCCTGCCCTGATTGAGCCGGTTTCACTCAGTCTCGAACACCGGTGCTTCAGGCTGGGGCACTGTTTCCGGCTTTCTGGCGCTGAGCATAAAATGGTGTACGGCACCATCAATGGCAACATCATCAAAGAGGTCGAGCATGCGGTTTGCGTACCATTGATACTGCTTGGTCGAGAACTGCAGCAGCCCTCCCGGCTTTAAAACGCGGAGACACATCTGCAAAAAGGCCTCGCCCTGCCCTTCACTGCTGAAATAGGATTTGTTGGTCAGGATATAATCATAGGTGTCTTCAAAAATCCCTTCGCCGGCTTCGCATAATTCCACGCGGACGTTGGTCAAATTGTTTTTCGCAAGTCCCTGCTCGGTACATTTCACCGCGCGGGCGTTGCTGTCGATGGCATGCACGGTCGCACCGGGACACCGGGTTGCGGCGACGAACGCGACGATGCCCGAACCACAGTCGACGTTTAAAATGGATGTGTTGTCGGTCAGTTGCATCAAATTGGTTAAAGCGCGGGCGCTCTGATTCGGACGACGGTGGCTGAAGACGCCGGGCTGCGTGTAGGCATACAGCAGGCTCTCACCTTCACGGGTTGCGGTTTCCTCTATGAAATTCTTTTTATCGAGTGAGGCTTCCTGTTTCTTACCCTGATAAATGATGCCGCCTTCGCAGACAACGCGTGTGACTTTCCTGAACAGTGACTTCAGAAATTTGTGAAATTCATAATCTTTGGTACGTGGCGAGGCGATTGTCAACGTGCCTCCCGATTGCAGGCAACGCAGCGCGGAGAACGTCAATTCACGGTCGAATTCATCGGAAAACTGTTGCGAAAAAGGTAACAGGACGGCGTCGTAATCACCCTCTGGGAATTCACTGTCGCAGAGTATGTTCCATTCGGTTGCCAACGAATGTTCCTCCTGCAGGAGGCGGCATTTGTGTTGAATCCGGTTGGCAACGGTTTTGTCAAAACTGAAACAGTCAATGCGAGCTGCCTGCAGGTCGCGTTGAATCAGCGCCGTTGTGAGTGGCTGCAGGTTCGACTGGAAGCAGAGCACGTGCGTCGCTTCCCATTCGGGAGTCAGAAATCCCAGCAGCAGTTGTTCTGCCGGAGGTAACAGTTTTTTCGAACGTTGTTTCTTTTTAGAATTGCGCGACATGATAATTCATTTTTCAGAACGGATCCGAGTTCTGTCAGGAGTGTAAATGGTAGCGGAAGTCATGGGGACTTCAGACACGGTCAACGGATGTTCGACGATTATAACACACGGCAGATAATACATTTCAAGTAATGATTCTCGGGACAACTGGGGGATACCGGATGGTCGGCAGGTTGGCCCCGCAATTCCAGAATTTGCAGATGTCGTCCTGTATGTTGTGAGACCGAGGCCAGCATCTGCTGAAATTCCTGCTGGCTGATCAGCCCGGAACAACTGCAGGTCACCAGAATGCCGCCCGGCTTTAAAACCTCAACGGCCAGACGGTTCAGGCTGAAATACCCTTTCAATGCCTGTTTGACGCCGCTGCGATGCCGGGCCATTTTGGGAGGGTCGACAATGACCGAATCAAACAGTTCCCCGTCTGCTTTAAACTGTTCGAGTACTGCGTAGGCTTTTCCGGTCGCGAATTGAATGCGATTGCCGACACCATTCAGCTCGGCATTCGCGGTGGCCTGGTCGATGGCAGACTGCGAAGAGTCAAAAGCGACAACCGATTGTGCCTGACCATGAATGATGGCATTCAAGGCAAAACCTCCGGTGTAACAGTACATTTCCAGCACGCGATGATTTTTCAAATACCGGGCCACCGCAAGACGATTTTCTCGTTGATCGAGATAAAAGCCGGTTTTCTGGCCGGTGACCATGTTCATGCCGTAGCGGATGTTGTTCTCTTCGAGAAAGAAATGTTCGGGAGGCGCTTCACCGTCCAGCAGCTGGTCGGCGATTTCCAGTCCTTCCGCTTCACGAATCCCCTTCTCTGTCCGCAGCCAGATGCCTTTGGTCGGAAATCGCTGTTTGAGAAAACGAATTACCAGTTCCTGTTTCAAAGAGAGCGCCAGGCTCGAAAATTGAACCAGAAACCAGGCGCCATAACGGTCAATCGTCAGGCCTGAGAGCTGATCTGCTTCGCTGAAGACCAGGCGGCATCCGGTGGTTTCAAACTGATCCAGCAGGCCAAGGGATTCCCGCAGTTTCACTGCCTGTTCCAGAAGATTCTCCCAGAAGGCGTCTTCGAACGTCTGTTCTTCGTCCCAGGCATACAGGCGGACGCGGATATTGCTGTTGGGGTTAAACAGGCCACGGGCAATGAACTCACCCTTGTCGGATTGCAGGATCACTTCATCACCGGTTTCGGGATTTCCGACAATGTGAGAGACCGCTCCGGCAAAAACCCAGGGATGGCGGCCAAAGAACGGGAGTGCACGGCGCGGCTTGAGCGTGACACGCGGCAGGAGCGTCGTTTCAGTGGCAACAGTTTCGTCAGACCCGATGGGGTTTGAATCACTCATGAGAGTTTTCTATTCACAAAGAATCGGTAGATCGTCAGCGTCTATCGATAAAGAAAAGGGATGCCCACTAACGGCATACACCGGGAATGAACGCGATTGATAATTTCGTACGCACGTCTTCCGAGACGGAAAACAGTTTGCGTTGAAGTTTATGATTCAGTGGATGTGGATCTGGTCGTGCCTTCCACTTCCGCAAGATAAGCCAGCAGTCGATCCCGCTCATTGGTCAGATGTCTGACCCGCAACAGGGAACGGACGCGCGTCGTTAATTCAATTCGGTTGACGGGTTTGGTTAAAAAATCATCACAGCCAGCCTGTACGGATTTTTCAATGTCCCCCATTTCATTCAACGCAGTGATGACCAGAATCGGAATATCTTTGGTATCCGCGTTCCCTTTCAGTTGCGCACAAACTTCGTAACCACTCAGTTTCGGCATCATGATGTCCAGCAGAATCAGGTCCGGCTCAATTTCTGCTACTTTCTCCAGCGTTTCTTTGCCATCATAGGCTGTGAATGTTTCATAGCCTTCGTCCAGCAGGTATGCGTCCAGTAGTTCGCAATTCTGATGGTTGTCATCTGCGATGAGTATTTTTGAATTCTTCAAAGAGATTTCAGACGACATGATCTTTTGCCTGTAGTGTAAGGTAGATTTGAAACCGGGCCCATTCAGTCAACATGCAGCGTTTTGACCGGCACGTTGAATGTAATTTATCTCATTTACCCATGAATCACAATAACCCGTAAACCGATTTTTCAAGGCAGTGCCTCGTTTTTCGGCTGAAATCATCGAGATCAGGCTCAGGCGCAACGGCAGTTACTGCCACATCCGGTGGATTCGGACCCTGTCTGCGGCCGTTTGCAGCCACAACTCTGATTGTTGCAGCCACAGCTTTTCTGCAATCCGGCATGGACGGGCGAAGCCACTATCAGCCGTCGCAGTAAGACTTCATTAATGCGGCCGCGAAAGCGGATTTTGCCGTCAATTACCACCACGGGGACACAGGTCCCAAATTTCTCGACGAGTGACGGGGCGCTGTAAATATCGATCATTTCTGCTGGAGGCAGATACGCTGCATAATCTTCGAGGATCTCGGCAGCCTCTTCACACAAAGGGCAGTTTTTCTTGGTAAAAACGGTCAGAGTTTCGAATCGCTGGCCGTGTTCTTCCGGAATCCAGTCTTCAGATTGAGGGGTTTCACGGTTACGGAGTTCATTTTTCATTTCTGAACTGGAAACCTGTTTCAGGACGGCCAGTCCGCCCCCTGTGAGGCAAAGTGCGAGCAGTTTCCAGACCGTGGGGCTCTGATACCAGGAACGGGGCATATCAAAAGGGAGCCATTCGGTGCCTGTCAGCGAGAGGGCTAAGATTCCTAAGCCCAGAAATAACATAGTGTTTCCCAAAAAAGGGAGCCCTTGTGGAATTTCTTCTTTGTGTACCATCGTGCTCATCCCGGTCTCTCCTCTTTCCGCTGACTCTTAATGAGTATCTTGCCCGCAGTCTGTATTCTATATAATCGAATTTCTACGCGGAATATTATAGTCAATAACCTCGCTTTTTGAATCTCTTTCCGGTTTTCTCACTTTGACGGAGGTGGGTTGCCTGCAAAAGCGCCGGTGAGAGGTGGTGTTCATAATGTAGGTATGGTCGCGTCTCCTTGAATTGTCTTCAGGCATGTGCGCGCCATTATTTGGGATTCGGGATATTCCTTAAACCAATGCTGGCCAGTCATTAAAACGGATGCTAGAGTGTTACTAAGATCGGGCTGGGTCAGTAGAATCTTCGAAGGACACGTTGAGCGAATTGGTACAGAATGGCAGGAAAATTAACGGCCGAAGGGTTTTTGAACCTGGTAAAACAGAGTGGTCTGGTATCGGTCGATCAGTTGAAAAAACTCCTTTCCGAATATCAGGAAAAAGGGATCAAGCTGGGCGAGCCCGCTCAGCTCGCCGATGAGTTGATTCAACGCTCATTGCTGACACGATGGCAGGCGACCAAAATACTACAGGGAAAGCATAAAGGGTTTTTCCTGGGGAAATACCGCCTGCTGGATCTGGTGGGCAAAGGGGGCATGAGTTCGGTTTATCTGGCCGAACACGTATTGATGCGCCGCCGCTGTGCCATCAAAGTCCTGCCCTCCAAACGCGTGAATGATGCCTCGTATCTCGCCCGCTTTCATCGGGAAGCGCAGGCCGTCGCCTTGCTGGATGATCCGAATATCGTGCGCGCCTACGATGTCGACCATGAAATGGAAAATGACGCAGAGATTCATTTTCTGGTCATGGAATACGTGGATGGTAAGGATTTACAGGAAATCGTGACGAAAAATGGCGTTCTGGATATCAGAGATGCCGTCAATTATATACGACAGGCCGCCAATGGTCTGGCCCACGCGCACGAAGCCGACATGGTGCATCGGGATATCAAACCCGGTAACCTGCTGGTGGATCCGAAAGGGGTCGTGAAGATTCTCGATCTGGGGCTGGCCCGTTTTTTCAATGAAGGCGAAGACAAATCGCTCACGATTGCGCATGACGAAAAAGTGTTAGGGACCGCCGACTATCTCGCGCCCGAACAGGCAATCGACAGTCACATGGTGGATTCCCGTGCTGACATTTACAGCCTGGGTTGTACCATGTATTTTTTATTAACGGGGCACCCCCCCTTCACCGAAGGCACACTCGCGCAGCGTCTGATGGCGCATCAGACCAAAGAGCCGCCACCGATTACCAGAGACCGCCCTGATACGCCCGCTGATCTCGTTCTGATTCTCGAAAAGATGATGGCGAAAGATCGTGAGCAGCGTTATCAGACGGCCACCGCAACGTCGGAAGCCTTGTATGAATGGCTGCAGAATAATACGGACGATGAGTGGCGAAAGAAAAACGTGAACAGTGGCGTCGGTTCGGGAGTCGGCTTGACACAATCCGGATCCGGAATTGAGGAGCGACAAAAACGGAATCCCGAACTGGCCGCCTTCCTCTCCAATCTGAAAGAAGATTCGGCCATTCAGAAAGGACCCGGTTCCGGCGAAATCAAACAGAAAACAGTCGTTCCTCCCGTGCAGCAGACAGCAAATCCTTCTACCGGCGTGCGCGATTCGTCTTTTCTAAAACCGAACAAAGTCAGTACCGCATCGACGCGTATTGCCGGACCCGCAGATTCTCAAGCAGACACTCAAAAGGAAGTCGAACCGAAACAGGCAGTCCCGACAGCGAAACCCACAGCAAAGCCGGTTGCGAAACCCGTGGCAAAACCGGTCAAGCGACCTGTGAAACAGGCCGTTCCCGTTGCTGAAGCGCTGCCCGGAGATTCGGGCGTCATGGAAGCGGAAGTCGATGAAATCGAAGCGGAAGTCATCGAAGAGGCGGCTCCCGCTGAAGCCTTGATGCGCAACCAGAAGTGGTTCATGCCTGCGATTGCAGGCGGGGGGATCGGGCTGGTGCTGATCGTAATCGTCGTGATGTTCGCATTGTCGGGCGGGGACAAAAACAAGCCGCAAGACGTTGAGGTCGTCAAGCCAGCGTCGGCACCTGAGAAACCAGCCGAACCTGATTCTCTGCCTGATGAGATCAAAGTCGGACCGGAAGAAAAATACAAAACGATTGCCGCTGTTCTCAAAGACATTCAAATTGTCTTCAGTAAAACCTTTGGTGTGGACAGCCAGCATTATACGATCAAAGTCGCCGCTGGTCAGGAACTGAAAGAACGGATTCACATTGATAATTCAAAATTGAATTTTCCGAAAGGGATTTCGATTGTTGCAGAGAGCGGAAATCCGGTCATCCTGGCACCGGATGGACCGGAGCCGGTCATCCAGTTGCAGGGGATGGAAGGTCTGACCATTGACGGATTTCTCATCAAAGCACAAGGCAAAAAAGTGGCCATTCAACTGGGCGATTATCTGGTTGGCACAAAGTTAAAAAATCTGAAGATCAATGACTTTCAGGCAACAGGCATTTTGGGGAACAGTGTTTCCGGGCTGGAAAATGAACCGTTGCTGCTGGAAAATCTCAATCTTAAAGCCGGCAACCCGCAGGCAATCGGTGTCCATTTTTCCGGGAATACGAACAGCGGAATTGTGATGTCTCAGGTTCATTTTCTGAATGCCATGCAGACCGGGCTGCAGTTTTCCTCCTCTGTGAAAGAGACGCACGTCAAAGAATGCATTTTTTCCGAAACCGTCACAGGCATTCGCTTCGAATCCTTAGGCAATGATCTCAGCAAACTGAAACTGACCAACAATACCTTTTTTATTGTGAACTCGGGGATTGTCCTGACGGCGATGCCCGGGCCTGGTAGCGAAGCGATTCAGATTTCCCGTAATCTGTTCGCGACCATCGAAGGCGCAGAAGCGAAGGTCGAACAGCAGAACGACCCGAAAGTCTGGGCGAAAATATTAACGGCGCAGGAGAATTACTCGTCCCGCACCGCACCCACACCGGTGCCTGCGGACGAACTGGATCTGTTCAAAAACAAAGGCAAACGCGGCGATGCGAATTTGAACAATTTCGTCTCTACCACTCCCGGCGATGAAAAATTCCTCTCCCCTGCCCCCGATAATCCTGCCCGCAATGTCGCTGGCACGCCCGGCGGGATGAAAGCCTACGTCGGAGCCGTCGCACCGTAGCTGTTTTTGATAAGATCTCTAAATCAAATTCAGGTCTTCGTAGATGGCTTCGTTGATCTCTTTCGCACGACGCTGATGCTTTGGCTCACCCGGTCTGCCATTGGCGACAACCGCGACGACCAGTTCCCGCTCCGGGTCAGCAAACGCAATCGATGACTGGGAACCGCCGTGCCCGAACGTTTTTTCGGAAGCATACTTCCCAAACCCGTAAGGCACGGTTGCCTCACCGTAGCGGTTCGAATTGACGATGAATCCGAGTCCGTAATCGACGATATGCTGCAGCGTGGAATCGAACGCGCCGCTGCGATGTCGCGACGTCATGGTTTCCACGGTCTGGGGTTCAAACAGAGGCATGCCTTCGTTGAGCAGACACTCGTAAAACCAGCCCAGTTCTCGAATCGGTCCGCGGGCATTACTTCCGGGGGATGGCTTGATACATCGCGGCCCTTCATGCCAGTCGGTGAGCAGCGTTTCCCCTTTCTCGCGCTGGTAGACATAGGCGATGTTGTCTTTTACTTTTTCATAAACGTCGGACGGCATGCCGATCCAGCTTTCTGTCATGCCCAGCGGTTCCAGAATCAGTTCCCGCATCAGTTGAGAATACTGCTGCCCGGTGATGCGTTGCAGAATTTCTCCCAGAATGAACCAGCTTGATGAGACGTGATAACCGGCCGTTTTTCCGATCTGCCAGTTCTCTTCGAGTGGTGTCTCACAAATCCGTTGAATCGTTTCTTCCCAGCTCAATTCCGGCCAGCCCGTGTCGACCGACCGAAATCCGGCGGTATGGTTGAGCACGTGCAGCAGGGTGATCGGCTCTTTACCGCGTGTACCAAATTCCGGAATGAATTGTGCCACGCGATCATCGAGGCTGAGTTTTCCCTGTTCCCATAATCGGGCAATAGCCATCGCGGTCAGCGGTTTTCCTGCAGAGAGCCAGAGATTAATTGTTGCTTCCGTCATCGGTACACGGGGACGTGACTCGCCGACGCCGGCGTCTGCGATGATTTCCCCCTGCAGTGAAACATAAAGCTGCACGCCGGTATGCAACTCGTTTTTTATACCTTCCCCAATACGCTGATGCGTGAGAGGCAGACGGTCTTGAAGAGACGACACGGGATACTCGCTTTGAAAATCAGGTGAAAAAAACACGCTTGTTAACAGTCGCTTTTAGCGGAATGGAAGCCGTAATTCAACCATCGCAAACGACGGGGATCGAATGGGATTCCACTCGACCGTTGTGAGCGGCAGGTTTCGGGACCATGATTTTTGCCAGTTCTCCCGTAAGCCGCTGCGCCCTCGATTCCTGAATGGAATCTGCTTTGGTATCATGCTTGTTCCCTGCGGCAACCGGCGCAAGTTGACGTTTTATTGACTGCTGACTGTGAAAAGAAGCGAGCCATCCACCATGAAGATCACTGCCATCAAGACCTACCCAGTGCGAATTCCTCTCAAGCCGGAACGCCGCATGATTTCGGCTCTGGGGAAGCATGACGTCTCTCACTATCTCGTGTTGCGTGTGGAGACCGACGCGGGTATCGAAGGCGCAGGCGAAGCGACCGTCCTCTGCCGCTGGAGTGGCGAAACGGTCTGGGGGGCGCAGGCGATTGTAGATCATGTTTTCACGCCGTTACTGCTGGGCCATGATCCGCGTGACATTGATACCATCAATCAAATTCTGGATCGCACCGCACAGGGGAACTGGTTTGCCAAGTCGGCGATTGAGATGGCCTGCTGGGATATTAAAGGGAAAGACGCACGCCAGCCGGTCTATGAATTGCTGGGTGGGGCGGCCCGCAGCCGTTCGATTAAATGCCGTTTTTCCATGGGCGCGTACTCGCTGGAACGGGCCAAACGCAGAACAAAAGAACTCGTCGCCGCCGGTTTTACCACGATCAAAGTCAAAGTCGGCACCAATCCCGACGAGGATGTCGCGCGGGTAAAGCTGGTGCGCGAAACGATGGGCCCGGATCTGGAGTTGACAATCGACGCGAATGCCGGCTGGGATGCTGCGACCGCAATTGCCACCATGCAGCGGATGCAGGAATTTAATGTCGCTCTCTTCGAACAGCCGACACACCGTGGCGACTTTGCCGCGCTGGCCGAAGTACGGCGGGCGATAGAACCGGCAGTGATGGCCGATGATATCTGTTTTGATCTCGCAGATGCGAAAGAGTGTATTCGCAACGAGGCCTGCGATGTGATCAACGTTTATCCGGGTAAGAACGGCGGCATCAGCAAGACCGTCGCGATTGTGAACTACGCGGCCGAACACGGTATTCCCTGCAGTATCGGCTCCAATCTGGAACTCGATATCGCCTCCGCCGCCATGTGTCACTCTGTGGTCGCCTGCCCGAATATGAAGATCGAACAATATCCCGGCGATATCCTGGGACCCGAATACCATGAAATTTCCATTGTCAAAAATCCGCTGGTCATAGAAGGCCCTGTGATTACCATTCCCGATTCGCCGGGGCTGGGCATTGAAGTCGACTGGGCAATCGTCGAAGCCAATTCGAATCGATAACCTGTAGCGGGCATGTAACAACAAAAAAATCTTAACTCTCACTTTGAATAGAATTACTTAACTGGAATCCCCTCTCATGAATGAAAATAATGTTGCTTTGATTACCGGATCAGCCACAGGTGTCGGTCGGGCGTGTGCACTGCGGTTTGCGGATGAAGGTTTTGATATTATCGTGAATTATTCGCGCAGCAAAGACGAAGCCCTTGAAACCAAATCGCTGGTAGAAGAGTTAGGGGCGAATGTGTTGCTCATTCAATGTGATGTGAGTGATGACGCCGCCGTGCAGGCGATGATTGGCGAAGTCGAAACGCAGTGGGGACGCCTGGATGTACTCGTGAATAACGCAGGCACGACTGAATTCATCGATCATAAAGACCTGGACGCGATGAGCGAAGAGATCTGGGATCGGATTCTGGGAGTGAATTTGAAAGGCCCCTTCTTCTGTGTGCGCGCAGCCGCCCACTTGTTGCGCGAAAGCGAATTCGGATCGGTGGTGAATGTCAGTTCGACCGCAGGCATTGATGGTCGCGGCTCGAGCGTTGCTTACTGTGCCAGCAAAGGGGGCCTGAATACGATTACGAAATCGCTGGCCCGCGCCTTAGGTCCGGAAATCCGCGTGAATTCCGTCTGTCCCGGGCCGATCGACAGCCGCTGGCTCAAACGCGTCATGACCGATGAACAACTGGCGGCGGAAACGTCCGGTTATCCGATCCCCCGCCCTTCCCTGCCCGATGACATCGCCGATACGGTCTTGTATCTTTCGCTGGGAACCACCTTAACCACCGGGCAGATGCTGGTGGTCGATGGCGGGCGCACCATGTAAGCACTGTTGGCAAGTCATGCGTCAAACATGACTTGCCAACATACTTTTATTCAGATCGATTCCAGTAAATTTTCAGGTTGTGCGAATCGCGGCCCGCCGCGACGATATCGATGCGCCCGTCGCCATCAAGGTCACCCAGACGCAGGTCTTCACAGGCCATGCCGTTCTCGTCAATCCAGGCCGACTTCCACGTTTTGCCTGAAGCGTCGGTCGACCAGTAAACTTTGACTCCCACTTTCTGATCTTTGTTGGGCGTCCGCCAGCCAGCGACAATTTCCTGACGTCCGTCCCCAAACAGGTCGGCGGTGGCGACCGCATGACCGGCTTTGATGTTGTCATCGAGTATCTGGCGACTGACGATTGAGGTTGGCTTTGTATCGGAACCTTCGCTGCGATAATCGGACTGATATAAAACCAGCTTGTCGCCGTGCAGTGGTTCGATGGTTGCGATGAACTGGCTCGTCGGTGCCAGGAGTCCCATGCGAATTTCACCGCTCCCTTCAATGACGGGGAACGGCTGTTTTTTCCATTCACCTGCGTCGTAGGTCAGCAGCATGGCCCCTTCGCGACCCGCGTAGAGAATTTCCTCGGCTTCCGTCTGCGGATTCCATTGTGCCGGGTCGAGATTATGCGTGACGTGCAATGTGTCTTCGATGACCGTTTGTTTCCACGCGTCTTTGAGGTTAGCCGGTTTCTCATAAGCGATCAGTTTCACGCCGGCCCCTTCCCCGCCTTTGTTCCCCTTGCCATGCAGGGGGGAGACGACGAGGGCAAAATGATCTTTAGCCAGTTTGACCCACCGCATGCGATGAATCACCGGTTGATGCGGGAGTGGGATCGGATTCCAGAGTTGTGTTCGATCTGCTGGCGGATCGAGATAAAAGATGGCCCCGGAGTTCAGCGTATCGCCGGGATTCCATTCTGCGCCGACTGCGATTTCGACTTTGCCGTCGCCGTTGATATCCCGGGCCGCGATACAGACGTTGTCCCGTTCGGTTAAATTTTCGGCGATCACGTGCCGTTTCCAGGTCGGGTTCTGATACCAGACGAATTCGTTTTTGTCGGCCAGTATAATATCCGGTTTCCCATCGCCGTTTACATCACCAATGGCGGTGCCGTAACCGATTTCCACCGTATCATCGATGATTTGCGGTTTGAATGTGGGTGCAGGATCAGCGGCGAAGCAAACCGTGGCGGAGCACAGGCAGGCGATTAATAGGAAGCGCATCATCGGAAAACCTTGTCGGCAAGAAGAAAGCAGATCAGATTGTTTGTCTCAACAACGATTGGAGCCGATCCGCCGCAGGAATGCAAGGATTTCCTGAATTGTTGTATTGAATGAAGGGGCAACCCTGTGTCAATTAATTCAGAAACGTTTCCAATGTTGGTGGCACTGTTGGCTTGCCAACAGTGATCGTGGAATCCCTTTTGTGATTCGAAAAGTAGGGGTGGACCCGCGTGTCCACCCGCTGTTTCGACGTGGATTGTGTGATGCCGTGTGGCGTTGGTTCTGGTTCCGTTCAAAGCGTGGTTTTAAATCGCACGTCGTCAGGCGGGATGACACATGGGTCATCCCCTGCGAATGAAGTCGGGACTAACCGAATAATTGTTTGAGCGGTACGCCGCCGTCGTTGATCGGAATCGGGCGGTCGAGTGAATCGGGCAGCATCAAACCGGGGTCGATACCCAGCGCCCAGTAGATGGTGGCGGCCAGATCTTCAGGGCTGACGGGATGTTCTGCCGGTTTGGAGGCAAGCCGGTCGGAGCGTCCGTAAGTCGTTCCCCCCTGAATGCCGGCGCCGGCAATCAGGGCCGGGAAGAGCTGACTCCAGTGGCCGCGGCCCCAGGCGTTGTTTGGTTTGGGGGTACGTCCCATTTCTCCCATCGCGACAACAAGTGTTTCATCCAGCATGCCGCGCTGATCCAGGTCTGCGAGTAACGCGGCACACCCCTGATCAAAGGTGGGCAGCAGGTTTTTTTTCACATCGTCACTGTCGCGGTGTGAGTCCCAGCTGTAACCGTCAACACAGTCGTAGTGCACGGTGACAAATCGCACGCCCGCTCCCACAAGGCGGCGGGCCATCAGACAGGATTGACCGAACAGATGCCGCCCGTATTGATCGCGGAGCGCCTCTGGTTCATCTTTGATATCGAGGGCATTACGCGTATTGTCTGAAGTCAACAGGGCCAGAGCGCGTTGCCGGAAACGATCAAAGACCACCGAGTCGGCTTTATCAAAATTGCGTTTCATACTGTCAAAGTGTTTGAGCAGATCAATGCGCCGCCGAATGGTCGACAGAGGAACTTCCGGAGCGAGGCCTTCAATTTCAAAGCTCAATTCTTCATCGGTGCAGTCACGCCAGTAAGGATTGTCCGATGCGTCCCGTTGATCAACGGTTGTTGTGAGTGGGTTGTAGGCACGCCCCAGCCAGCCCGCGTATTCACCGGGACGAATATAACGCCCGCCCGCCTGCAGTCGCCCCAGACGATTCGGCACGACAGAATAATTAGGCAGATCGCGGTCCAGGCCTCCCGGCGACTGTTGTGTGAGATACTCCACGACGGAGCCCATCGAAGGCCAGTCTTTGGGAGTGGCATCAAAACCGGCGCCGATCGGAATGCTCCAGCGTTTTCCGGTTTGGACATAATGGCCGCCGCCACTGTGATCGTTGAAGGTGTGGGTCATGCTGCGAATGACGGAAAATTTATCGGACACATTCGCCAGCTGCGGCAGGTGTTCGCTGATCAGCAGACCGGGGGTGCGGCAGTCGATCGATTGAAACGGGCCGCGAATTTCACTGGGGGCTTCGGGTTTCAGATCGAACGTTTCCAGCTGGCTCGGGCCGCCGAACAGAAACAGGAAGATCACCGATTTCGCACGGCCCCCCTGAAAGGGGTTCGCAACCTGCTGTTGCTCTGCCTGTAACATTTTGGGCAGGGTCAGTCCCAGCAAACCTGCACCGCCCGTTGTGAGCAGTTCCCGTCGCGTGAGACCTTTACCGGTTCGGCGGGGATGATTCAGAATCGAGAACATGGAAAGACCCTTTCACTTGTTTCAATCTGGCGTGTGACAGCAACTTTATCTGATGCAGAAAAGAGGACTCTGGTGAGGCGGCCTGGCTGATTAGCGCGCCATTCTATCAATTGATCGGTTGTCTGTCTCTATAATATGCAGGTTTTTTGATATGTTTTTAAAGGACGTTAAAAAACAGAGATCGGCGGTGGGTTTTCGTGAAAAGATCGGGTACAGTGAAAAAAGACTTACCCCGATCCGGGAGCTTTATTCAGCGCACGATCTATCTGCTAATCTGACTTTCAGGAGCTTTCTCTCATGCTTTCACTGCGAAAACAGGCTGTATTACTGGCTTTGGTCACTTTAGGTTTCAGTTTCCCGCATGCGGGTTCTTCGGTGCAGGCGGAAGACTGGGCTCAGTTTCGCGGGCCCAATTGTTCGGGAGTTTCCACTGCGAAAAACCCGTTGCCGGTTGAATTCGACGATCAGAAAAATGTGATCTGGTCTGAGAAGCTGGGGGATGGGATCGGCTGCCCGGTAGTGGCTGCGGGCCGTGTCTTCACGTCCGGCATGGTGGGCAAAGACAAAGTCGGTCTGTATGCCTTTGACGCAGAGACTGGAAAAAAACTGTGGGAACGGGTCTGGAAGGCCGGTGATCTGCTGGAGATTCACAAGACAAACAGCTTCGCCGCTACGACTCCCGCCGCCGACGCGGAACGGGTTTATTTCTACTTCAGTACGCTGGGCATGCTGGCCGTCGATGCGGAAACCGGAGCCGACGTCTGGGAACAGAAACTTCCCATCCCTTATTTTGTCTTCAAGTGGGGCGCGGGCATGTCGCCCACACTTTATAAAGACCTGGTGCTTTTCTGTCAGGACGATGATCTGGCGCCCGCCTTTTACGCATTCGATAAAAAGACCGGAAAGATCGTCTGGAAAGACGACCGCAACGATCAGGCGGTGAACTATTCACATCCAGTGATCTGCAAAACGGACCAGGGGGACGAAATTGTTGTAGCGGGAACCGGGAAGCTGATCGGCTATGATCCCAAGACCGGCAAACGGCTTTGGACGGCACAGACTTTGTTACGCAATATTAAGACGACGCCGGTGAGCCATGACGGTGTGATTTATGTCTCGGTACAGAGTGGCGGCATCGCCAATCAGTGGCTGGCTTCCATCGATCGCTGGGAGACCGGCAACAGTGACGGCAAAGTGACCAAAGAGGAAATTCAGGCGTTTGTCGGGAAAACGAAAGTGCCTGAAGCATTCTACAAAAAGACGTTCGACCGCGGCGATCTGAATAAAGACGGCTTCCTCGAAGGGAAAGAACTGGATATCGCCTTTCTGCCCCCCGGCAACGAAGCGGGCGCGAAGTTTGGCGAAGAACCGGCCCAGGAATATATCCTCGCCGTTAAAGGTGGCGGTCGCGGCGATGTGACAAAAACGCACCTGCTCTGGAAACATCCCACCAAACACACTGATCATATCGTTTCGCCGCTGGTCACCGAGGACCGCATGTTCCTCGTCAAAGGGGGCGGGATCTCGACCTGTTTTGAAGTTGAAAAAGGCAAAAAACTCTGGGGCCCCAAACGGATTCAGAACGAAAGCGATTACTTCGCTTCCCCCATCTACGGCGACGGTAAAATTTATGTTGCCGGCGAGAACGGCAAGATTGTCGTACTGGAAGACGGACCCGAACAGAAAATCCTTGCCAAGAATGACATGGGTGATTCCATTCTGGGAACGCCGGCAATCGCCGACGGCCGGATTTTCATCCGCACCCGTGGCAAGTTGATTTGTGTGGGTGAGAAGTAAGGAAATCGGATTTTGGGAGTCTGATTCAACCGTTTTCTCATTTATACGATTGTAGGGGCGACCCTATGTGGTCGCCCGCAGTATCGACGTGGTTTGTGTGTTGGCGCGCAACATTTATTCCGGTTCCGTTCCAAGGGTGACCTGGTATAGAATGTCGTCAGGCGGGCAGGCACATAGACCTGCCCCTACGAATTAATCACATCATTTCGCGTCTTTCGTAGTATTAATCTTTTTTTGGATCATGAAATCGGGTGGCACTGTTGGCTTGCCAACAGTGAATGGGAAAACGCTGTTGTGCTTCGAAAAGTAGGGGTGGACCCGCGTGTCCACCCGCTGTTTCGACGTGGATTGTGTGATGCCATCCGGCGTTGATTCCGGTTCCATTCAAAGCGTGGTTTTGTATCGCACATCACCAGGCGGGATGACACATAGGTTATCCCCTACGAATGGAGTCGGATCATACCAACAGTGATCGTTGTAAGCGCTGTTGTGATGTGAAAAGTAGGGGTAGACCCATGTGTCTACCCGTTGTTTCGACGTGGATTGTGTGTTGACGAGCGGCGCTGATTCCGGTTCCGTTCAGCGCGTGGTTTTGTATCGCGCGTCGTCAGGCGGGATGACACATGGGTCATCCCCCACGAATACAGATTGTTTGCTCTGCCTGGTTCCTTTACCAGAATATTTCCTCGCGAACTTGATCTTCACTCCTGATTTGCTAATATGCACAATCGATTGTGCAAAGGGGTTCTATGAGCAAGTCTACGAGCAAACCGATTACGCTGAAAGAGGTGGCGGAAGCCGCCGGGGTGAGTCTTTCGACCGCGTCCCGGGCACTGTCGGGGAAAGCGGAAGCCTACCGGATTAGCAGCACGACGGAAAAATCGGTGCAAGCTGCGGCGAAGAAACTGCAGTTCTCCCCAAGTCTGTTAGCCCGGTCGTTGCGTTCTCAACGCACTAAGTTATTGGGAATTGTCCTGCCGAATATTGCCAATCCGTTTTTTGCGGCGATTGCACGCGAAATCGCATTGGCGGCGGAAGAGAACGCGTTCTCAGTGCTGATCACGGACAGTCAGGAAAACAGCGAAACCGAAGTGCAGCTGGTCGAACAGCTGCGGGCGCGACAGATTGAAGGTCTCATCGTCTGCCCGGTCGGCATTCAAAATCAGCATCTTACAAAAATTGCGAAACAGAAACTGCCGCTCGTGCTGGTCGACCGCGGTTTTGATCACAAAGATCTGGTCACGGTCACCTCGGATCATCGCGCAGGCGCGCGAGCGGCTACAAAACTGCTGCTGGAATCAGGACATCGAAGCATGGGCATCCTGCAGGGCTTGCCTGATACGCTGCCCAACACGGAGCGACTAGTCGGCGTGCGAGAAGCGTTCGCGCGACAGAATATCACCTTTGATCCGACATGGATTGCAGGAAATCATTTTAATGAAGCGTCCGGTTATCAGGCCGCCCGCAAACTGCTTTCCGAACATCCCGAGATTACCGCGCTGTTTGCTTTCAGTAACCAGAATGCGCTGGGCGCATTACGGGCTGCCAGCGAACAGGGACGCACGATTCCCGCTGATCTGTCGCTGATCGCCTTTGACAATCATCCTTTCGCCGCTTATCTGGCGGCGCCGATGACGTCGGTAAATCAGGATGTCAGTCAACTGGGCCGCGTGGCGGCGCGATTGTTGATTGAACAGATCAAAACGGGCCAGCCTCCCGCGCAGAAACAACATCGTATTCCTGTCCAGCTGATTAACCGCGCTTCGATTACGAAGATCGGGTAAGTGAAAACAAACCCTCAACTACCAGAAAGGTTTCAGTCCAATGAATGAAAACGCTGCGTGGCTCACCCATCGATTTTCGTCCTTTGTTCGCCGTCTTATGTGTTTCCTGCCGTTCCTCATCAGTGCGACTCTGTTCGCAGAAGAACCGCAGCGTCCTGTGCCACTGATCTTCGATACCGATATCGGGAACGACGTCGATGACGTGCTGGCGCTGGGCATGATTCACGCGCTCGAAGCTCGCGGCGACTGCAAACTGCTGGCGGTGACAATCACCAAAGACAATCCGCTGGCTGCGTCCTTCACGGATGCGGTGAATACGTTCTACGGCAAAGGGAATATTCCGATTGGCATCTGCGAGAGCGGCGTCACACCTGAGAAGGGAAAATTCAATGTGCTGGCGGAAAAGCAGGACGGGGCCGAGCTGCGGTATCCGCACGATCTGAAAGATCCGAAACAGATTCCCGCTGCAGTGACCGTGCTGCGAACCGCGCTGGCGGGGGCCAAAGATCATTCGGTCGTTATCGCGCAGGTCGGCTTTTCAACGAATCTGGCGCATCTGCTCAAGTCACCCGGCGACAAAATCAGTCCGCTAACCGGCGAGGAACTGGTGAAACAGAAAGTCAAACTGCTGTCGATCATGGCGGGAGCGTTCGAAAAAATTCCCAGTAAGGGAAAGCTGGTTGATCATCGTGAGTACAACATCGTGAAAGACATCCCGGCGGCCCAAAAGCTGGCTTCAGACTGGCCGACGCCTGTGGTCTGGAGCGGGTTTGAGATCGGGCTGAATGTCGCTTATCCGCATGAGAGTATTGAAGAAGACTATAACTACACGCCGCATCATCCGCTGGCAGAGGCCTATATTCTTTACAATCCCCCGCCCCACAATCGTCCGACCTGGGATCTGACCAGTGTGTTGTACGCGGTTTTTCCCCATCGTGGTTATTTCGATCTGTCGGAAGCTGGCGATGTTATTGTGCAGGCGGATGGCTTGACGACGTTCGAAAAAACGGACCAAGGCCATCACCGTTATCTGAAACTGAACGAAAAACAGCGGCAGCGTGTGATAGAAGCACTCGTGCAGCTTTCCAGTCAGCCTCCTCAGAAATAGAACGGGGGTGCGTCTGATGAGTGAAACTGGACGTGCGAAGATCGCGGTGCTGGGTTCGATCAACATGGATCTGATGATCCGCGCAGCGAAGCTGCCTCTGCCTGGTGAGACGGTGATCGCCGATTCGAAAGTCGAAAATCCGGGCGGCAAAGGGGCCAATCAGGCGGTCGCAGCGGCTCGCATGGGGGCGGACGTGACGATGATCGGTTGCGTGGGCGATGACAGTTTCGCTGAGCAACTGCTGCAGAATCTGCAAACGGAAGGCGTCGATATCAGTCACGTCACTCGCCAGAAAAATACAACCAGCGGCGTGGCAGTCGTGATGGTTGAAACGAGCGGCGAGAATTCGATTCTGGTCGTCCCTGGAGCGAACGGATTCGTCGGGAACGCAGAACTGGAACAGGCCCGACAGGTAATCTGTACAAGTGATGTATTATTGATGCAGCTCGAAGTCCCCGTGGAGACGGTCATTGCAGCGGCAAAGATCGCGCGGGCAGCGGGCGTGCGCGTGATCCTCGATCCGGCCCCTGCACCGGCTGCGATTCCGGTAAAAAAATTCAGCGAATTACTACAGGTAGACTTGATCTGCCCGAATCAATCCGAGGCGGCGGCGTTGTTAGGGAAACCGGTAAATTCGATGGAGGACGCCATCGCGTTGATCAAAGAACTGACGCAACTGGGGCCCCGGCAGGCGATCATTACGATGGCGGAACAGGGGGCTGTCGTATTTGATGGAGCAACGGTGCAGACGGTGCCGCCGTTTGCAGTGGACGTCGTCGATTCAACGGCGGCCGGTGATGCGTTTGCGGCGGGTCTGGCCGTGCGGCTGGCGGAGAACGCGAGTTTGATTGACGCGGTCCGGTTTGCCTCAGCCGCCGGTGCGCTGGCGGCCTCTGGTGCCGGTGCCCAGACAGCGATGCCCACGCGGGAACAGATTGAAACACTTTTAGAACAACCATAACAGGAGCGCTCTGATGACTGAGTTCAGGACACGATTATTTCCTTGTCTGCTGCCGGCGGTCTGTTGTCTGCTGATGAGCTGCACGCAATCGGCGGATCAGGCAGAACCAGCCGCCGCTGCGAAATCGGAAAATAAAAAGCCGCGGATCGCGCTGATTATGAAATCGCTGGCAAATGATTTTTTCTCGTCGATGGCCAAAGGAGCCGAGCAGCATCAGAAAGAGCATAGCGGCGATTACGAACTGATCGTGAACGGCATCAAAGATGAGCGGGACTTGAGTCGACAGGTGGCGCTGGTCGAGGAAATGGTGGCCAGCGGCGTCGATGCGATTGTGATTGCCCCCGCCGATTCGAAAGCACTCGTGCCGGCGCTGCGTCGGGCACGCGCAGCGGGCGTGGTGGTCGTCAATATCGATAATAAACTCGATGAGGAAATACTGGCAACGGAAAAAATCGCGATTCCCTTTGTCGGCCCGGATAACAAAACGGGGGCGAAAAAAGTCGGTGATTATTTAGCGACGCAATTGAAGTCGGGCGATGAAGTGCTCGTGCTGGAAGGGATTCGAACTTCCTTTAACGGCACGCAACGTCGACTTGGTTTTGAAGCAGCGATGAAAGAGGCAGGGGTTAAAATTGTGGACAGCCAGTCGGCCCAGTGGGAAATGAGTATGGCAAATACGCTGGCGCTGTCGATGTTGAGCGAACATCCGAATGCGAAAGCGATCCTGGCGGCGAATGACAGCATGGCGCTGGGAGCGTTGGCGGCGGTCAAGAATAACGGGAAAGCGGGCGCGGTGGCAGTCGTCGGTTTCGATAACATCGCTGCGGTTCAACAGGCGATCAGGGACGGGCAGATACTGGCGACCGCGGACCAGCATGGCGGCGAATTGGCGGTATTTGGAATTGAACATGCACTGCGGTTAATCAAAGATCCCAATGCCAAAATTGAAGATCGCGAAACCCCCGTCGATCTGATCACTGCTGAGGTTCTGAAATGAAAACCGCGCCGCAGCCGCTGCGATTGACGGTCCGCGATTTGTGCAAGGATTACGTCGTGCGCGTCCTGGACGGTGTGCAGTTCGAACTCCGCGCGGGCGAAATTCACGCGCTGCTTGGTGCGAATGGTGCGGGGAAAAGTACGCTGTGCAAAATTATCGCGGGACTGACGCCGGCGACTTCGGGCAGTATGACGTTGAATGGTGTCCCCTACTCTCCCGCCGACAAACGGTTCGCGGAAGCGCAGGGCGTGCAGATTGTGCAGCAGGAGTTGAATCTGATTCCGACGTTAACCGTCGCCGAGAATCTGCTGCTGGGCCGTTATCCGCAGCGCTGGGGGATCATTGATCGCAGGACGCTGTATACACGGGCGCGGGTGGCGCTGGATCGGTTTGGGCTGACTGAAATTCGCACGGATCAAAGTGCGGGCGGTCTCGGCGTCGGTCAGCAGCAGATGCTGGAGATCGCGGCGGCGTTGGATCGGAACTGTGATCTCTTGATTCTGGACGAACCGACGGCAGCGCTGAGTGCGGGCGAGACAGAGCGGCTGTTTCAACGACTCGCGGAACTGCGGCAGCGCGGTGTCGGCATAATTTATATCAGTCATCGGCTGGATGAAATCGCCAGGATTGCGGATCGGCTGACCGTGTTGCGGGATGGAAAATATGTGAGCACGCATGCCGTAAGTGAGTTTCAGCCGATCGAACGCGTGATTGATCTGATGACGGGTGAAACGCAGGCGGCTCAGCATGCGTTGCAGAATCATCGGTCTTACACGACGGAACGGACGATGATTCGCGTGGCCGGCATGAGCCGTGCGTCGGCGGTGCAGGATGTCAGCTTTTCGGTTCGCGCGGGGGAACGCTACGGGATCGCCGGTCTGGTGGGCTCGGGACGCACGGAACTGCTGCGGCTGATTTTCGGAGCTGACCGGGCGGATCGCGGAGAACTCTTTTTACGAGGCGAGACCGAATCGCGCCGGTTTCGTCATCCGCAGGAAGCGGTCGCGGCGGGGCTGGCGATGGTGACCGAAGACCGCAAGCAGAACGGGCTGCTGCTGTCGCAGTCGATTCGCGTAAATACAACGCTGTCGAGTCTGGAACTGCTGACCGGAACCGCGGGGGTGATTAATCGACGCCAGGAAGTGGCGGTGGTCGAAGCGGAACGGGTGCGGCTGCAGATTCACGCACGCGATATCGAACAGAGTGTGGGCACGCTGAGTGGCGGCAATCAGCAGAAGGTGGCGGTCGCGAAATGGCTGCTGAACGAGGCCGATGTGTTTCTGTTCGATGAGCCAACGCGCGGCATCGATGTGGCGGCCCGCAGAAATATTCATCAACTGTTTGACCAACTGGCCGCACAAGGCAAAGCATTGATTATTGTGAGCAGTGATCTGGAAGAGCTGTTCGAGACCTGCGACCGGATCGGCGTGATGTCGGCGGGCAGACTGGTTTCGGAATACACGCGCGAAACATGGTCGTACGAAGCGATCATGCAGGACTGCTTTTCCGGATACACACAACAAGCGACACGCACTGTTTCAGGAATCACATCATGACCGACGCCCCTGCCCCTGTTTCCGAAACGTCTGCTGTCGACTCGCGGCGCTCACAACGCGGGAGTCTGCTGTCGTCGCTGCTGCAATACGCGGGCCTTGTGGGTGTGCTGATGCTGCTGATTCTGATTTTCAGTCTGATGAGCAACAATTTTTTATCGCAGCAGACGCTGATCACGATTGCCAATCAGATTCCCGATCTGCTGGTGATAGCCGTCGGGATGACGCTGGTGCTGATCATTGGCGGCATCGATCTGTCGGTCGGTTCGCTGCTGGCGCTGTCATCGGCGGTGATGGGCGTGTGCATGGTCAACTATGGCTGGCCGCTCTGGGCGGCGGTGCCCGTCTGTCTCGGCGTGGGTGCATTCTGCGGGATGTTGAACGGCGTGATCAGTGTAAAGGCGGGCATCCCGTCGTTTATTGTCACGCTGGGCATGCTGGAGATGGCGCGGGGCAGCGCGTATCTAATGACTGATTCACAGACGAAATACATTGGTTCGTCAATTGAATGGATCGGGGTGCCTCTCAAGGGGTTTGCGTTTTCACCTGCGTTTCTGTTGTCGCTGGTGATTGTGGGGCTCGGACAGTATCTGCTGACGCGAACGGTTTTCGGCCGTTACTGTGTGGCGATCGGCACGAACGCGGAAGCGGTGCGGATGTCGGGCATTCGAACGGCCCCCTGCTCCATCGCTGTGTTCACGATCAGCGGTCTGCTGTGCGGACTGGCGGGCGTGATGCAGACCTCACGTCTCTCCACCGCCGACCCGAACGCGGCCGTCGGCCTGGAACTGGCGGCCATCGCCGCCTGCGTGATCGGCGGCACAAGTCTGATGGGGGGCCGCGGCTCGGTGATCAATACGTTTTTCGGCGTATTGATCATCGCGGTGCTGCAAACCGGCTTGGCACAGATCGGGGCGACCGATCCGATCAAGCGCGTGATTACGGGCGCGGTGATTATCATCGCGGTGCTGCTCGACGCGGCCCGGCAGCGGTGGAAACGGCGCGGGTGAGCTGTTTTTTTTTGCTACCACGAAAAGCACGAAACTACACGAAAGGATTGTGGTGTTGGGCGCTGGTTCTCAGCACTGTTGGCAAGCCAACAGTGCCACCCGGTTTTGGTGTATTATGCAGTCGATTGTTCCGTGTTGAGTAGAGGGAACTGTGAGTTTGATGTAATATACGATGGTTTCCTGTTCCAATCATTCTTAAGCAGGTAAGTAGCTTCAATCATGGATCTGAAACTCAAACTATTTGTGCTGCGTTGTCTGGATATTGAAACGAGTCGATTGTTTTATGAGAACCTGGGGATCGAGTTTGAACGGGAACAGCATGGCTCGGGGCCGGAACATTATGCTGTCGTTTTTGACGAGACAGTGTTTGAGCTCTATCCTTTGAAAGAGGGAGAAATCGCTGATCGAACCCGTCTGGGGTTTGCCGTTAATCTGGAAACCGATCTGCGAGAAAGTCTCGAGGCGGCCCAAATTGAAATTCACTCTCAATATGAAGTCGATCATGAACCAGTGTTTGTGGTCGAAGATCCGGATGGCCGGAAGGTTGAACTAACTCAGAGTAAGCAGACTGGAAGCGGCTGGATTGAGGGGGACTGGACTCGGTTTCGTGCGATTCTTCTGATCTTGGCAGCGATTGTGGGAAGTCTTTCATTTCTGAATCAGCAGCCAGAGCCGTTGAATCAAATCGCGAGATTAGATCTTTTCTTTTTTATCTTTGCGACGCTGGTGGTTTTTCTGTTCTGGCCACTGATGATTGTGGTCGTGGTAGGATTTCAGACTATCAATCCTTATTCCGATCCCGTCTGGACCAGACCGAATCATCACTGCAATCCGCTCCGGTTGAAAAACCCGTTACAGGTAGTGCACTTCTTTATGTATTTTGTGATGGCGCAGGGAGCAGGGATGCTTGTGACCGCCATTCTAGGGGGGGGCTGCAGTTGCTGGGGGCAATTGCAATGATCGTTGCGGGACTGGAAGGCTTATGGGCACTTGAGCTGGTTATAAAGCGGTTTCCTGAAAAAATGGTACCGAAAGAGTCGGGAGAGAAACGGCAGACATCAGACTGACAATCTCAGATTGTGTGAGGTTGGTATTGAATCAAGCTGAAGTGGGTGGCATTGTTGGCTTGCCAACAGTGATTGTGTTTGGGGAGTGTCCAAATTAAACCTGTATGTTTTAGGTTCATCTTTTTCAGGTAATTATTGATATCAGGTTCTGAAGCATGTCAAGGAATCAAAAACAGATCAGGCATTATCATGAGCCGGGTGATTGTCATGAGCTGACGTTTTCTTGTTATCAGAACAAACCTCTCTTAACCAACGCTGTCTGGAATCAGATGTTGTGTCAGTCGATTGATCGGGCACTGGTTCGTTATGACTTTGGATTAATTGCATTTGTGATTATGCCAAACCATCTGCATCTTTTGATCTATCCGAAACAGCAGGAGTGTCAAATCGATCGGTTTCTGTTTGCCATCAAACGTCCGTTTTCGTATCGGATTAAGGAACTGCTGATTGAGGCAGACGATCCACTGCTGGGCGAACTGACGATTCGAGATCGGCCTGGGAATACAGTGTTTCGGTTCTGGCAGGAAGGTGCTGGGTATGATCGAAATCTCTCTTCACAGAAAGCCGTCGAGGCTTCCATTCACTATTTTCATCTCAATCCTGTCAGAAAGAAACTGGTGGATCAGTGTCATGACTGGAAATGGTCGAGTGCGAGCTGGTATGAGAGTGAGGGACAAATTATTGATTCGAATTTACCTGTGATTTCAGGTTTGCCTTGGGATTATTTTGAAATCAATCAGATGTAATTTAAGTGATTTGTGAGCTGGTTCTCATCACTGTTGGGCAAGCCAACAGTGCCACCCATTTTGTTGTTTTCTATGATGAAAAGCATGAGTTGACACGAACGGATTGTGTTGTTGGAAGCTGGTTCTGATCACTGTTGGGCAAGCCAACAGTGCCACCCGGATATTTTCTCTATTTGATAAAAACATTATTCGAACTTAAACGAATACAGATCTGCATCTTTGAGTTTGATCTTTAGTCTTACGGGTTTGCCGGCGAGGCTGCTCACATCGGTGCCCTGTTTCCAGCTTACTGCGCGGGAGAGCGTGTCGCCGAAGAGTTCGGTGCAGTCGGCTTCGGTGAAACCTTCGATCGGTTTTCCGTCCGGAGTTTGCAGTTCGACGGTGATGCCACCGGCGGCGGAGCTGGAGAAGTTCAGCAGCAGCTCTTTGCCTGTGAACGTGATTGGTTTGGTGATGATCTCTCCCCCCTTCAGTGGGGCGTTGATGGAGACGAAGCCGTCGATGCGCATTGTGTAGCGTCTGAGTTGATTGCTCTTGCCGGTCCAGTAACCTTCAGTTGCGTACAGGGAAAGTTCGTTCGGAGCGCCTTCGGTTTCTGACTTCGTTTCGACCATCTGCCAGGCGATGTATTGATGGCCGTAGGCCCAGGTTCCCTGGCGTTCGATGCCGGGACGCAGGAAGGCTTCCTGCCAGCGTTTGAAGTTAACGCCGTCGCGACTCGTCATGAACAGCCCTTCGGTAATCGCCATGCCGTAACGGTCGGAGATGGATGAACGTTTTTTGCGGTGTTCGACTTCGGGGAGTGCTTCCATCGATTTGGACCAGCCCCGTTCGATATAACGTGTGGGAAAACCGACCAGGATGTGTGGCGCGCGGTAGTAAGGTTTGATCTGATTGGTGTAGAGCTGCTCCGGAGGCGCGTCGCCGTATTTCAGGTCCTGAGGTTTGCTCCAGGTGAGGAGGTCGTCGGAAGTCGCGGTACGGATATCACGATTGCCGGCCGGTTTCCAGACTTTGTCGTCGATGGTGCCGGCGGTGAAGTAACGCCAATAGGCGCGGTATTTTTTGATCGTCGGATCCCAGAAGGCGAGGTTTTGCGAGTCGAAAGCGCCGTCAGTGATCACTGGTTTGTCCGACATCAGCGACCAGTGAATGCCGTCGGCGGATTTGAGGGCGAGCAGGCCGCGCGGGCCGCGGGAACGGAGGATGGCTTTATATTTTGCATCGGCGGGACAGGCGGGATTTTCATCTTTGAAGACTGCGGGATGCACGGGATCGGGTTTGGCATCGCCCATCCAGTCGCGCCGGTCGAGTCCGATTACGATGTTGTTGTCTTTCGAGCCCCCCTTGGGAAATGCGAACAGGCCGAGATCGGGACGTTTCCAGTGGATGCCGTCTTTGCTTTCGGCGTAACAGGTGAAATTGCTGTTGTTGGGGCCGAGTTTTCCCTGTTGCACATCCAGTTGCCAGGCTTTGTAGTACATGCGATAGAGGTCGCCGTCCTGGAAGATACTTTGATAACCGCAGCCCGTTCCTTCCCAGGGTTTGTCGTAGTTGAAGACGATTTCGCGGGGCGTCGGATGATGCAGCAGAAAGCGGGCATCTTCCGAACGGGAATCAATCAGAGTGTCATCCACCATGAGTTCGAGTCGGGAGCCGATGTCGATTGGATCGGCTGCGAACGCAACAGTCGAGATGACGAAAAGCAGCGAGGAGAGACAAAGGGCTGACAGTCGTTTCATGATGTTGTTCCTGTTTGATGAACTTGCCTGCGGCTGGTAAATCTGGTGAGGCGTTCTATTCTATCGCAGGTTTCAGTTTGATTGAAAGGCAATCTAATATTTTACTGCTACGAGAAACACGATATACACGAAAAGTAAATGGCTGATGGAGATGGTGTTTGCCCGTACTTTCGCACGTGTCTGGCTGGAACGCAGAGGCCTGATGTTGCTCACAGAAAATTCATTGAAAAAAACGATTATCTTTTTGAACTATTCAACTGTTCTGGTTAAGATGTTTTTTTTACGGACTTTGATCGACAGAATATTGAGGGAACACAGGCTATGAATGCGGTTGACAGTAATCTGGTAGATACGAAATTAACGCAATTGAATCTGGTTTTGTCTCCCGATATCAACTATCGGCTGGAAACCATGTTCCCCAAACTGGACGGAATGTTTGCCAACCGCGGAATCAAGAAAAAATTCCAGCTGGTGCAGCGTGTGGAACCGTTATTGAAAGAGATGCTGCTGGAAAAAGAGGAAGTGCTGTTTGTGTCGAAAGGGAATCAATCCTCTCTCGCCGAACAGTTTTTTATGGGGGCGCTCTGGGCACAGACGATTAATCATACGGTGGTGGTGCTCACGAACCTACGGCTGCTCTGTATTCGTACGAACGGCAAAGGGGTTCCCAAGCGGACGTTCTGGTCGATTTACTATAGCCAGATCAAAGAACTGAAAAGCACGATTTTCGGGAACGCAAAAATCTGTCTGAAAGATGGCAAGAAACTGAACTATTCCGGTTTTCCCAAAATTGACCGCAAGACGATGCGAGAAGTATTTCTGAATGCTTACAAATTATTCGAGGAAAAAGGGTTCGACCCGGAAGTTTCCCAGTCGCGCGAAAATCTGTGTGGCCACTGTTTCGAAGTGGTGCCGAAACATGATTACGAATGTGAAAGTTGTGGCGCGACGTTCTGGAAACCTTCGGAAATCGGCATTCGGAGTTTCGTGTTCCCGTCCTGGGGCGACTTTGTCATGAAACATTATCCCATCGCCTGTGCCGAGTTTTGTGGATTCATGTTTTTGCTTCTCTTGCTTTCAATTGCACTGGCAGCTGGCGATTATGGCACTGCCATTGTTATGTTTTTCATTGCCAATGGTACTGATGCCGCGATTACCGCCCAGATCGCCGCCAAAGGATTGCATCTCAAGAAAGTTCCCGAGAGCGCTTAGGCGACGGGTTGAAGTCGAATTGAATCGGGGTGACTGTGCGTTGTGGTGCGAAGAAAAAACCTCGGCGAAGTCGCTTTGAAGAATGGTCGCTGCGGACTAAGATAGGTTTAAATTTATCTGGAAGTGAGGACGACCTCACCGCTCCTGGTTCAGCGGGGACGGCCCCATCGGAATGGAGAAGATCGATGGCGTGGCTGATTCTGGTCCTGGCCGGATTGTTTGAAATCGGTTGGGCGGTGGGATTGAAGTATACGCAGGGATTTACGCAAATCGGTGCTTCAATCTGGACGATCGCTTCGATGCTGGTCAGTTTAGGGTTACTGGGAGTCGCGATGAAATCTCTGCCTCTGGGGACGGCTTATGCAGTCTGGGTTGGAGTGGGTACGGTCGGTACCGTGATCCTGGGCGTGGTGCTGTTTAAAGAACCGGTAAATCTGATCCGAGTGATCAGTGTGTTATTAATTCTGGCGGGACTGGTCGGTCTTAAACTGGGGACAACGTCTCCCGGTCCGAGTGATTCCGCTTTGATCGAGATAAAGAAGGAGCGTTCATGAGTCGTGCTTTACTGGTGATTGATGTGCAGAATGAGTATTTCACGGGGGCGCTGCCGATTACTTATCCCGCGGGACATCTGGAACAGATTCTGGCGGCGATGGATGCAGCGACGGCAAAACAGGTACCTGTGATTGTGGTCCAGCATCATTTTGACGATCCGGAAAAACCGTTTTTTCAGAAAGGGACGCCGGGCTGGGAACTGCATCCGGAAGTGGCGCGGCGGCTGCATGATCTGCTGATTGAGAAAACGCTGCCCGGCAGTTTCACCGGGACGGATCTGGAAGAGAGTCTGCGTGCGCGATACATCGATACGATAACGATCGCCGGTTACATGACGCACATGTGCTGTGATACGACCGCGCGGCAGGCCGTGCATCGCGGGTTTACGGTCGAATTTCTGAGTGATGCGACGGGGACGCTGGCGCTGTCGAACTCAGCCGGTGAAGTGACAGCCGAAGAGTTGCAGCGAGCGATTCTGTGTGCGCAGCAGATGATGCTGAGTGAAGTGCTCAACGTGGAAACCTGGATCGGGCGGCTGTGAAACGACATTAAGCCCCTCTTTTTCTGCGTATAAGATTTCGTTCGCCCTGCTGGTAGTTGTCTCGGATTATGCGGATTATCGGGCTGCGGCCTCTACAGATCAGTTATAAAGCCTGCGCGGATCGTACGTGGTCGATTCTGGAATCTCTGCCGTTTTTGAGTGAAGATTCAACAGACGGCTGTACAGATTCACGATAAAGAAAGCACGGAGAGTTGTTGTATGGGCTTGTATAATTGAGTTTCGTGAGCTGGGAGTTTTAAAGATGACTGTATTACGATGTTGTGCCGTCCTGCTTTTTGTCGGGGGCAGTCTGATTCTTCAGCAGAACGCGGTACAGGGACAGACGATAAATCACAAACTGGAACCTTATCTGAAATCGGGCAATCTGCCGGCGGTCGCTGCTGCGGTGGTCGAACGGGGCGTGCTGACCGAATATGGTGCGGTTGGAACGCGGAAGATGGGGGCGGATATTCCGGTCACCATTCATGACAAATTTCATCTGGGCTCCGATGGCAAAGCGATGACCGCGACCATCGCGGGGATGATGATTGAAGAAGGCAAGCTAAAATGGGATTCGACGCTGGGCGACGTTTTCCCGGAGTTAAAAAAATCGATGGCGCCCGGCGTGGAAAAAGTGACGCTGGAACAACTGCTGTCACATACGAGCGGCATGCGTGCCGACGATGAAAACCTGATGAAGCTGCTGAAAGATACTTTTGATGTCGACGGCGATTTGAACGACCAGCGGTACTGGCTGTTGCAGGAATCGGTCAAGCTGCCTCTGGTGGCTGAGCCTTCGAAGGCGTGGGCGTATAACAACCGCGGATATACCATCGCGGGTGCGATGATTGAACGCGTCAGTGGCAAGCCGTGGGATGAGCTGATAGTGGAACGCATTTTTGAACCGTTCGAATTGACGACCGCCGGTCTGGGAACGCAGTCGACACTCGGGAAAATTGATGCACCGCTGGGACATGTGGTACAGAAAGATGGCAAGGTCAAGTCGTATATGGCCGGGCCGAACGCCGATAACTCGTTGGTTCTCGGACCAGCGGGAACCTTGCACCTCTCGATTCTGGATTTAGCGACCTGGGCCGGCTGGAACGCCGGGAATGGGACGCGGATGCCTTGTAATATCGTCAAGCCAGAAATGGTGGAGAAGATTCATACGCCTGTGTTCACGATCAAAGGTGAAAACCGTCCGGGAACGCCGCCCGAAGGGAAATATGCACATGGCTGGGGCTGGGTCACCGTAAACTGGGCGCCGTATCCCCTGCTCTATCATGGCGGCTCGAATGGAAAAAACCTGGCGCAGATCTGGATCGATAAAGAAAAAGATATTGCGATTGTGATCATGACGAATATCGGCGGACAGCAG
>TARA_R110002111_G_scaffold92153_1_pt1 | contig 43735 bp, 41 predicted proteins | sample TARA_R110002111 | Tara Oceans TARA_R110002111 (sample SAMEA4397363) | marine metagenome | biome: Polar Biome; feature: [ZZZ] marine water layer (ENVO:01000295); material: water (ENVO:00002006), including particulate matter (ENVO:01000060) such as... | depth 199 m
TTTGAGCGTACACGCGCGATTGTTAGAGGGTAGGCAGCTAAAGTTTGCTGGTAACAGTAAGCGTAGATAAATGATAAGGTAATTTTTTTCTTGTGAAGAAGTGATTCTGATACAAGTTTAGAACCAACAGAATTCGGCTTATAGATTTGCTTAAACATAAAAAACCATCTAGTAATAGATGGTTTTTTATGTTTAAATAATATGTGCTATTATTCTTGTTTTGGAGGTGTAATTTGATATCCTAGTGCTTCAATAACGGCTAGATTATCGAAGTATATAGTGCTCCTAACTATTTTTCCATCGGTTACTAGAGCAGTAAGTTGGTAAGGTAGTTCTATGTTTTTTCCGTTTTGTGTAAAACTATAAGTTCCCCAATGCGATACCCAATCACCTGCTAATTCGCCTTGTAAAACTCTAAATGTTTGCGTTACAAAACCTACTTTTTCATTTGTACGCATTTTATGTGCTTCCTTCCAAGTGGCAATAGTTTGTTGTTTAGAAATTGAATCATTAACTGCTGGGCCATATCCCATATACTTTTCGCTTAGTAATTTTTCGGCTTCCATCATTTTATTATTTACTAAAGCTTTTACATAGTCGCTAACAACTTTCATATCTGCTTCTGCTTCAGGGTTTTCAACCACCACGTCTTTATACTTCGGAGCTTCGGTTTGAGAAAATGATAATTGACTAATTATTAAAAAGCATAATAATAGTAATGGAGTTTTTGAAATTTTCATAATACCTGTTTTTTAAATTATATAATTGATTAATAGTTACAAATCAATATAGGGCAAATCACTCTTAAAGGTATAGAGCTATTAAAAATCAGTAGGATAATACCAAAATAGGGCAGTTATTTAGAATTACTAAGTTAATAAAAATATTTGAATTAAATATATTTTCGTTCTTCTGGTTTTACTTTATTCAAAAGACTGAATAGATTATTTTCGTAATTTTTATAATGAATTAGTAATTTAAATTATTATAAATGCTGTTTATTTCTAGCTGAAATTGAATAGAGTTTGGCCTATAGGTTTTTTTTATTTTTAGAATATAAGAGTTACTCTTTTGATGGACTGTAGCTTAGATCTGGTCTAACATCAGCTTCAACTTGATCGTACTTAGTTGTTAATTTAATAACATTGTAAAATACAGCTCCCTTATCATCTCCTAAAAGGGCATCGTTTTCTTTTCCTAATTGAGCAATATCTAAATCGTCATCACCAGAAATCGATACCATATAGTAACTTTCCTCGCTGCCAAAACCACTATGATAAACATCATAGCCATTTTTTACACCTTTTGTTTTAAACATTTCTTTTACTTTTGCCATTCCTTCTCTCATTTCTTTGGCATTTTTTGGTGAATAATAAAGAAAATGATACTCTCGATGGTTTTTGCCCTGGTCATTATAGCCATTTGGTCTATACGAAAGGTCTGCATTGTAATGTATAATGGCATTACTATGAGAATCATAGCAGTCATCCATCTCATTAAACATTTTACCCATGGCTTCTTTACCCATTTTCTCTGCCAATCCTTCCATAGGGTTTTCATCTAGTTCTGCCATATTTTTGATAGGAGTTACATAAACGTAGCGACCGTCTTCAACTTTGATAGCTATCCAATTAGATCCACGTACGTTATATTTTTCACAACTTTCCTTCAATTTTTTTGCGAGTTGTTCGTATTTGGGCATCATATCAAAATTCACATTGTCTGTGTGTACTACAAACATTGTTGGTTGCTCACCTTGTGAGTTTACTAAATTGAATGCAAATAGCACTGTCATTAGAATAAATAATCTTGTTTTAAAAATTTTCATAAAAATTGATTTAAGTTAATATAGTAATTGTGTTAATAGCTAATAATTAACCATATCGAAGTGGCTTAATGTAAATTATAGGGGCAGTCTATGGATCTAAATATGAGTGCGAGCTCAGAGTTAAAAATCTATATGGTAGGTATAAAATTAATTGGGACTAATACAACAAATTAAGATAATAATTAGAGGACTAACTAGATGGTATTTACTCAAATCAAAAAGCAGGTATATTTACCCGAAAAAGCTAAACATATTACCACCATAACTTTTGGAGTGTGAATAATGGTCTAAATGGCTTAAATCTGTATGTTTAGAGTGTTCTACAATAAGCACACCTTCCTCTTCTAATAATTCATTTTGAAATACCAATTGCGGAATTTTAGAAAAAGTTTCAACTTCAAAATCATAAGGCGGATCTGCAAAGATTATGGTATGCTTATGTTTCGATTTTTCTAGAAACTTGAATACATCACTTTTTATTGTAGAGATAGACATTTTAAAAGCTTCAGCAGTTTCATTTATAAATTTAATGCAACCATAATTATCATCAACCGAAGTAATTTGTTCTGTACCTCTAGAAGCAAATTCGTAACTAATATTGCCTGTACCAGAGAATAAGTCTAAAACCGAAATATCATCAAAATAGTATTGATTATTTAAAATATTGAATAAGGCCTCTTTTGCCATATCTGTAGTTGGGCGAACAGGTAATTTTTTAGGAGCTGTTATCCTTCTGCCTTTGTATAAACCAGATATAATGCGCATTAAAAGGAATTTAGTATTAAATAATAGTGATGTAGATTTTTACTCTCCATGGTATTAGAAATTTCAAAATTATAATTAGTAGATATAAAATCTATGTGTCTCACATAAGTATATAGAAAACTGTAAGTTTCATCACCTTTATCAATATACCCACTTAATTTAATTAGAGTGGTTTCTACATTTAATTTTAATTGTTCAAATACAAATAGAACATAGTAAATAAAGTCTTCTTTGCTATTGTATTCAAAAACATTAAACAACAATAACTGAGTTTTATCCACAACTAATAACTCTATTGTTGATCTATTAATGTTTATATAAACTTCGGATGATTTTGTAGCTTCAGCATTTTGTATAATCGTATCAATTAATATACTAGATGAATGCTTATAAACAAACTCACCAAAGGTTTCAAAAATATAATTATTAATATTAACGTAAGGAACATAAACATTTATGCTATCGTTTATGGTTATTTCATCTTTAGTTATATAATCCGTCCTTAGTATCTTAGAATTAAATTTTAAGTAATCCGCTTTGTGATTTTCGTTATATAAGGCTTTTGGCACTATTGTCGCAAGCTCATTTTGATGAATTACTAGCACAGCATCAAAATCTTCAGAAAACACAGTATTACTGCTTAGTTCTGCTTTTAAACGGTTAAGCACTTCATAGGGAGTTAACTTATGATCAAAATTTATTGTTTTAAGAAATTCAATGGTATTTGAAGTTCTATTTAGAATGCAAAAAGAAAGCCCATTCAAATGTATTTGAATGGACAGTTCTTTAATATTATTTTGAGTCAAAATTACTGCTTGTTAGAAAGGTCTTTACCCCAATTTCCATTGGTACTAACTTCTTCCATAGAACCTATTTTTACTGTAGGACCTTTTACACCAGCAATAGAGAATGCTTGCTTTTCTTTTTCTATTAAATATTTTTCTTCACCATCTAACACAATTGCTTTATCAACACTTGCTTCAAATACTGAAATATCATCTAATTTACCAGCTTGTAAAGTGAATTTAGCACCTGCTTTTCCTACACCAACATTCATCATAGTTTTGTAGCGATTACTTCCTTTAAATATTGAATCTTTTACAAAGTAAAAACTCAAGGTATCAATAAGTGTTATTGTTTTCATAGTTTCTACACCACCAAAAGCTCGTGTTTTCTCCTCATCTAAAACTAAAGTATCACGTCTTTGTGTAATTGGCACTTTCCCATTTTCTACAAATTCAATCAATTTATCAAAACTATCAGTATATGCACCATTAACTTCTTTGTAGGCTAGTTCAGAATCTCTTACATCAATTAAACGATTTATAACTACTTTGTAGCGATCAACTTTTAGTTGATTAAATTGAATCTCCTTATAAACAGACATAAAAGTGATATAACCTAAGAAAATAATTAACGCCCAAAGTAATAGGTTTATAATAGGTTTTAATTTTTTTGGAATAAATTTATCGATTGCCCAAACAATTAAGATGGTCAATGCTATAATTACTACAATTGCTAAAATTACGTTTAACATATTCTTATTTTATTAATTAGGTCTTTCGCAAATCTACAATTTTTTTTTGTTCGTTAAAACTATCTAAATAAAAATCATATAAAATAAACAAGTAAATGATATGGAGGCTTATAAAATATAGAATAATACTATCTTGCTACATATTTAATATCTTTATGATTTCTAATGCTTCTGCATTCTATTCGTTATTAAAATCTAAGTTTCCGTTTGCGCCAACTTCTAAACAAAATATGGTGTTAATGCAGTTGTCTCAATTTATTTTTGATGCCAATAAAGATTCAATATACCTACTAAAAGGGTATGCTGGCACAGGTAAAACAAGTATTATCGGAACTATAGTTTCTAATTTATGGGAAGCAAAAAAAAGTGCTGTTTTACTCGCACCAACGGGTAGAGCAGCAAAAGTGATCTCTAATTACTCTAAAAAAGAAGCTTTTACTATTCATAAAAAAATTTACTTTCCTAAGAAGGAAAAGGGAGGAGGAGTGAAATTTGTTATGCAACCTAATAAGCATAAGAACACTCTTTTTATAGTTGATGAAGCGTCAATGATACCAGATGCACCTTCAGACTCTAAATTGTTTGAAAATGGTTCGCTCCTAGATGATTTAATGCAATATGTTTATTCTGGTCATAAGTGTAAGTTGCTTCTTATAGGTGATAAGGCTCAATTGCCACCTGTGAAATCAGATTTAAGTCCGGCTTTAAACGCGGATAAATTAAGTCTGAATTATAATAAAAATGTAATTGGGATTGAGCTTGATGAAGTCGTTAGACAAGAACAAGATTCTGGTATTTTAGAAAATGCCACAGAACTTAGAGCAGTTTTAGAAACGACCATTTATGAAAGTTTTAAATTTAATGTAAGCCCTTTTAAAGATATAGTTAGATTAATAGATGGCTATGAAATTATGGATGCTATTAATGATGCATACAGCAATGAAGGATACGAAGAAACTGCAATTATAGTTCGTAGTAATAAACGTGCTAATGCATACAATCAACAAATACGACAACGTATTTTATTTAATGAAAGTGAATTATCTGCTGGAGATTATTTAATGGTTGTAAAGAATAATTATTTTTGGATAAAACCTACAACAGAAGCTGGCTTTATAGCCAATGGTGATATTGTAGAAGTGCTAGAAATTTTTAGTATTAAAGAATTATATGATTTTAGATTCGCTGAAGTCAAAGTGAAAATGGTAGATTATCCAAAAATGCAACCCTTTGAAACCGTTTTGCTTTTAGATACTATTGATGTAGAAAGCGCATCATTGAGTTATGACGAGTCCAATCGATTATATCAAGAGGTCTCAAAAGATTATGAAAATGAAACGTCAAATTACAAGCGTTTTTTAGGAGTAAAGAACAACAAATACTTCAATGCGTTACAAGTGAAATTTTCTTATGCCATTACATGCCATAAATCTCAAGGAGGCCAATGGAATACTATTTTTGTAGAACAACCTTATCTACCAGAAGGTATAAATAGAGATTACATCCGTTGGTTATATACGGCCATAACTCGCGCAAAGGATAAACTTTATTTAATCGGATTTAAAGATGAAATGTTCATAGAAAATAATTTAAATTAGAAGCATGACAATTGAAACGGTTTTAAGCATGTTTTTAGGAATTGGGCTTGCAGCTTCAGTAGGTTTTAGGGTTTTTTTGCCTTTGTTTGCTCTAAGTTTAGCAGCATATTTTAATGTATGGGAGCTTAATGAATCTTGGTTATGGATTGGGAGTACAACCGCATTGATTACATTAGGTATTGCAACACTAGTAGAGATTGTTGCTTATTATATTCCAGTTGTAGATAATCTCTTAGATACTATTGCAATTCCGTTAGCGACAATCGCAGGAACAGCCGTAATTGTATCTACTGTTGCAGATTTAAGTCCTGTAATCACATGGGCATTAGCCATAATTGCAGGAGGTGGAACAGCAGCTGCTGTAAAAAGTTCTACAAGTGCCACTAGGTTAGGTTCAACAGTTTCTACCGCTGGTATTGCAAACCCTGTAGTTTCAACAATAGAAACTGGGACTTCTATTGTTATGTCTATTGTTTCCATTTTTTTGCCAATGTTGGCTATCATTTTGGTTATATTCATCTTTTATATTGTTTTTAGGCTGTATAAAAAGTTAAAATCAAATAAGTCAAAATCATCATAAAACCGTATTTTTGAATTCTCTAATAATACATAGATGAAGATAATTTCCATGATTCCTGCACGTTATAGTGCATCACGCTTTCCAGGCAAATTGATGCAAAATTTAGCAGGAAAATCGGTGATTTTAAGAACTTATGAAGCCACTGTTGCTACAGCACTTTTTAGTGAAGTTTATGTAATTACAGATAGCGATATTATATATAATGAAATTGTGAATAATGGTGGTAAAGCCATTATGAGCAAAAAGGCGCATGAATCTGGTAGTGACAGAATTGCAGAAGCCGTAGCTGATGTAGATTGCGATATTGTTGTAAATGTACAAGGAGATGAGCCATTTACAGAGCGTGAGAGTTTACGTAAAGTTTTAGAAGTATTTAGAGGTGATGGCGATAAAGAAATTGATTTGGCTTCGCTTATGGTAGAAATCACTGATTGGGATGAAATTAATAATCCAAATACAGTAAAAGTTATCGTAGACCAAAATAACTTCGCTTTATATTTTTCTCGGAGTCCAATTCCGTTTCCAAGAGACAGAAATGTAGGAGCACGCTATTTTAAACATAAGGGCATTTATGCATTTAGAAAAGAAGCTTTGTTAGATTTTGCAGTACTACCAATGCAGTTTATTGAAGCCTCTGAAAAGATAGAATGTATTAGATACTTAGAGTATGGTAAGCGCATAAAAATGGTAGAAACTGAAGTGCAAGGTGTAGAAATTGATACACCAGAAGATTTAGAAAGGGCGAAACGTTTATGGAAGTAGATTACAAAAACATAAAAGTAATAGGTTTCGATGCTGACGATACGCTTTGGGTTAATGAAACCTATTTTAGAGCAGCTGAAGAAGAAGTTGGTAGATTGTTATCACATTACGAAACGCCTAATAAGATAGACCAAGAGCTATTTATAATGGAGATTAAAAACCTTCCTGTTTATGGTTATGGTGTAAAAGGTTTTGTTTTATCTATGGTAGAAATGGCATTAGAATTGTCTAACAAAACAGTTTCTAATGAGATAATTGAGGCTATTCTGAATATTGGAAAGACTATGATTAACAAACCCATTGAATTATTAGATGGAGTAGAAGATGTGCTTAAAACGTTGTCTAAAGATTATAAATTAATTGTGGCAACAAAAGGTGATTTGTTAGATCAAGAACGGAAATTAGAAAACTCTGGTTTGATTGACTATTTTCATCATGTTGAAGTGTTAAGCGAGAAGCAAGAAGTTAATTATTCTAAGCTTTTAAAGCATTTAGATATAAACCCGTCAGAATTTTTAATGATTGGTAACTCATTAAAGTCGGATATTTTGCCGTTAGTAAGTATTGGCGCAAAGGCCATTCATGTGCCATTTCATACAACTTGGGAACATGAGAAAGTGACCATAAAAGAAAAAAATGGTGTTAAATATAAAACTGTGAAAAGCTTAACTGAAATTATTAAGTTGTTAAAATGAAGATTGTAGATATTGATACCTGGAATCGTAAAAAGCTCTACAATCATTTTATGCAGCTTAAAGACCCATATTTTGGAGTAGTAATTCCATTTGATGTAACTAAAGCATATGAGAAATCTAGGCAACAAAATATTAATTTTTTTGTAAAGTATTTACACGATTGTATGAAAGCAATTAATGAAGTTGAGAATTTTCGTTATAGAATAGTTGATAATAAAGTTGTTGACTATGATGTGATACACGCGTCAGCTACGATTATGAGAGACGATAAAACTTTTGGATTTTCATTTATAAATTATGATGAAGACTTAAGCGCTTTTATAAATAATTTTAAAAAAGAAAAAGCTAGAATTCAAAATTCAGAGGACTTATACCCTCCAGTTAATGGTCAAGATTGTATTCATTGTTCTGCTGTGCCGTGGTTTAAGTTTTCTGGTCATAAAGAGCCAGTATCTGGCCATATGGAATCTGTGCCAGAAATTGCATTTTCTAAAGCAGAAAATGATAATGGAAAATTAATGATGAATGTTTCTGTTCATGTTAATCATGCATTAGTAGATGGTTATCATGTTGGGCTTTTTGAAGAAAAGTTTCAATTTAATTTAAATAAGTAGTTAATACGAAGTTTGTTTTTATTTTTGTTAAAGATATTGAGTAAATGATATATAAGAATTATCCGATGGTGTCTAGAGTTGTTTTTGGACGTGGAAGTTTCAATCAATTAGATGAAATTCTCACACCAAAGCGCAATGGACGTAACGCACCATTTATATTTTATGTTGATGATGTTTTTAAAGGCAATCATTGGTTAACTTCAAGAATAACCTTGTCTTACAAGGACAAAATTATTTATGTTCCTACAAAAGAAGAACCAAAAACGTCACAAGTAGATCAATTGGTTGAAGACATTATCCTAGAATATAGTGAGTTGCCATCTGGTATCATTGGTATTGGTGGAGGTATAGTTATGGATATTGCTAAAGCAGTATCATTAATGCTAACCAACAAGGGCGAATCTAAGGATTACCAAGGTTGGGATTTAATAAGGCAACCTGCAATATATCATGTTGGTATTCCTACTATTTCTGGAACAGGCGCAGAAGTATCACGTACTACAATTTTAACTGGTCCAGAGAGAAAACTTGGTATTAATAGCGACCATACACCTTTTAATCAGGTAATATTAGACCCAGAATTGACAAAAGGTGTGCCAAGAGATCAATGGTTTTATACTGGTATGGATTGCTTTGTACATTGTGTAGAATCGCTTAAAGGCACTTATTTAAATGCATTTAGCCAAAGTTATGGAGAGAAAGCTTTTAAATTGTGTCAAGAGATATTTTTAGGTGATACATTAAGTAGAGAAGATGCGCAAGATAAACTCATGATGGCTTCGTGGCATGGTGGAATGAGCATTGCTTACTCTCAAGTTGGTGTAGCACATGCCATGAGTTATGGTTTAGGTTATTTACTTGGAGTTAAACATGGTATCGGAAATTGTATAGTATTTGATCATTTAGAAGACTATTATCCAGAAGGTGTGGCCATGTTTAAAAGAATGAAGGTCAAGCATAAAATTCAATTGCCTCAAGGCATTTGTGCAGGTTTAGAAGAATATCAGTTTAATACCATGATAGATGTAGCTTTAAGCCTAGAGCCGCTATGGGAAAATGCAATTGGCAAAAACTGGAAGACCATAATTACTCGTCAAAAACTATTAGAGCTTTACAAAAAAATGTAGCATGCATTGGTTAGCAAAATTCATTTATTTTAAATTGATGGGTTGGAAAGTTATTGGTAACACTAACTTTTCAAAAGACACAATAATGAAATCTGTGATTATTGCTGTACCTCATACAAGCTGGCACGATTTTTATATAGGTATTCTCCTCAGAAAAGTTACAAACCTAAAAACTAACTTTGTAGCTAAAAAAGAACTCTTTACATGGCCTTTTGGGTATTATTTTAGAGCTGTTGGAGGAAAATCTTTAGATAGAACTTCTGGGCAAAATAAAGTAGAAGCTATAGCTAAATTGTTTGATGAAGAAGTGGAATTTCGTTTAACATTGGCACCAGAAGGCACAAGGAAAAAAGTAGAAAAATGGAAAACAGGGTTCTATTATATAGCTAAATCAGCAAAAGTTCCTATTCTTATGTTTACCCTCGATTTTAAAAACAAGCAAAACAAAATTTCAGAACCATTCTATCCTACAGATGATATGGAAGCCGACTTTAAGTTTATGAAATCATTTTTTGAAGGAGTAGAAGGTAAGGTGAGAGTCCATAGTTAGCTGTTTTAGGTCTTTTAGACTGTATATAAATTTTTGGCCACACCTTTCTGTCTTCTTCTATTGCTAAAACTTTAATATCTAGTAGTCTAGTTTCTAAGGCAACAGATTTTACAAATTCTTTATTAATTTCAATTTTCGAAACTCTTTTTAGACAACTAAACCTAGGTATTCCGTTTTGTATTAAAGCATTTTCAAATATTTGATGATGTCACTTGTTAGTGTCTTTTTTGAAGTAAAAAAGGCATGAATAAAATCTATTTTGTTTTTGCAAAGGGTGTCTTAAAATAGTCTAAACTCGTTTCCTTTTTTTTTAATTTTTTTGAAGATTTAGTTTTGGCATAAGATTTGCTTTATATATAATGCAATGAAACATAAAGTAAACTTAAAAGTCTCTAAAAAGAAACATTGCCGCTAAAAAAAGCCATCTAACACTAAGAAGATGGTTTTTTTTCTTCCATATACTTATCTAAAAGATAATTGGTTTGTTTCTGTAATTTTGCTTTAAAAAAACCCATACTACCAAATAGTAATCCTTTTAAACCCATAGCCTGACTAGCCCATTTACGAATATTAAACTCATCTGTATGCTTAATGATTAAGCCATCTTTAAATTGAAACTTGGCATCAATTTTATTATGAACTTTCCGACCAGTTTTGCTAAATGTATAAAAGGCTTCCCAATGCGCCGAACCAGTAATTTCATTAGCAATAAACTTGGAGCTAACGACTTTAAAATTTTTCCCTTTTTGAGATTCACAGAGCATTTGCCACATGGCATTAGCTCTTTTTCCTTTTAAAACACCAAAAGCTGGATCTTCAAAAACAATGGCTTGGTGGTAACAAGATATCATGGTCTCTGCATCAAGATTATTAAAGGCATTATAAAATGTTTCTAAAATTGCTTTCATAATTACTCAATTCTAATTTTACTTCTAAAGCCTATATCTGTGCGCTCATCAAATTTAAAATCAAAATAGCCAGCATCACCTTTTGTAGCATTAACTTTAGATTTTGCTCTACCAATTTCTAGACCATTTTTATTGTATGCCTTAGCAACAAGTTCTTTACTAAAATTTTGATTAAAAATAAGATATAATGTTAGTTTATTGTTGTTATTAATTAACTGAGCGTCAATATTATAAGCGCCAGTTTTTAAGCCTTTATTTTTCAATTGTTCTGATAGAAGTATTTCACATTCTAAAGTTTTATCTACACCTTCTGTTATACCTTCGAAAAACTCAGTTGCTGTTTCTCCAACGACTTCACCACTTTTGTTAATGCTTTCTTTTGTTTTGTTAGCTATTCTATTACACGACACTAATAGAAATATTATACTAACAAAAATTAATTTATTTTGTTTCATTAAAATATGAATAAGCAATAAAAGTAATGAAATCTGATGATTTTAACTTGTATATGATTTAATCTTATCAATAAGCCTTCTTATACCAGAATATACAAAAGCGTTAGTTTTACCATAATAGAAAGACATAAAGCATACGAAAGTTAAAAATAGTATTGCACCAATTATTGCTTGCCAAGGCACTAAGGTTTTTCCTATGAGTTGATACAATCCTAAACCAGTAAAACTTCCATATATAATGATAAAGTGGATCACATAGATGGAAAGTGTCTTTTGTCCAATTTTTAAAATTAGAGATTGTTTTATATATTTCTCAAAAAGGTAAAACAATGAAAACAGAATTAACACATTGCCTAACCTTGTAAATAGATAATTGTAATAGGCGACATCTTCAAAAAGTTTTATCCTTAATAGGTAGTACAATTCGTTAAATAACCAAGCCGACTTATAAATTAAAGCTAAACCAATTATAAAGAAACCAGAAACCGTAGCAAGTTTAAAACGTGGACGTTCTAAGTAACGATAAAATAATGTTGCTATAAATGCACCAAAAGCTACATACCCAAACCATGGTAAAATAGTAAAAACGGAGCCATAGTCTTTGGTCATATAATTTGAAAATGATTTTGGAATATCAGATAATTCCATAAAGCGATAAAGTGGTTCAGTAATAAAAATTACTAAACTTAATAAGAGCATTGAAACTGAAAAAATTAGCGTCTTTTTACAAGTCAACCTATAAATAATTACTATAAATATTAGTGATAAGCCAATGCATTGCAATACATCTATACTTAAGAAGTTGCTATTAAATCGCCCAATCAACCACTCAAAAATTGGTACACGCAATAAGTAACCAATACCAATGAGCATAAGTCCTCTAACAAGCCCTTTGCGCATACGTTTTTCTGCATTACCACTATGTTTTGCTTTAATAAGTAAGTAAGAAAATATTAATCCAGAAATAGTAAAAAAAGTAGGTGCTGTGATGCCTCTAAAATATTTCCAGCATTTAAAAACAACATTAGTCTCATCTCTGTAAGATACATCGAGTAAGGTATCTATAAAATGCCCTTGCAACATCATTATAATGGCAAATGCTCTAACGGCATCAATAAAATAAAGACGATTTGTACTCAATCAGTGATTTGTTGTAGCACAAAGGTAGGCTTTACAATTAAATATGTATTATGAGGTGGATTCTAATGTTACGCTCTTGCTTTAATTATAAGATGCCGTTTCAATGATTTATTTCAGACGTTACTGAACTAGTTCAGCAAAATTATTTTTTCCCCAATACGAAATTATAAAGCAGAGGTGTTTAAAAAAATAATTAGCAACAATTTGTTATAAGATTAAAGGGTTTACTACATTTATAATCTATGGAATTTCTAAACCAACTATTTAAAGATTTCTCTTCCCTAGCTTGGGGTTTACCATTACTTATTTTACTAATTGGAGGTGGTTTATACTTACTAATTCGTTCTCGGTTTTTACCATTTCGGTATCTAGGACACGCTATTAGTGTGCTAAGAGGTAAGTATGATGACCCAACTGATCCTGGGCAGATTTCACACTTTCAAGCACTAACAACAGCCTTGTCTGCAACCGTTGGCATGGGAAATATTGCTGGTGTTGCAGTTGCTATCTCTATTGGTGGACCAGGCGCAGTATTTTGGTTATGGATGAGTGCAGTAATTGGTATGTCTACTAAATTTTTCACTTCAACCTTAGCAATTCTTTATAGAGGAAAGGATAGTGCTGGAGAGTTACAAGGTGGCCCTATGTATTTTATAACCGAGGGTTTGGGTAAATCATGGAAGCCTCTAGCTATATTTTTTAGTTTTAGTGGTTTAATTGGTGCTCTGCCTGTGTTTAATGTCAATCAGTTAACACAAGCCTTAAATGATATTTTATTAATACCTAATGGTGTAGAAGTTAGTTTAACATCCAATCTTATTATTGGTATTGTTTTAGTTTGTATTACAGCTTTAGTAATTTTAGGAGGTATAAAACGCATTGGTAATGTAGCGTCACGTTTAGTACCGAGTATGGTCGTTTTGTACTTTATCTTAATTATTATTATTCTAGTTGCACACAGCGATGTTTTATTTTTTTATTTAAAACTCATTTTTACAGATGCTTTTACGGCTAATTATTACCCCAAAAACGATACATTTTTGGGTGGTGTATTAGGAGCTTTAATTTTGCTTGGTATTAAGCGTGGAGCATTTTCTAACGAAGCTGGTATTGGTACAGCACCAATGGCACATGGTGCCGCAAAAACAGACGAACCTATTAGAGAGGGTTTAGTAGCAATGCTAGGTCCTGCAATAGATACTTTAGTAGTTTGTACATTAACGGCACTAGCAATTTTAGTGACAGGTGTCTGGGAAACAACTTCAGATAATGGAGTAAGCCTTACTGCCTCTGCTTTTGGAAATGTAATGCCTATTTATGGCAAATATGCCTTATTAGTTTGTATTGTTGTATTTAGTATGAGCTCGTTATTTTCGTATTCCTATTATGGTACAAAATGCATGTCATTTCTCTTTGGTGCTGATAAAAAGCATTATTACAATTACTTTTATGTTTTAAGTATATTACTCGGTGCAACAACAAGTTTGAGTATGATGATTAATCTCATTGATGGTGTGTTTGCTTTAATGGCTATACCAACAATGACAGCAACTATAATACTAGCTCCCAGAGTTGTTAAAGAATTGAAAGCTTACACAATTAGACTTAAAGAAAGTAAAATCAAAAAAATAAAATAACAATAAAACTCTCTTTTTTTATTTATTCATTATAAAGTGTAGAAAGAATAGAGGTTTACTTTTTAAAGATGAAAATAATGACCTTCTTATTAATTATGTCGCAGATGTATCTAAAACCGATTTAATTGTAGATAGAGATATCATGGTTTTGTTAATCCTAAAATTGCAAAACTTCTTAATTGGTTATTGCGCATGCTTTTTTAATATGATGAAATATAAACTTGGTTGGTTTGGTAATCTATTACCAACTAAAAGTGAATTGTGGCTCGGTATTTCACTTAAAAATGTTCAAGATACTGTAAATTCCAAGTTGCACAAATGAAGCTAGAGAGCATTAGAACAAATCAAAAAAGAGACTTTTTAAAAGTGATTTACTTTGTCATAGCTAACACAGATTATGAGATACTACCATTAATACATTTAGACTAAGGTAAATGCGTCTGTATAGCTAAACAACCATTTCTAATATCTTTAAGTCTATTTCTTCTTCAATAGTATCTTTTCATTTGTAAACTGATTGGCTTCGTCTAAAAAGGCAATCATCTTATTCCAATTAGAACTAGGTTCGTAATTATGCTTATACTGTTTAGATGTTTTAATAATTAAAGTGCCTCCTTCAATTAAAGCAGTACTTATAAATGCACCAGCATCATTATCAACGGACTTGTTTAGTTTATCTAAGCCAACTACAGTATAGCCTTCAGGTATATTAAATGTGATATTATAATTAAAACTTCTTGCATTCTGCGCATAGATATTTGCAGTACGATTACGTTCTTTTTCTTCGAGATTTATTTGACCACCGATAAGTTTTCCTATTTCAATTATGTAATTAGGACCAGCCTTTTTTATCAAAGCACTTTTAGCATTAAAAGTTTCTGTAAACGTAAAATAAGTTTCTAGACCATAGCGACCTGTGTCATTAATTTTATAAGTATAATCTTCAATCTCTTCAACAAAATATTCTGTTTTTGCACTATTTTCAAATTTTTCTTTCTGTTTTTCTTTTATTTTTTGTGCCAAGGCATCTAGTTCCTTTTTATATCTTGCCTTATCTTTTTTACGTCTTATTAAATCAATGAACGACTTTGTTTCGTATTTGGCGTAATCTTCTGCAACATAATCTGAGAACATAAGTCGTTCGTATTGTTCATCTTTCTTAGAGTGTCCTTTATGACTATTTACAGAACTGATAGTTATCCCAGAAAAATCTTCATTTAAACTAAGTGTAATCTCCTTTTTTGTTTCATTATCTAAATGTGTAGAGGTTGGTAGCTTTCCTCTTTTTACAACGTCGATTTTGTTTCTTGTAGGAGAAAGTAGATAAACATCAGTGTCTTCTATTAAAGGGGAAAACTCATTTATATTGGTATGTACGCTAAATAATTGGGCATATAGAGGAGTAGAAGTATTCACTTTTATGAGCACGTTTACATTCTTTTCAATTAATAAATCGTCGATAGAACCATCGAAACGTTTTTTAGCAACTACAATTTCGTACTTTATCTTTTCGTGTTTTAAAAACTCAGTAAAATGTCTAACAAATTGTTTTTGATTCTGAATAAAGACAGGGTTGCCATAATATGTAAAAGGATTGTACATTATTTTAGCATCTTTAATAAATATGGCTTCTACGAAACGCGTTAGGTAATAATGACGCATAAAATAATAGGCCTCAGTTACTTTCTCTGTATCATTTTTAAACGTTTTCTTTTTAAAGAATCCTCTCACATCTCCAATGTCACCATCTGGCTTAAACCTATTATCATAAAGATCTAAAACTTCCTCTTTAGAAACAGAGGTTTTTATAATATTCTCTTTCTCTGGCAGAAAAGCTAATGCTCTATCTTCAAACTTTCCTGATCTTGCAAAATACACTTGAAACTTATATGAAGGCAATTCTAAAAGTGGGTAAAACCAACGTGTATACTCGTTCTTTTCAATATCAGACGCTACAAGTTCGTAACGTCTCATATTCTTTTTCTCAGTAGAAATTTGAGTAAATTTAGGAGCATCATTATAAGAGTTGAAGTTGATGAAAAAGTCGTTTTCAGTTTCAAAAAATAATTTAAAATCAACAATAGGATATTCTTCGCCTAGGTTGGTTTCTACAGGATCAAAACCAAAAGCATAAGTCGCTTTAAATGGTTCTAAACGGAAAAAATAATAGTCGATAATATCACCAATTTCTAAATTTGCTATTGCTACTTTAGTCTCACCATCTACTTCAACAGATTCTTTTTCTACATCAATCTCTATCTCGCTTCCGTCTGGCTTCACAATTTTTACACCAACATAATTATTTCCTTTTTCTTTCCAAGTATAACGACCTTTAGAGGATCTAAAACGACTTTTAAATGCAAATTCTGAAAACTCTTCTACTGCGGCTTTATCTAAAAGCTTTATGCGCTTTCTTACCGAACTTGTATAAGTAACATTTTTGCCAAATTTATGAAAATCGTAATTTTCATTTTTATATAAAATTACTGCGGATTCATTTGCCCATTTCTTTGGTATGTCTGTACTCTTTTTATAGGCGTCGCTATTTCCCCAAAAAAAGTCTTTAGCCTCTAGTTGTTCTTTTGATTGCGAAAAAGAAAATATTGAGAAGGCTAGAAATAGTATAGTAAGTCCTTTTATATTCATAAATTTAATTTTTGGTAAGGATAATTTGCTCTTTATAAACTGTATTAAGCTGTTCTATAAATGCATTCCATTCTTCAAAATCATTTGTTTCAATTTTTGCATTTTTAATTTTGAATAATTTTTTATAAATCAGTTTATTGTTTTCGGTTTTAAAATTTACAGACATGTCATAGTTTTTACTAGATAACTCTAAGTTTTGAGGTAAATGGGACACCTTATAACCAGCAGGTATTTGTAACGTCATTGTTGATTCTAGATATTTCTTTGTGCTGAAGATATAGTCAACATCACGTTCTTTAAATTCGTAATTTCCTAATTCTTCATCGAGATCGAGATCTATGTATATAGAATCATCGAAGGTTGAGACGGCATTCTTAATCGTAATATCGTGAGTAAGGGTTACATTTATGTCTCTATTAGATAAATCTGAAGTGATAATATTAGCCACTTTTCTATTACTATCTCCACGACTTAAATAAGCATCTAAAAACTCATCCTTTTTATCTGTTTTTAATTGATCGAAATAATATAATAAGCTAGATCTACTTTCACCATTAAAAACTTTTTCAACTTTACCAGTAAGCAATTCGTTATCTAGTTTTAAGTTGTAAGTAAAAGATTCTTTATTAAACACCGATTTGCTTTTAGGAACCTCTTTTAATATAAAAGTATCTTTGTCTTCAATCATCACTTGCTTTCCCTGTATGCGATCTGCATATTCTCCAAAAGCGTTAAATTTTTCAGTACCATCTAAAAACAAAACTTCACCATCTGTAAATAATGAGCAAATCATGTGATTGTCAACCGATAAATTGGGTGTAGAATAATCGTAAGCAATATGCTTGGTGCCTATCCAAGTTAATCTAGCATCAAAACCTGCTTCTATAAGCATTTGTTTAGTAAGATTTGCCATGCCTTTACAATCTCCGTATCTTTTATTAAAAACATTAGCGGCTTCATCGGGTTTAAAACCGGCAATGCCATCTTCAAAAGCAATATACCTGATATTATCTTGTACCCAGTAGTAGATGTTTTTTATTTTCTCCTCATCCGTTTCTGCATCTTTAGTCAATTCTACAACTTTGTCTTTAATAGCTGAATTATCATTTTTTAAGCTGTTAACCAGTGATTTATACCAATTGTAAAGGTCTTGTGTAGAATTGAAAATTGGTTTAGTTTCATCTTTTTTTGTATAAGATTTAGCTAAAATAAGTAGATGAGGATAAATATATGTAGGACCTGGTGCATTAGATGCATTATGCATAGCTGGTATATCCTTTACTGTATATGTGTGTACTTTCGATTTATTTTTAGTATTCTTTTTTATCGTTTTTTCGATTGTGTAGCCATCAAAATTTAATTCCTTTAACTCAACATTTAACCAATCTGGTATCTCTACCGCAATCACTTTTTTTACAGCCGGATAATTATCATTAAAATAGAGCTTTGTAAAATATTTAATATCTTTATAGGTCTTAAGGATTTCGGTACCATAGCGATAGCCTTGTAAAGGAAAATCTACATTGGTATATTTAACTCTAGCATCATTATGAAATAAATCTTCACTTTTATAAGCTTCGTCTTTAATAAAAAATTTTGCATCGCGATTATTCTTATATAAGATTTTGAATTCTTCAATTTCAGATTCACCATCATAAAAGCAATATTTCTGAATATCTGCACGAGAGATCATGTTTATCATCTTTTCCTTTATTTGATGATGTACAATTACTTTTTCTTCGCGACTATCAAAATCAAATGTAACGTAGTCTATACTTTCTTCGAGAGCAACTTCATCGTCTTTATGATCGAATTTTTTTTTAAGCTTTTTAGCCTTTGCTATATCATAAGCATCGGGTTCTATCTTTCGTTGACAAAATGAGTTTGAGATGAATGTAAGAATGAAAACAGCGGTTAGTAAGTGTTTAATCATAGATGATAATGTATAGGATATAGGCTAAGGTATTTAAATGTTAATGATAACAAAAGGAAATAGTGTAATATGTAGGTAATTTCGATTAAACACCAAATTTAATTTTGAATATGTATTCTTAATTTAATTATTATATTGATTAGATTATTTTAGTAAATTAGAGTTTCAATAATTTAACGTACACAAATGAGTAACTATCATATAAAACAGTTCGAAGAATACTTTCAAGTTTATAGAAAATCCGTAAATAATCCAGAACAATTTTGGGAAGAAATTGCTGAAGAACATTTTGTTTGGCGAAAAAAATGGACTAATGTTTTAAGCTGGGATTTTAAAAAACCTGAAGTTAAATGGTTTGAAAACGCTAAGCTTAATATTACAGAAAACTGCTTAGATAGACATCTACCAACCAGAGGAGATAAAACAGCCATTTTATTCGAGCCTAACGATCCAAATGAGGAAGCCGAGCATATAACTTACAAAGAATTGCATGAGCGAGTCTGCAAATTCGCTAATGTCTTAAGAGAAAAAGGTATTAAAAAAGGCGATCGTGTTTGTGTTTACCTGCCTATGATTCCAGAATTGGCAATTTCGGTTTTGGCATGCGCAAGAATTGGGGCAGTACATTCTGTCGTATTTGCAGGTTTTTCTTCTACAGCATTATCTACACGTATAAATGATTGTGATGCCAAAATGGTAATTACATCCGATGGCTCTTATCGTGGCGCAAAAACAATTGATTTAAAAGGGATTGTTGATGAGGCTTTAAATGATACACCAAGAATAGAATCTGTTTTAGTCGCAAAGCGAATTAATTCTAATATCTACATGAAAAAAGGTCGTGATTATTGGTTGCAGCCACTTTTAGATAAAGCTTACAATGACTGTAATGCCGAAATTATGGATGCAGAAGATCCACTGTTTATACTTTATACATCTGGCTCTACAGGCATGCCAAAAGGGATGATGCATACGAGTGCAGGTTATATGGTCTATACCGCTTATACTTTTAAAAACGTATTTCAGTATAAAGAAGATGACATCTATTGGTGTACAGCTGATATTGGTTGGATTACGGGTCATAGTTATATTGTTTACGGCCCACTTGCCAATGGAGCAACGACCGTAATGTTTGAAGGCATACCAAGTTATCCAGATTTTGGTCGTTTTTGGGATATTGTAGAAAAACATAAAGTCACTCAGTTTTATACAGCACCTACAGCTATTAGAGCACTGGCAAAACAAGGTACCGAATTTGTAGAAAAGCACGATTTGTCATCATTAAAAGTACTTGGTACGGTAGGTGAACCTATAAATGAAGAAGCATGGCATTGGTATAATGAAAATATTGGTAAAAAGAAAAGCCCCATTGTAGATACGTGGTGGCAAACCGAAACAGGAGGAATTATGATAACTCCAATTCCATTTTCAACACCAACTAAACCAACGTATGCAACTTTGCCATTTATTGGAGTACAACCTGCATTAATGGACGAGAATGGTAATGAAATAAAAGGCAATCAAGTAGAGGGTCGTTTGTGTATAAAATTCCCGTGGCCTTCTATGGCTAGAACTATTTGGGGAAATCACCAACGCTATAAAAAGACCTATTTTTCGGCTTATGAGAATATGTATTTTACTGGTGATGGTGCACTAAGAGATGACGTTGGGTATTACAGAATTACAGGTCGTGTAGATGATGTAATTATTGTTTCTGGTCATAATTTAGGAACAGCACCAATAGAAGATGCCATCAATGAGCACCAAGCAGTTGCAGAATCTGCAATTGTAGGTTTTCCGCACGATGTAAAAGGAAATGCTTTGTATGGTTATGTAACTTTAAAAGATAGTGGAGAAGGAAGAAATCATAATAATCTAAGAAAAGAAATTAACCAATTGATTACAGACCGAATAGGACCAATAGCAAAACTCAACAAAATTCAGTTTACGGTTGGCTTACCAAAAACGCGTTCAGGGAAAATTATGCGTCGTATTTTGAGAAAAATTGCTTGTAATGAAACCGATCAGCTAGGTGATACGAGTACGTTGTTAAATCCAGAAGTTGTTAAGGATATTATGGATAATGTTATATAGAGCAATTAGGAGTTGTTTTCTTTTTTAGCTTTCGCTAATTCAAGGATTTCTTTAAGACGAGCTTTACGCTCAGCATCTTTAGATTTTACTTTGTTCTTTTTTTGAGCAATTAATTTACTATGTTTGGCTTTGTTAGCTGTGTTTTTTTCGCGTCCTTTTTTTGCCATTTTATAATAGTTTTGTTATTGTAAAATTACGACATATTATTGTTTGACTTAAATATAATAAGATTGCCTCATCCTTCTTTCTCACAATAACGTTAAATATTTATCTTCGTCAAAAGAAAACCCAAGTATGCTCAAAGCTATTTTGTTTGATATGGATGGTGTTATTGTTGACACTGAGCCATTGCATCGTAAAGCCTATCATCAAATGTTTGATGATGTAAATATTAAAGTTAATTCAGTATTATATGAATCCTTCACTGGGCAATCCACTATAAATATATGTAAGCGACTCGTAGATCATTTTAATTTAAATGAAGAGCCAAAATATTTAGTGAACTTAAAACGAAAACATTTTAAATACTTATTTGAAAACGATTCTAACTTAGTTTTAATTGATGGTGTTTTAGAGCGCATTAAGGACTATTATTATAACGGATTAAAATTAGTTGTAGCTTCTTCTGCATCTATGCCTAATATTAATCGCATTTTTGATAGATTTGATTTAAACCCGTATTTTAGTGCAAAGTTTAGTGGGTCAGATTTAAAGCAATCTAAACCACACCCAGAAATATTTATTAAAGCAGCAGAATCAACAGGTTTTAATAAGTCGGAATGTATGGTGATAGAAGACTCAACCAATGGCATAAAAGCAGCACATTTAGGCGGAATTTTTTGTGCAGGATTTAAAAGTGAACATTCTTCAGGACAAGATTATTCATTAGCAAATATTGTTATTTCAGATTTTAGAGAGATTTCGTTCCTTAATAGAAATAAATTTTTTAAAAATTAATATTAATCTAATTAATATCCTTCGAGTTTTAATTATCTTAAACAAAATTTTTTTATGATAAAAGTAAATGCTTATGCTGCAAATTCTGCAGCTTCAAAATTAGAAAAGTATTCTTATCACTTAACTTCTATTGGTAATGAAGAGGTTGATATAAAGGTTAATTATTGTGGTCTATGTCATAGTGATCTGAGTATGATTAATAATGAATGGGGTTTATCACAATATCCATTAGTTCCTGGACACGAAATTGTTGGTGAAGTTATGGCTTTAGGCTCAGAAGTTAAGGGGCTTAAAGTAGGTGATAAAGTTGGCATGGGTTGGTATTCTCAATCGTGTATGCAATGCAATCAATGTATGGATGGAAAGCAACATTTATGCGGTACAGCAGAAGGCACTATTGTGGGAAGACATGGTGGCTTTGCAGATGTTGTTAGAGGTCATTGGTCTTGGACAACATTGTTGCCAGAAGGCGTAGATATGGCTAAAGCTGGTCCTTTATTTTGTGGTGGTATTACCGTTTTTAATCCTATTGTATTATCTGGAGTACAGCCAACAGATAAAGTAGGTGTTATTGGTATTGGTGGCTTAGGGCATCTGGCACTTAAGTTTTTAAAAGCTTGGGGTTGTGAAGTCACAGCATTTACCTCTAATAAATCTAAAACAGAAGCACTTAAAAAAATGGGAGCACATAATGTTGTGGACTCTACGGACTCTAAAGATTTAGAACGTATCGCTGGCAGTCTAAACTTTATTTTGAATACCACAAACGTAAAATTAGATTGGAACGCATATTTAACTACGTTAGCTCCACAAGGAAAACTGCATACAGTAGGTGCTGTGTTAGAACCAATGGAAATTCCTGCATTTAGCTTAATCGGTGGAGAAAAATCAGTAGGAGGTAGTCCATTGGGTAGTATCGCCTTGACTAGAAAAATGCTTGAGTTTTGTGTTCGCCACGATATTTATCCAACTGTTGAAGAATTTAAAATGGAAAATATCAATGAAGCTATAAAGCATTTAGAAGATGGTAAAGCTCGATTTAGGGTGGTGCTAAAAGCTTAGAATAAGCAAAATATTCAAAAAATATCCTCTGCAAAGTATTAAGTATTTTTTTAATTAATTTCTTAACCAAATTTTGGCTTTATATATAGTGATTAGTAACATTATGTTTTTTATTGCGACTTATTAGAAAAGACATTATTATGAAATTAAATCCGACCTTATTCATACTCCTATTTTTTGTTCAGTTATCCTTTACACAAACTTTAGATATCTCTAAAGATGTAAAAGATCATGTAAAAGCTAGAGTTGATGAAGGGTTTAATCCTAGCATTTCACTAGCCTATATCGATGGTGATGAGGTTTCATATTTTAATTACGGTAAAACGGAAATTGAAAATGGAAAGCAGGTAAATGAAAACACGGTTTATGAAATAGGTTCTATTTCTAAAGTCTTTACGACTATTTTATTAGCTGATGAAGTATTGAAAGGAAATATGAAGCTTACGGATCCAATTTCAAATTACCTACCTAAAACCTTAACTGTTCCTCAACGAAATGGGAAAGTAATTACACTTAAAGATTTAGCCACACATACCTCAGGTTTACCTAGAATGCCAGATAATTTTAGTCCAGCAGATTATAGCAATCCCTTTGAAGATTATACAGTTAAACAATTATATGAATTCTTATCAACTTACAATTTAACTAGAGATATTGGAGTTATGTACGAGTATTCTAATTTAGGTATGGGTTTGTTGGGACATTTATTAGAACTACATACAGGTGAAACCTATGAAGACTTAGTTATAAGTAGAATTACAAAACCTCTAGGAATGACTAGTACAGGTATCGTTTTTACAGATGCAATGAAGGAGAAATTAGCTTTAGGACATAACGATCAATTAGAAGTGGTTAGCAATTGGGATATTCATACTTTATCAGGAGCCGGAGCTATACGATCTACAGCTAGTGACATGGTAAAATTCATTAAAGCGAACATCAGTACAACTAATACAGCTTTAAATAGAGCTATGAAGTTAAGTCAACAAGTTGCATTTTCTGATGAAAGTAAAAATTTTAAAATAGCCCTTGCTTGGCATTTTGCAAATAACAATACAATAATATGGCATAATGGAGGAACAGGTGGTTATAGAGCGTTTGCTGGGTTTTTAAATAATACAAATAAAGGAGTGGTGGTTTTAACAAATTCTGTATCTAGTGTAGATGCCATAGGATTAAAACTACTCGACGCACCTTTAAATTTAGAATTGCCTAAGAAAACTGAATTTCCAGATGTTGTAGAAGTATCTATTGATACTTTAGAAAATTATATTGGCGTATATCAATTGGCACCAGAGTTTGCTCTTACTATTACAAGAACAGAAAACCAGCTTTTTGCGCAAGCAACAGGGCAATCTAAGTTTGAAATTTTTCCATCTGCTGAAAACGAATTTTTTTTGCGAGCAGTAAAGGCTAGTGTTACTTTTAATAAAAATGAGGAAGGTAAAGTAAATAGTCTTACATTACATCAAGCTGGTCAGCATATGCCAGCACCCAAAACAGAATAAAATTACCCTTCAAAATCAAAATTATCACCACCATTTCCACTATCAAGACCAGAGCGTTCTCGTTTTTTATTTTGGTTAAAACGGTAGGTAAAAGCCAAATTTAAAGCGCGTTCTCTACGCTGATATTCACTATAGGCATTAAAGGTTGGAGTATTAATGTCTGTCATACGTTTTCTAGAATTCAGTAAATCATTTACATTAATAGCTATAGAAGCACGATCTTTAAACAAGTCTTTACTAAAAGCCAAATCCATCGAAAATATACCTCTGTTTTTATTTTGCGCATCCTCACTTGGCCCTCTATAGTTTAATCGGGTTTGCCATTCTAAACAACAGTACTTTCTACTTTAACTTCCCTTTGTGCATGCATAAAAGTGCATAGGAAGATTGAAAATAAGGTGGTGAATATATTGAATTTCAACACGAGTTGTAGATTGATTAATACGCTTAGGTGTGCTAAATTAATTTTACTTGTACTGTAATAGTTTAATCTTTTGTTAAGGGAGACATACTTTAGCCTAATCTTTTTTACGTCTCTTTTTCTTCTTCTTTTTTCTCTTTTCTTTCACTATCTCTTTTTCGTCAAAGTTACCCTTAATCATTTCTTTTATTTTAGCCATATCACTTTCAGAAATAAGCTCTTCAAGGTCTTTAAAATGCATATCATATAATCCTTTAATATCTTTTTCGAGATCAAATTGACGTTCATATCTTGTTTTTAAAATTGCAATTTTTGCATCATAGTAAGTAATAATAGTCTGTTTAATTATTTCTTTCTGAAAGTCGTCTGCTTCGAGTGTTGTTAGAAAATTAGCAACAAAAGCTTGCTTACGCTCTTCTACTTGGCGCTTTTGCTTTGCTATTTGCTGTTCTGAAGGTTCTCTATTGGTTTGTGGAATATTATTAGTGTTTCTGCCACGTCTTTGTCCAAAAAGATTTAAGCCTATAAATAATGCGAAAAGAACTAATACTGCTTTTTTCATAAGTATTGAATTTAGATAATATTTAATATTGTTTCAGGTGGTCGTCCGACTACAGCTTTATTTCCGTTGATGACTATTGGACGTTCTATTAATTTAGGATTAGCAACCATAGCTTCAATAATTTGTTGGTCTGAAAGTGTTTTGCCTTTATAGTCAGATTTCCAGATAGCTTCGTTCTGGCGAACCAAATCTAATGGCTTAATACCTAATTTTGAGATGATAGTTTCTAACTCTTTAATAGTTATGTTGCCATCGAGATATTTGATAATTTCAAATTCTATACCAGATTCTTCAAGCAAAACTAAACCTTGTCTCGATTTTGAGCATCTTGGGTTATGATAAATAGTAGTCATTTTAAATTGTAATTGAGAATGTTTTTAGTTTATCAACCAAAATATTTGGTGTTTCAAAATGTATGCCATTAATGCCTAATGCATTTGCAGCTTCAATATTACGGAGGTTATCGTCTATAAAAATTGAATTTTCGGCTTTGATATTAAATCGATCTAAAGTTAGTTGATAGATTTCAGAAAATGGTTTTCTGGTCTTTTCTGCGCCAGAAACAATTATGCCTTCAAACCAATGTAAAAATTCAAAACGCTTTAGAGCGATAGGAAATGTCTCATGACTCCAATTTGTTAGTGCTACGACTTTATAATTTGGGTTTTCAATTAGGCTCTTCAATATAACAACAGAACCATTTATAGCCTCACCAAGCATTTCTTCCCAACGTCCATAAAACATACGAATTAATTCTTCGTGCTCAGGAAATAGTGAAACACGCTCTTCAGTTGCTTTTTGTAACGGATAACCTGCATCTTGATTTTCGTTCCAATCATTCGTACAAATATTATCAAAAAACCATTGCATTTTCTCTCTATCGCCATTAAAGACTTCTAGATAAACATATTCTGGATTCCAGTCTATTAAAACGCCACCTAAATCAAATATTATAGTATCAATAGTTTTCATCTAGAGTTTATTTGTATCAATTTCCTGCTGTCCCATCATCATTAAATAGGCTTTTAAGAAAGGTTCTATATCACCATCCATTACAGCATCTACATTTCCTGTTTCGTGTGCAGAACGTACATCTTTTACCAACTTATAAGGATGCATCACATAGTTTCTAATTTGGCTTCCCCATTCAATCTTCATTTTGCCAGCCTCAATATCGTCACGTTGTGCCATTTGCTTTTGTAATTCTATCTCATATAATTGCGATTTTAGCATTTGCATTGCTCTCGATCTATTGTCTTGCTGAGAACGGGTTTCTGAACATTGAATTTGTATCCCAGAAGGTTTATGTCTCAATTGTACCTTAGTTTCAACCTTATTTACATTCTGTCCACCAGCTCCACTAGAACGTGCTGTAGTAATTTCGATATCAGCAGGATTGATGTCTATTTCAATAGAATCATCTACCAAAGGATAAACGTAAACTGAAGCAAAACTAGTATGTCGTTTAGCATTACTATCAAAAGGAGAAATACGCACCAGGCGATGTACTCCGTTTTCGCCTTTTAACCAACCAAAGGCATAATCACCTTCAATTTCTATAGTCACAGTTTTTATACCTGCCACATCACCTTCTTGCATGTTAAGTTCTCGAACCTTATAGCCACTTTTCTCAGCATACATTAAATACATACGCAATAGCATGTTTGCCCAATCACAAGATTCTGTTCCACCTGCTCCAGCTGTTATTTGCAAAACAGCACTTAAACTATCACCTTCTTCAGAAAGCATATTCTTAAATTCTAGCTTTTCAATGGCATTAATTGCTTTTTTAAAACGCGCTTCCACATTTTCCATTGGTGCTTCATCTTCTTTATAGAATTCGTAGATAACTTCTAAATCTTCAAATAGGACTGAGGCAGAATTGTATTCGTTTACCCAACTTTTTTTCTCACGGATAGATTTCATTACCAGTTCGGCTGCTTTAGAGTCATTCCAAAAGTTTGGGTCAAAAGTTTGTTCTTCTTCGTTGGCGATTTCTATTAGCTTAGCATCTAAGTCAAAGATATTGTCTAAGTATATCTAGACGGAAATTAAGATCTTTTATTTGATCTGAGGTTATCATAAATAAGAGTAATTTCTGCAAATATAAGGTGCATCATTAAAGTGCCATAATTTTGAATTGGTTTTTTAGAAATTCCGTAGTTTTATGACTAAATATTTTAAGTATGAAAAAATTAGTTTTCCTTTTTTGTTTCGTATGTGTCAGTTATCAAATAGAGGCACAAATTTTAAATAAGAAAGAACTTAAAACTTATGAAGGATATTTTAACTTTTATTATGAAGAGAGTACTGATAAAATCTACCTTAAAGTTGAAAAACTTAATGACAAATTTCTTTACGTTAATTCCTTAGCATCTGGTATTGGTAGTAATGATATTGGTTTAGATCGCGGTCAACTTGGCAATGAACGCTTAGTGTATTTTAAAAAAGCTGGAAATAAATTATTACTCATTCAGCCTAATTTAAAGTATCGTGCAAATACAGATAATGATTTAGAACGTAAAAGTATTGAGCAGGCATTTGCAAAATCTGTATTATTTGGTTTTAAAATTTTGTCTAAGAAAGAGGGTGTTTATATCATAGACTTTACTCCTTTTTTAATGGAAGATACTCATGGTGTAACTGATCGTTTAAAAGGAAGCAAAGAAGGAACTTATAAAATTGATACCTCTAAAAGTGCATTAGCACTGGAGCGCACTAAAGCTTTTCCTGAAAATGTTGAGTTTGAAGCTATGCTAACTTTTAAAGGACAACCTACAGGACGAAACCTGAGAAGTGTAACTCCAACAGCCACATTGGTAACTGTTGTGCAGCATCATTCGTTTATTAAGCTTCCCGATAATAATTATAAACCTAGAGTTTTTGATACTAGAAGTGGAGCCATTTCTATGTCTTATTTAGATTATGCGACACCAATACAAGAAGATATTAAAAAACGATTTGTTATTAGACATCGTCTAGAAAAGAAGAATCCAAGTGCTAAAATTAGTGAAGCAAAAGAACCTATTATTTATTATTTAGATCCTGGCACGCCAGAACCTGTGCGCTCTGCATTATTAGAAGGAGCAAGTTGGTGGAATGAAGCTTACGAGGCTATCGGTTTTAAAGATGCATTTCAGGTAAAAATGCTACCAATAGAGGCAGATCCTATGGACTGTAGATATAATGTCATTCAATGGGTACATCGCTCTACGCGTGGTTGGAGTTATGGATCAAATGTAGTAGATCCGAGAACTGGTGAGATTATTAAAGGGCATGTGAGTTTAGGTAGTTTACGAATTAGACAAGATTTTATGATTGCACAAGCGTTAATGAATAAGCCTTTTGCAGAACACGATGATAATTACCAACCTATGTTAGAAATGGCTTTGGCAAGAATTAGACAGTTAAGTGCTCATGAAGTTGGGCATACGATCGGATTTACTCATAACTTTGCAGCAAGTACAAATGATAGAGCTTCGGTAATGGATTATCCGCATCCTCAAATTTCAGTTACTAATGGAGCTATTGATTTCAGTAATGCTTATGCTACAGGAATAGGTGTTTGGGATAAGGTAACAGTTGCATATAGTTATTCTGAGTTTGATGAAGGAGTAAATGAGAAAGCCGCTTTAAAAACTATTTTAAAAAAAGCCCAAGATGATGGTTTGCGTTTTATTACAGACTCTGATGCCAGAGCAGTAGGTGGTGCACATGCTCTAGCGCATTTATGGGATAATGGAAAAACACCAGCAGAAGAGTTAAATGCTGTATTAGAATTACGAGAACAAGCTATATCTAACTTTTCAAAAGATAACGTAAAGAGTTATGAACCTTATTCTGTTTTAGAAGATGTATTTGTCCCTTTGTATTTCTATCATCGATTCCAAGTTGAAGCGGCAACAAAAGTGATTGGAGGATTAGATTATAACTATGCTGTTAAAGGTGATGGACAGATAACCTCTAAACCAGCCGATGTAAATATGCAAAAACAAACTTTAGAGACTATTCTTAGAACATTAAATGCTGAAACCTTAGCAATTCCTAAAGATAAGTTAGGCTTGTTTCCACCAAGAGCTTTTGGATATAATCGCACCAGAGAATCGTTTAAAGGAAAAACAGGAGTAGCCTTTGATCCGTTGAGTGCAGCAAATACAGCAAGTGATATGACATTGAAGTATTTATTGCATCCTCAACGTGCTAATCGTCTTGTGTTACAAAAGAGTTTGGATGAAAATCAATTGAGTTTGGAAGATGTTTTAGATGCGCTTTTAAAGAATTCCTTTAAAAATACAATTGAGGATGCGTATTTATCAGAAATTCAAGAGCAGATTAATGTTAACGTGTTAAAATATGTAATGAATTTATCTGTTAATGACCAATCTTATTTTAAAGTTAAAGCACTTGCTAATAAAGCCATAACTGATATAGCTAAGGAAAATTTTGGATTTGATGCTGTCAAGTATCAATACAGTCTAATAATAAAAGAATTTTACGAGCATCCAGAAAAATTCAAACTAAAAAACTCACCGAAAATCCCTGATGGTTCACCAATTGGTAGTGATATGTGTAATTACAATTCTAATTAAAATATGATAATAGATTTAAGAAGTGATACAGTTACAAAACCAACAAAAGGCATGTTAGATGCAATGCTAACAGCAGAAGTTGGTGACGATGTATATAAAGAAGATCCGTCAGTTAATGCTTTAGAAAAGCGATTGGCAGATATGTTTGGTATGGATGAAGCTTTGTTTTTTCCAACAGGAAGTATGGCGAATCAAGCGGCTTTAAAACTGCATACAAATCCAGGAGAACAAGTAATTTGCGATCAATATGCCCATATATATAATTACGAAGGTGGAGGAGCATCTTTTAATAGTGGAATTTCATGTAAATTGATAGATGGACATAGAGGAATGTTTACAGCAGAACAAGCTGAAGCAGCAATAAATCCACCAGATTTTTACCATAGTCCTTTAACATCTTTAATTGAGGTAGAAAATACAACAAACAAAGGAGGAGGAGCGTGTTGGGATTTTAAGGAACTGCAAAGTATAAGACTTCTGGCGAATAAATATAATTTAGGTTATCATTTAGATGGTGCACGACTATGGAATGCTTTGGTTAATAAAAAGGAAAACCCTAAGCAATATGGCGAGTTGTTTGACACTATTTCTGTATGCCTAAGTAAAGGTTTAGGTTGTCCAATGGGTTCTGTGCTAATTGGTAATAGCGATTTAATGAAAGGCGCATTACGAGTTCGTAAAATTTTAGGTGGTGGAATGCGCCAAGTAGGTTTTGCTGCTGCTGCAGGTTTATATGCTTTGGATTATCATTTTGAACGTCTTTCTGAAGATCATAAAAAAGCAAAAGAAATAGGAGAGGTGTTAACTCAGTTGTTTGCTATAAAAAAAGTAGAACCTATTGAAACTAATATTGTAATCTTTGAATTGAATGATGGTGTTGACGAAGCAGAATTTTTGAATAACTTAAATAAAAAGAATATTCATATCATTGGTATGGGAAGTAATAAACTTAGAATGGTGACCCATTTAGATTATACAGATGAGATGCACAAAAAACTTTTAAGAACATTAAAAACATTGTGATTTTAACAGTCAATCTATGTCATATTAACGAGTTTATTTAGTACCTATATTTTCGCTCAACCTTTAATAAAATATAATGAAGCTTAGCATATTAATTCCTATGTACAACGCCAAAAACTATATTGGTAATTGTATAGAAAGTCTAATTAATCAAGATATTTCTTTAGAGGATTATGAGATTATCATTATAGATGATGGTTCAAAGGATAATTCTGCTGATATAGTGAATAGATATGCTAAACAACATAAAAATATTAGTATTCATAAAGAGCTTAATTCAGGTGCTTATACAACCAGAAATAAACTTTTAAAGTTAGCAAAAGGGGATTATATATATAACCTAGATGCAGATGATTATATAGTTAGAAATTGCCTAGGAACATTGTTAGATCTAGCAGTAAGTAAACAACTCGATATTATTGGTTTTGACACCATTGAAACTTTAAATTTAGACAAGTTAGACTTACCTAATTCTATTGAGCCAAAAGAAACTAAACATAGTACTGGTAAAGAATTTATTGAAGAGTATGTACATTTTAGACACGAAATTTGGTGGTACTTTATTAAAAGAGACTTTATGATAGAGCATCATATGTCTTTTAATAAAAATGAGTACAATGCAGATGTGATGTTTACTTTAGAGGCTTTAGGCAATGCTGAAAAAGTCGGTTATCTCCCGATTCCTCTTCATCGCTATGTACAGACTCAAGATTCTTTAATGCGTAGTAAGAATTTTGATATTACATGCAAGAGAATTGAATATATACAAATGATGATAAACAATTCTAGCCAATTGATTAATAACCTTAATAAGGATTCTAATTCTGATGTCTTATTAAAAAACATGAGGTATAGAAGAGATGTATTCACTTTTTTTAATATTCTAAATATGCTAAGGAATAAATTTCGCCTTGTCTATGTTAAGAATAAAATAAAATCTTTTAAATTGACAGGTGCCTATCCAATTAAGAATTTTAACAACTATAAATATACTAGTCTGCGTTATCGTATATTGTTGGCTATTATTAATAATGAAAAACTAATATACACTTTGATTTTAATTAAGAATTTATTTTCAAAACCAATAAAATAAACAAATCTAAATTCTTCTATGAGATTAAGTATAATTATACCTGTTTATAATGCAGCGCAATTTCTTTCTATTTGCTTAGATAGCCTTTTAGTACAAGATATTAACTTTACCAATTATGAGATTTTAATTATCAATGATGGTTCTACAGATAATAGTCTTTTAATCGCTAATTCATATAGAGATAAGCATACGCATATTAAAGTATACACTAAAGAGAATGGAGGAGTAGGTAGTGCTAGAAATAAAGGCTTATCGCTTTCTAAAGGTACATATGTTTATTTTATAGATCCGGATGATTATTTAGCAAAGGATGTTTTAAAAACTATAATTGAGCAGGCTGAAAAGAACGAATTAGATATACTAACCTTTATATCACAATCGACTACAGATTCAAGTTTATATCATTCTGCACCAGATAAAGCTGGACTAGAATTATCAACGATATTAAATGGTGAAGATTATATTGCCAATCATAATTATAAAAATGAAGTTTGGTGGTATGTCATCAAAAGAGAATTCATAGAAGAAACCAAAATTAAATTCATTGAAGATCGATGGATGGAAGATGCTATTTTAACGGCAAAGCTACTTTTAAAAGCGCATGCAATGGCGCATATTCCTTTAGATGCACATAGACATTTAATAGTAGAAGGTTCAGCTATGACCAATAAAGAGCCTTCACATTATTTAAGGGTTATTGATGATAATAGAAATGCCGCGATGGTGTTTGAGTCGTTAATAGAAGACTTACAAAAAAAGAATGTTAATTCTGAGTGTATAAAACGATTGAGAACGAGGCAACAATCTTTTGTCTTTTTTTTGATGGTAAGAATGTTGAAATCTGCCATTAGTTTTAGTAAAGCTAAAAAGGTAATAGAAGACCTTTCTATTACTAATGCTTATCCATTTAATATATTTCCAGGAGATGATTATAAAGGGATATCTTATTCTGTATTGACTAAGTTATTTAATTCTAAGCAAATATTCAATTTACTATTTAGACTATTTAATCCTATTTTAAAGTAAGTTTTAAAATATATAAGGTAATAATGTTGTGTGCTTAAGCGAAGGTTTATTGTACAAATTCCATTTAATTACTATATTATTAAATAGCGATTTTATCCTAAATAAAATCAATAGTATTTAAACTAAAAAGAGGCTACAATTTAATTATTGCAGCCTCTTTTAATCTTTATGTTATAGTAGTATTACTATATTACCTATATCTACAAGAGTTGTAGTTTCTACAAGACCAGTGTCTATGACAATGGGTGTCTGGGTGTACGTATTCACATAACTCACCACCTTGCGTACTGTGTCCGCTAACTACTTCTAGCACACCTTTAGTATATCCAGGACCAATGTTTAAGTAACAGTTTGTCTTAATTTTAGTATAATAACAGTTGCCTACATAAATGTAAGCCCATTTGCCAATTGTACCATTTGCATTAGAGCCATTAAAAGTAAAGTTTTCACCTGCACCAACTACTTGATCAAAAATTTTAGTAGCAGAATGTGTATTTTCATAACGTTGATATACTCTTATCCTATAATCATTGTGCCAATCCCAGTTTAATGTTAAATCAGTAACTTTCCCTATACAGTCGTCACATTCTTCTGGTGCAACTTCAATTCTAAAATTAAAGTCAATTAGCCATAATGGATCACAAGTTACAGGATCGATTAACCATCCCCAACCACTAAGGCCGTCAGCACCTATATTAGAATCGTAATTAGCTCCACCAGGACCTACATGTACTCCATAATTAGGTGTATTTGGGTCATTTGGATCAGGTCTTTGAGTTAAACCAAAAGTACCAGTTTGTACACAATCACCACCAGCAGCAACTATTACACTTCTAGTATGGTCAATTACATAAAAGTTCATGTCATCAGAGTTAGAAGCATTTCCTGCTGTTCCCTCTTTTTTGTGCTCACCACCAATGGAAGACCACTCATCCCAATTCTTTTTGTTTTTTAACCAAACGTTTAAAGTTACTACACAAGTACCAGAAATAGTAGTGCCAGTAATGTTAGCTGTACCGTTTGCATATTCTGTAAACACTATGTTCTCACCTTCAGCAGCACCGAAATATGTGCTTGCGTCAAAATAGTCATCTCCAGCAGCATTTTCTGACCACCAAAAATTTGCATTTGGTTGTCTGTTTCCAAAAGGATCTCTATCAGCATCAATAGTGTTGTAAACTTGTGTTACTGCAGCAGCACCTGTAGAGTAAGTGTTAGCCATTCCAATAGTTATAGAGTTGTTAAGGTCCTCACTACCAGCTGTAAAGATTAGCTCTTTGTCTTCTTCACCATCAGATACAATAATTTCATCTTCAAGTAAAATCTCTCTTTGTTGTAATGTTTGTGAATCCTCCTCTTCAGATTCGTTTTGACACGATGCAAAAATTGCTAGCATCGCAAATAGGCATAATTTTGTTAATTGTTTCATAATTAAAATTAGATTAATAGCATTAATAATGAGACAAATATATATTTTAACAATTCTTTTTGATTTTTTTTTTAGATTAAATGCCAATCTATTGGTTTAAGGAAACCTACATTACATTTAATCGTTTTTATTAGTATTTCTCTGATATGTTATAACGTGATATTGCTTAATTATTAATTTAAGTATCAGGGAACTATGAAAAAACTTATGCCTTAAAATACATTAATTTACTTTGTGGTTAATAAAGCTATAGAGATGTTCAATTAAGACTTATCAATTAAACATATCCATACCAGGAATGTTAGGCATACCTTCTTTGGCAACAGCGGCAATTTCAGCTTCATTGATATTGGTTGCTTTTTCTATAGCTTTGTTCAATGTTAAGATAAGGTAATCCTCTAACATATCCTTATCTTGCAGTAACTCATCATCTAAAGTAATAGACTTAATAGTTCTATTTGCGGTAATTGTTACTTTAACCTTATTATCAGTGCTTACTTCATCAATTAATACAGTATGCAAACGCTCTTTTGTTTCTTTAACTTTCTTTTGAGCTTCTTTCAATTTACCCATCATGTCTCCAAACATATTCTTATCTTTTAAATTAATACCATACAAAATTACTAAATTGCGCCACTTTTTAGATTAAATTTTATAAAACAAATGACAAAATATTCAGATTTAATTCCACCAGTTGCAAATAAAATTCCTTATGAATTAGAAAAACATGGTGACATACGCATTGATAATTATTTTTGGATGAAAGAGAGAGAACATCCAGAAGTCATTGATTATCTCAATGCTGAGAATGAGTATTGTGATACTAAAATGGGGCATACAAAAAACTTTCAGAAGGATTTGTTTGAAGAAATGAAAGCAAGAATTAAAGAGGATGACACTTCTGTTCCCTATAAATATAATGGGTATTGGTATATTACCAAATTTATAAAAGGAATGGATTATCCTATTTACACTCGAAAAAAAGACACTTTAGAAAATCCTGAAGAACTACTTTTCGATTGTAATAAAATGGCAGAAGGTGAAAGCTATTTTAAGTTAGCAGGTCTAAGTATTAGCCCAGATAACACTTTAGTGTCTTACGGGATTGATATAACAGGAAGACGCAACTATACAATCCATATAAAGAATTTAAAAACACATAAAGTTGCTTCAGATAAAATTGAAAGTACAACAGGTTCTTCAAGCTGGGCAAATGATAATAAAACTATTTTCTATGCTAAAAAAGATGAGGTAACTCTTAGAGCACATCAAATTTACAAACATCGCTTAGGGTACACTAAGGATGAACTTATTTTTGAAGAGGCAGATGATACTTTCGGTGTTGCCGTTTATAAATCAAAATCTAAAAAATACATCATCATTGCATGTTATAGCACGTTAACAAATGAATACCACATCCTAAAAGCAGATAATCCTGAGGGTAAGTTTGAAGTGTTTCAAGAACGAATTAGAGGTTTAGAGTATAGTATTTCACACTATAACAATCACTTTTACATTCTCACTAATAAAGATAAAGCCATCAACTTTAAACTGATGAAGACACCTGAAGAGGATACAAAAGTAGAACAATGGTCTGAAGTTATTCCTCATAGAAAAAATGTCTTACTAGAAAATATAGATATTTTTAAAGCGTATCTTGTAATTAGTGAACGAAGCAATGGTCTCAGTCAGATAAGAATAAAGCGCTGGGATGGAAGTGAGGACTATTATTTACCCTTTGATAATGAAACCTATACTTGTTATACTGGCACTAATGTAGATTTTGATACAGAAATATTAAGGTATGGCTACAACGCCTTAACGACACCTTCTTCTGCTATAGATTTTAATATGCGCACAAAAACTAAAACCATCTTAAAAGAACAAGAGGTTTTAGGTGGAAAATTTAATAAAGATGATTACACATCTGAGCGTATTTGGGCAACAGCAGATGATGGCACTAAAATACCAATGTCTATTATTTACAGAAAAGACATGAAAAAAGATGGAAGTAATCCTTTGTTACAATATGCTTATGGTAGTTATGGCTCTACAGTAGATCCGTATTTTTCTACTATTAGACTTAGCTTACTCGATAGAGGGTTTATTTATGTAATAACTCATATTCGAGGAGGTGAATATCTTGGTCGTCAATGGTATGAGGATGGAAAGCTTTTAGCCAAAAAGAACACATTTACAGATTTTATAGCCTGTTCTCAGTATTTAATTAAACAGCATTATACCTCCTCAGAACATATCTATGCAATGGGAGGTAGTGCTGGTGGCTTACTAATGGGAGCTGTAATTAATATAGCACCAGATCTATACAATGGAGTAATTGCTGCTGTTCCTTTTGTAGATGTTATTACGACCATGTTAGATAATTCTATTCCATTAACAACAGGCGAATATGATGAATGGGGAAATCCTAACGACAAATTGTTTTATGAGTATATGAAGTCCTATTCTCCCTATGATAATGTAGAGGCCAAAAATTACCCAAATATGTTAGTAACTGCAGGTTTTAACGATTCACAAGTGCAATATTGGGAACCTGCTAAATGGGTAGCAAAACTGAGAGATATAAAGACAAATGATAAGCAGCTCTATTTAAAAACTAATATGGATGCTGGTCATGGTGGAGCATCTGGTCGTTTTGAGAGTTTAAAAGAGGATGCAGAAGAGTTTGCCTTTTTGTTCGACTTAGAAGGTATTTCTTCATAGTTTAAAAAAAAATGTTACTTTTGCGAGGTTTTAGGTGTCAAACATATTAAATTGATTACCGATAAATAGCATTTATGGACAACAACAAAAATGTATTTGATAATGTACTTCAACTTATAGGAAGTACACCACTTATCAAGTTGAATAGAATGACAGCCGATTTCGACGGTGATTTTTATGCTAAAGTTGAAGCATTTAATCCGGGTCATTCTTCTAAGGATAGAATCGCATTACACATTATTGAAGAAGCAGAACGCCAAGGTGTTTTATCTCCGGGTGATACAATTATAGAGACTACTTCTGGTAATACAGGCTTTAGTATCGCTATGGTTAGTATCATTAAGGGTTATGAATGCATTTTAGCTGTAAGCTCTAAATCTTCTAGTGATAAAATAGACATGCTAAAATCTATGGGAGCGAAAGTATATGTTTGTCCTGCTCACGTTAATGCAGATGATCCACGTTCGTATTATCAGGTAGCAAAGCGTTTACACGAAGAAGTTAAAGGCTCAATTTATATTAATCAGTATTTTAATCAATTAAATATTGATGCACATTATAACACTACAGGTCCAGAGATTTGGGATCAAACCGAAGGGCAAATCACCCATTTAGTTGCTTGTAGTGGAACAGGTGGAACAATTTCAGGTATTTCTAAGTATTTGAAAGAACAAAACCCTAATGTAAAGGTTGTTGGTGTTGATGCTTATGGGTCTGTATTAAAAAAGTACCATGAAACGCGCGAATTTGATGATAAAGAGATTTATCCATATAGAATTGAAGGCTTAGGTAAAAATTTAATTCCTTCGGCTACAGATTTTGACTTAATAGACAAGTTTGTAAAAGTAACAGATGAAGAAAGTGCGCATACAGCAAGAGAAATATCAAATTCGGAAGGTCTATTTGTAGGCTATACTAGTGGTGCAGCAATGCAAGCAATAAAGCAACTTAATGCTGAAGGGGAATTTAAACCTACAGACAAGATTGTTGTGGTGTTTCCGGATCATGGATCGCGCTACATGAGTAAAGTTTATAGTGATAAATGGATGAGTGATCAAGGATTTTTTGATAGCAAAACGGCCACACCAGCTACAATTGAGTATATAAAATAAATACTTTTTTTAAAATATAAATCCTATCATTGGCAACTATGATAGGATTTTTTATGTTTAAAACTTAGTGAATAGTTAGATTAAATAAATTATGCATTCATAATATAATTAATTAATTTTGCAGACACTAACAAGATTAAATTAACTAAAAGTTAATGGTATGTTTATATACTTAAAAAGTATATAGATAGCGATTAATAGCAAACTTAGCGCATGAAGGATTTATTTGAAAAGATTTATAGAGATAAAGGACCTCTAGGCAAATGGGCTGCTCAGGCAGAAGGTTATTTTGTGTTCCCTAAACTCGAAGGTCAGATTTCTAATAGAATGAAGTTTCAAGGTAAAGATGTTATCACTTGGAGTATTAATGATTATTTAGGCCTAGCAAATCACCCAGAAGTAAGAAAAGTAGATGCAGAAGCTGCTGCAGCTTATGGTTCGGCATATCCTATGGGAGCACGTATGATGTCTGGTCATACAGATTTACATGAGCAATTACAGAACGAGCTTGCTGCTTTCGTAAGTAAAGAAGCGGCTTATCTTTTAAACTTTGGTTATCAAGGTATGGTATCTGCGATAGATGCTTTAGTGTCTAAATACGATATTATAGTTTATGATGTTGATGCACATGCCTGTATTATTGATGGTGTGCGCTTACATATGGGTAAACGTTTTACTTATAAACATAATGATGTTGAGAGCTTAGAAAAGAATCTTGAGCGCGCTACAAAGATGGCAGAACAAACTGGAGGTGGAATCTTAGTGATTTCTGAAGGTGTTTTTGGTATGCGAGGTGAACAAGGTCGATTAAAAGAAATCGTAGCACTTAAGAAAAAATTCAATTTCAGATTATTTGTAGATGACGCTCATGGTTTTGGTACTTTAGGAGCTACAGGAGCTGGTGCAGGTGAAGAACAAGGTGTACAGGATGATATCGATGTGTATTTTGCAACATTTGCTAAATCTATGGCAAGTACTGGAGCGTTTATTGCAGCAGACCAAGAAATTATAGATTATTTAAAATACAATTTACGTTCTCAAATGTTTGCAAAATCTTTGCAAATGCAATTGGTAGTTGGTGCATTAAAACGTTTGGATATGTTGCGTACTATGCCAGAGCTTAAGAAAAACCTTTGGGTTATAGTTGATGCGCTACAATCGGGTTTAAAAGCACGCGGATTTGATATTGGAACAACACAGAGTTGTGTAACACCAGTGTATTTAAAAGGCAGTATTCCTGAGGCAATGGCCTTAGTAAGAGATCTGCGTGAAAATTACGGAATATTCTGTTCTATAGTCGTTTATCCTGTGATACCTAAAGGGTTAATTCTACTAAGAATGATTCCTACAGCAACACATACTTTAGAAGATGTAAGAGAAACTCTAGATGCATTTGATGCAATTAGAGATAGGCTAGAAAACGGAACTTATAAAAGAATGTCTGCAGCCTTGATTGCTGCTATGGGAGAATGATTTTCCAGATGTCATAGAAAAAAAGCTACTTTTCCGGTGGCTCTTTTTTATGCAATAGCTTTTTTAAACGTACAACGTCTTTTATGAGTAACGGGTTTAAAGTTTTTCCAAAGCTTATGAATAGCCTCATTATCATCTAATTCTGGACCTCTAACACAAAGCTCAATTCCTTTTGCATTAAATGTTTGCCAAAATTCTTCAAAAATTATTGCTGTAACACCTTTGTTTTGATATTCTGGTAATACACCAATAAGGTAAAAAGTTACCGTTTTTGCTTTCTTCTTTGCTTTTAGTAGATGCATAAAACCAAAAGGGAATAACTTTCCATTCATTTTTCGTAAGGCTTTAGCGTAAGATGGTGTTACAATACCGAAGCCAACTAATTTGTCATCTTTGTCTAAAACGAATTTTACATATTCAGGATTTAAAAAACCAATAAATTTTTTCTTGAAGTATTCACGTTGTTCTTGGTTAATTTCAACAAAAGACGATAAGACAGAATGTGATTTTGAGAATACATCAAACATCTCATCTGCGTACTCCATTATATCATTATTGTTCGTAAAATTAAGAGCGCTAAGTTGGTAGCGTTTTTTTACCATAGTCTGAACACGTGTAAAAAACTTTTGGAGTATGTTTTTAAACTCCATTACGTTTTCAGAGTAGGTTGTGCCAACATCATAGCCTAAACTCTTAAAATGCTCGGCATAATAAGGGTGGTTATGCCATGTAATCATACTTCCTAATTCATCAAAACCTTCAGTTAAAATACCAACTTTATCTAAGTTAGAAAACCCTACAGGACCTTCAATATATTCTAATTTGTTCTCACGACCTATTTCGTGTACTTTTTCTAAGAGAAGTTTAGTAACATCAATATCATCAATAACATCGAACCAGCCAAAGCGCATTTTCTTTTCATTTTGCCCATTAACTTCTAGCCAATTGATAATTGCTGCGACACGACCAACAATTTCATTGCTTTTATATGCTAAGAAATAACGCGCTTCTGCATCCTTAAAAACAGGATTAACCTCTTTGTCTAAAGTCCTTACTTCTTCTGTTACAATTGGTGGTACCCACGATGCTGAGCCCTTGTAAAGTTTAAAAGGAAATTTAACAAATGTTTTTAAATCTTTTTTAGTTGTGATTTCTTTAATTGTAATCATGTTGTTAGGGTAGATGTAAATTAAGAATCAAAATCATCACTTTTTTTCTTTTTGTTCTTTTTTCGTCTAGATTTCCGTTTACCTTCTTCTTTTGCAGAATTTCCGTTATCAATTTTTTTGTCTTTATGAAAATCTAAACGATAAGAAGCTCCAAATGCAATATTTAACACAGAAGGAGTATCTTTTGTATTGAAGCCAATATTAGCATCTAGCTGAAAATCGGGTGTCCATAAATAAGCTCCACCAAATCTAAAAATATTATCTGCATAAAAATCACTGCTAATACCTTGAGTTTCACCAAAAACCACCCATTGAGGTGTAAAAGAATGTGTTAAAGTGAAAATATATTGAAATTCAGAAAACTCAGAACCAATTCTATCTTTAATTAAATTCATAACTAAAACCCAACCACCATTAAAATTGTTTTGCGTGGCAACCATTATTTTAGGACTAAAACCTTCTACATCTGGCGCTGTATAAGGGTTGTTTTTAGTATCGAAATTTGCGCCAACGTAAACAGCTACTGCTGGTATCAATGATTTCCATTGAAACTTCTTATTGGCATGATAGCTGTATAGATTTGGTTTTGCTTCCTCAGCATTTTTATAAGGATCGTAAACCAAATATTTAGCTCCTAGTGTAAAATTTTTAAAATTAGACCTTTTATCTTCTACAGAAATCGCGGCATTATTAAAAGTAATTTTGTCATTTTGATATTTACCATCAAGAGACAATTCTAATTGCTCAAATAAAACACCATATCTCAAAGCGAAGTCTAAGCCAAACCCTGAAACTTCGTAATTTAAAGGGACATGTTCTTCTTTAACTGTAAATGCACCTGCCTCAAATTGAACAATGCCTGTACCAACAGAAAAAGCACTTTTAGAAACACCAGGACGATTAGAGTTAATTACCTCTGTATATTGTGCGTAGACCGAACTAAATGATAATGAAATAAGTAAAACGAAAATTGATTTGAGTGCTCGCATTAGATTTTTGTTTAAATTCAAATATAGATATTTTATACTTTTTTTAAGGATTAATAACGGATTATAAATGAGTATAATTGTATTTTTGATTATTATTTTATTTATGATACAAGAAGCTTCGGTCATGGGATTATTAAGAACTGTATTAATTATATTACTTGTTTACTTTGGTTTCAAGATATTAGCACGCCTTTTTGCACCATTACTTTTACGTTTTGTAGCTAAAAAAGCTGAACAGAAATTTGGTCAACAATTTGGTGGGTTTAAAAACCAAGCTGATCAAAGACAGCAACAAGCAAAGAAAGAAGGGGAAACCGTCATTGACAAAATGCCCAACCAAAATAAACAATCTAATACAAAAGTTGGTGAGTACGTCGATTACGAAGAAATTGATTAATTTTCAACTTTATTGATTTAAGCCAACTTACATGTCATTTTCTTTTAAGCGTTTACTACCTCATATATTAGTTTTAATAGGGTTTGTGGTACTTTCCTTAGCCTATTTCAGTCCTGTTTTGCAAGGCAAAAAGATCAACCAAAGTGATATTATGCATTACATTGGTATGGCACAACAGCAAAAGAAATTTGCTAAAACGACAGGTGAGGAAACTTATTGGACCAATAGTGCTTTCGGAGGCATGCCAACCTATCAACTCGGAGCAAAATATCCGCATAATTACATTAAAAAACTCGATTTAACTTTACGTTTTTTACCAAGACCTGCAGACTATTTGTTTCTGTATTTTATTGGTTTTTATATTTTGCTGTTATCTTTAAAAGTAGATTATAAACTCGCCGCATTAGGTTCATTAGCCTTTGGGTTTTCCACCTATCTGATTATAATTCTTGGTGTTGGTCATAACTCAAAAGCACATGCTATAGCATATATGCCGTTAGTTTTATCTGGAATCATTTTAACCTTCAGAAAGAAATATATACTTGGATTTTTGCTCACCATTGTAGCTTTAGGATTGGAAATTGTTGCTAATCATTTCCAAATGACTTACTATTTACTATTATTAGTTATAGTTCTAGGAATCGCATATTTAGTTGATGCTTATCGTAAAAAACAATTACCACACTTTTTTAAATCCATTGGATTACTTTCTATTGCTGCTATTATTGCAGTTGGTTTAAATGCTACCAATATTATGGCTACTCAAGAGTATGTCAAAGAAAGTACGCGTGGCAAGAGTGAATTGACTATAAATGCTAATGGTTCTACAAAAGAACAGACTTCTGGTTTAAGTAGAGAATATATTACTGAATACAGCTACGGAATATTAGAAACCTTTAACCTATATATCCCAAAATTTATGGGAGGTGGTAACCGAGAAGATGTTGGTAAAGATTCTGAAACCTATAAAGCTTATATAAATCTTGGTGCTTCGCCAATTGAAGCCTTACAAGCGTCTAGAAATGCACCAATGTATTGGGGAGACCAAACTATTGTAGAAGCTCCAGCTTATGTAGGAGCAGTTATTATATTCCTTTTTGTTCTAGGATTATTCTTGGTTAAAGGACGATTGAAATGGTGGCTTTTAGGAGGAACAATTCTATCGCTTTTACTGTCTTATGGTAAAAACTTAGGCTTTTTAACAGATTTTTTTATTGATTATGTGCCATTATACAACAAGTTTAGAGCCGTAAGTTCTATTCAGGTGTTATTAGAATTATGCATACCTGTGTTGGGTATTTTCGCTTTAGTGCGTTTATTTAATGATTTTCA
>TARA_R110002111_G_scaffold2705_3_pt1 | contig 43049 bp, 33 predicted proteins | sample TARA_R110002111 | Tara Oceans TARA_R110002111 (sample SAMEA4397363) | marine metagenome | biome: Polar Biome; feature: [ZZZ] marine water layer (ENVO:01000295); material: water (ENVO:00002006), including particulate matter (ENVO:01000060) such as... | depth 199 m
CAACAGTCTCGTGGGATCAAACAACTATGATCGAGTCAGTAGTGAGGGTGTGACTGCACTCTCGACCGGTAATTACGTAGTGAATAGTCCTTACTGGGCCAATGGCGGAATCACGGGCGCCGGTGCGGTGACGTTTGGAGACGGGACCACCGGCGTGACTGGTGTTGTGTCAGAAATCAACAGCCTCGTCGGGTCATCGGAATATGACAGAGTGGGTTTGAGAAAAGATCATGATATTGATTATCCTGGTTATTTCTCCGGTGTGACCGCGCTCTCTAACGGTAACTATGTAGTGGCCAGTTCGGATTGGGATAACGGCTTGGTGGTGGATGCGGGGGCCGTGACGTTTGGAGGCGGAACCAGAGGTGTGGTTGGTAAGATCTCGGCCGACAACAGTGTGATCTCGGCCGTCAACAGTGTGACGGGATCAGTGGGCGAATCAGATATCGCGGATATTATTCTTGATGATATTAACAACACATTTTTTGCTATTTTCTTGAATGAGGGCAAAGTCTGGTCCCGTTCGCAGGAAGAATATTTACCTCCCATCTATCTTAATGCGATCAGTGATATTGTCATTAGTGAGAATGCCTCAGAGCAAACGGTCAACTTGAGCGGTATTGCCGCGAGTGGGTTGGGGTTTACCCACCTGCGTGTGACAGCCACGAGTAGTAACACGAGTTTGATCCCGGATCCAGTCACGTCCTATTCATCTCCGGATAGCGTCGGCAGCCTGACATTTACTCCCGTGGCGAACCAGAGTGGTTTCGTCACCATAACGGTGACTATCTTAGACGGTGGCCTTGATCGTGACCTTGGTACAACAGGGGACAACAACACGTTCCAGCGTACGTTCGATGTGACTGTTACTACCCTGGTCGATATCGATTTACGAGTCGTCAATTCTCCTACCGAAGTACAATCAAATGGTGAGGTTTCTGTATTACCAGATCATGAGAACAGGGTTAATGAATGGTCTTCTTTTTGGGTAGAGATCTGGGTGGATACAACGAATGCTGCAAGCCAGGGAATCTTTTCAACAACTTTAGGTCTGAACTATCACACGGAATACGTCTCAGCCACTAGCATTGAATATGGCGCTGGTTTTACTGAAAATCAAACAGGTACGATCAATGATCCAGGAGGGGCAATTGAAAACCTGTCTGCCGAAACAAATGTGACCAATCTCGGCATTTCTGAATATCTTCTGTTTGCACGTGTGAAATTCGAATCTCTGGCAGATGACAGTGTTGATATCGATATTGCGAATCAGATGATCGGCCCTTATGACCTCGAGTTTTCAATCAGCTCACCTGAGGTAAGTTTAGTTTCAAGTAACCCAGTGCAAACGAATTTAAGTCCCTTTGAGGGAACCAGTATCTGGGCAAACCCTTATGATCTGAATGATGACAATTCAATTAATTTCCGTGACCTCATTCTCTTTGTAAGTGCTTACGGAGCGATTCCGAGTGAATCAGATTCAGACTATGCATGGATTGCGGATCTGAATCAAAATAATCGAGTCGATTTCCGGGACCTGAGCTTATTTGTCAGCAACTATGGTAAACGGAAAGTGTATGCTCCAGAGATAAATTATCCAAATAATTTTCCAGATGCCTGGGATAATTCGCTGCGTGTCTCTTTAGAGCCGCAGGCGAAAATAAAAACAGCCAGCTTGACACAGGTAGAAGCTGATCAGGTTTTAGCGAAAGCGATCGATCAAGTCAGTGAACAACTCACTCCCGAGATGAGCCAGGCGTTGTCAGGCGTTGAAGTCAAAGTAGTGGACCTTTCGGGTGGCACACTGGGGCGGGCTGTTCCAGGTACGATCTATCTCGACGTGAATGCCGCCGGTTACGGATGGTTTGTTGATTCTACCCCACTTGATCACAGTGAATTTGCAGTCGATAGCCAGTTGTCCCTGATTGCTTTACCAGAGAGCGCTGCCGCGGGCCGCATCGATCTCTGGACCGTGATACTGCACGAACTCGGTCACCTGGTGGGTTACGAACATGAAGCTGAGGGGCTCATGGAAGAAACTTTGTCCCCTGGAGTTCGTAAGCTGTCAGCGTGGAATGCAGATTCCGATCTATTTTTTGCTTCCGTGCAGGAAGAAGCAGAATTATTGCCGTTTTAGCTGCGGTATCACTCAATCCCGATTCTGCACGACAGGCCTGAAAATATCAGTCAAAAAAGAAAAACGCTGTCCAAAAACAGGACAGATATTTGTTTATGGGTACGATGGGAATTGAACCTCGTGTCCTCAGTCCCCGTAGGGTTAAAAAACCAAGCCAACTCCTATTTACAAAACTATCCGGCACTGAAACAACTTCTGATTCTCGCATCTCCGTCGCTTTTGTAATCCTATCAAGTCATACGTATTCCGGTACGTGGCTTAATACGACCCAATTCGCGGACTCGATACGTATCCGCTGATTCATCGGGAACCGGAATACTTTGGTCAGAATAGCTCTTGGACTGACCGATCAAAGCAACGTTTTATTGGAAACAGCTTTCGGTCGGTTCGACACATCGGTCGTTTCACAGAAGCGAACTCATATTGACCATCAAGCTGCCTAAGTCGATGCAACCGAAGTGAGTTTGATAGAGGACGATATGCGGCACAGGACGGAGTGTACCGCAAATCGTCTGTGCCATCTGTTTCAGGATTGACTCGTCAAACTGAAGATGCGATCCATGTTAGCGGAGACTTCTTTCAGACGCTCAAGGCCCCTGACTGAGTGTCGAATAGCACAATACTAGTTCACGCAAGAAAGAATCCGGCATTCTGGTGATTTATGATACTTTGAAATAATTCGTATAAACTTCGACAAAATGCGAATCTTTTTGGAATATAGATATATGCAAACATTTTTATCCACATACTCACAAAAGAGATAATCGTGCACAGATGATCGTTACAGAAGAGTTTATCTTAGATCTCATTAACTGTCAGGGAAGACTTTACAGTTATGTTCTGTCGTTGACCGGCAACAAAAACGATACGCATGATATCCTGCAGGATACGAATAAATTTATTCTGGAGAAAGCGGCAGATTACACCACCGGCACATCCTTTGCTGCCTGGGCTTCGAAAATCGCTTATTACAAGGTGCTTGCATACCAACGGGATGCAGCGAGAGAGTCGTTGTTGTTTAACGTCGATATTTTACAGGAAATCTCTGACAAATCGTTATCGAAAATTACCGATTACGATTCACGGCTGGGCTCTCTGTTTCACTGTATGGAACAGTTATCTGAGGATCACCAGAAGCTGTTGAAACAGCGATATGAAGAAGAGATGTCGCTGGAAGAAATCGCCAGCCTCTGGGGACGAACCTACAACGGCATTACCTCATTATTGTATCGCCTGAGACTGGCATTAGTGGATTGTGTGGAGAAATCTCTCCAGCTGGAGGATGGTGTATGAACCATTCGCAGCCAGGAAAAGGCCCTCTTGAGGAAGATGCATTGGGAAAAATGATCTCACTACACCTGGACAGTAAACTGACAGGCGAGCAATTTTCACAATTAAAACAGACCCTGGCACTCGATGAATCTGCCAGAGATTTTTATATCGAGCTGGTCACAGTCCATTCACAACTGGAACAAATCCACAAGACCCCCTTCTCTAACAAAGAAAATCTGAATGGACTTATTCAAAAGCCGGAGCCTCCTTCCAAACTGTCCTATGTGGCAGTGATGGGGCTGCCGGCTGCCTTACTCGTCGCCATCTGTATCTGGATCGGCAGCCAACTGCCTGACAAGCCTGCCGAGCAACCTGTTGCAAAAGTGGTGGTTGTGCCTGAGATCGTTGATTATCAGGTGACTGTCGCTGATACCTACGAGGTGAAATTTTTCAATGATGAAGCTTTGAGTATCGGCGATCGACTGGAAGCGGACAAAATTTACAAACTGGACAGCGGTCAGCTGGAACTGCTTTTTATCACAGGAGTGAAAGCTTCCATTACAGCTCCTGCCACATTTGCCGTCACGGGTGAAAATGAAATTAACCTCGCTACCGGTATTTTAATGGCGAAAGTCACAACCGATAAAGGCAGAGGCTTCACAATCAGGACGCCTGGCGGACCGGTGGTTGATTTGGGAACACTCTTTGGTGTCGAGATTGAAAATTCGGGAACTTCAAACGTGCAGGTCTTCAAAGGGAATGTTGAACTCGCGAATGCCCAGGGAGGAAACATTAATCTTTCTGAGGGAGAAACCATGCAACGTCAAGCAGGCCAGGACCAATGGAAACCCGTCAAAAGACTTTCCCGGAAATTTTATTCAGTGCTTCAGCAAAACAAACAGGCATTAACCCCCAATATTGTACTTGTTCCCGATACGCTCCAAAACATGTTTGGAGCCGATGAATACATTGGTAAAGCTTATCTGATGTATTCTTCAACATCATTGATCGATCGTATTGCGAAACTTAAGAATTTTACAGGTCAGGTGGAACTCTCTCAACATTTTTCTGTCGTGTACTTTGATGACACATCCACTGAATGGAAGTTTCCGGCTAACGAGGAATTAATTTCCTTTACCCCTGACGCGACCGATCTGTTACTGGCCCGTATCGATTCAACGGGGGCCAATAAAAAATTGATCAACAAAGAGTTCACCTATTTTGCCGGCACACAGGGAAACATTCACGGTGTCACTTCCGGATATCAGTCAGGTGATATTGAAATCATTCCGGACTGGTTCAGAGGTGAGGCGAATCCGGGAGAGTTTACCCTTGAGGGAACTTATTTTATTCGTAACTCAGAGTAGTATTTTTCATTCGAGATTCAGGAACTGATTTTGAGCCAACCTTATCTTATTTGTTTATCAAAAGAGGAGACGATGATGAGTTGTAATCGCAAACATTACAGAAACAAAGGTTTTACACTGATTGAGCTGCTGGTGGTCATCGCCATCATTGCCATCCTGATTGCCTTGTTACTGCCTGCAGTGCAGCAGGCACGGGAAGCCGCCCGACGCAGTACCTGTAAAAACAATCTGAAACAAATCGGACTGGCGATGCATAACTATCACTCTACACACAGTCTGTTCCCTCCAGGGGCCATCGCCCCCGGTACAAGCTGCAATGCAATGAGCGGTGTCACGCCAGGGCAAATCCTGAACCATACGGCTTATCAGATGATCTTGCCTTACCTGGAACAAACGGCCTTGTATAACAGTTACAATTTCAGTTTGCCGAGCGGAAAATCAAACTATGCGGGCTCTGGTTGTGGGGCAACCACCCCCACAACCGATCAGCTCTCCGTAGTTTCCTCCCCGGTGTCGGTCTTTCTCTGCCCTTCCGATCCCGGACCGAGAAAAGGTGACAAAGATTATGCGTTTTCACAGGGAAACGGAGCACAGCGCACCAGCTACGGCCTGGTCACCGACCGTTACGACGGAAACTGGACCACTACCTGGGCAGGCACCAGTGACCCGAACAAAGGAATGTGGGGACCCAACGGCTCCCCGCGGATCAGAGATTTAATCGATGGAACCAGTAACGTCATGTGCATGGTCGAAACACCGTTACGCAAGAAAAAAGCTGAAGACTGGAACGGCCCCTACTGGAACGCTTACACCTACGTGTATTGGATCAACATCCCGGGACGAGGCATCAATCGAATCTATACCGACCCTTCATACCCCGGTGTCAATCGAAACGGAGCGGGGAGTGAGCATGTAGGAGGCGCTCACATATTACTGGCAGACGGGTCTGTTCGCTTTTTAAGTGAAAATGTCGATCAATTCTCTATCTTAAATGCCTTGACTTCGATTGGTGGAGGCGAAGTGATTGGAGAATTCTAACGCTCCTGTTTAAACCAGCACAGCCTGGGGCCTTTCAACGTGAGCCCCAGGTTATGTTGTTCGTGAAAAGAACTCGCGACTGTCAATGTAACAAGATCAAACCAGTTTATCGCTCAAGAGGTTTACGATGTTTCAAAATCATTTTTCCACCACTATGAAATGGGGTTGCCTGTTCAGCTTGTTTCTTGCAGGCTGTTCCAACACGCCTGACGATATGCCGAAGTTGGCGCCGGTATCCGGTGTCGTGACCCTCGATGGTCAGCCATTGCCTGAAGCGGAAATTCTGTTCCAACCCAAGTCGGGTCGCGCTTCCACCGGTATCTCAGATGAAAATGGTGAATACACATTGCTGTTCAACAGGAATACCAACGGGGCAAAAGTTGATGACCATGACGTGAGTATCATTACTTATAAACAGTTTGATGCGACACTGAGTAAGCTGACCGCAACGGTGACGGAAGGCGATAATGTCGTCAATCTGGAATTGAAGTCGAAATCCAAATAACACGGATGCTGCCTTCAGGTTTATTGAATCAGAGTATTTTATTCGGAAAGAGAAGCATGTCCCAGTCAGTTCCTAATTTACGATCTTGTCTTTTTGTTTGCCTGTTGACCGCTTTCGTCGTATCCCCGACGTGGGGTAAAGATAAAAACTCAGAGCCGACCAACGCCAGCGAGGCGGCTGCGAAAAAAGCGAAGCAGACAGCCGACCTGAATCAGAAGTTTGCAGCCTGGAAAGACACGCTGTCTCCCGCGCAGCAGGCCTGGGAAACGGTGCTGGAAGAAAACCTGGGCGGGTTTTATCTGCCCCATTACCAACGCGCCAAACTGGCAGGAACAATAACCGCCTGGGATTATGTCGTCGATGATCCGAAACTGCCTCGCGTGATCTTGATCGGAGATTCCGTTTCGCGGGGTTATACCGTGGCAACGCGGAATGCATTAGCGGGCAAAGCGAACATACACCGCGCCCCTGCCAATTGTGGACCGACTGCTACAGCGCTCAAACAACTCGATGCCTGGCTAGGCGACGGAAACTGGGATGTGATTCACTTTAATTTTGGCATTCATGACCGCCGTACCCCTGCTGCGGATTATGAATCGCGTCTGGAAACAATTGTGGAGCGACTGCAGAAAACAGGGGCCACACTGATCTGGGCCAGCACAACACCGGTTCCCGCCGACTGGAAAGAAGGCCCCAGTATAAAACCCGCGATCGAGGAACGGAATGAAATCGCGGCGCGTGTGATGAAAAAACATGGTATCGCCATCGACGATCTATTTACCTTTATCACCCCACATCAAGCTGAGGCACAAAATCCCAAAGACGTGCACTTCAACGAACCAGGTTATGAGCTGCTGGGATCACAAGTCGCAAAGAGTATTTCAGAAACCCTGGAAAAGAGCGATTCGAAATAGACGAAACGCTGCTCACACAAATACGGTCGATGGTGCACCGGGCCTGGTGTTTGAGTGATGGAATTAACTTATAGGGAACCAGATGTTGGCGGCCCGGTTGGATGCCGCCAACGTCCCTCCGCATCACAGTGAATCGTAGATACGTCTCAAACCATATCGTGTTTTTTCTTCGTTACGGTAAGCATCATACATCGAACTCCACTTCTGACGCATCGGTTCAATGAGTTTGGGTCATCGTTCAGCAGTCCGCTTTTCCCGATTCGAGTCATTGAACCAAACTCTTTTTTCATTACACCTTCCTCATTTCCGCTTGACAACCCCACCCTGATTAAACAAAATCACACCAAACTCTACCGTTAATGGCTTATACCGAAATATCTCAATCTCATTCATAATATGTGTCAAAACACAGTTGAAGCATGAATGTCAGCAAACTTACCGCCGTAGTTGTTGAAGCCTCACCCGATTTATTCCTTGTGAGCTGCGACGGAAGCGGCAAATACAACGGACAATGCAGCGTCTGCAACGTGTGGTTGACTGATGAACGTGAACTCTTAATGGAACTTCAACTGAGAAATGCCACAGAACCGGAGCGGCCGAAAGCACGGGTTTTGAAATCATAGTCTTTTGTCTTTGGTCGGTCGGCTGTTGTTTGCCGCCAAGTGTTTCTAATCTGCCTCTACGAGAAACGGAGTAGCAGACGAATCATCACCGTTAACATTATTGGACAGCCGAAATGCCAATCACCGCCCGATCGCAGAGGAATACCGATCGAATTTTACGTGGCGGCACACGGCCAGTGCTTGCGATCATAGCCTTCATCGCAGTCTTCTTGTTTGCCGCTCTTCCTTTTGCGTTTGACACTGACAATGTTGTTGTCGTCGCTTCGTGTATAATAGCCAGTTTTTCCTGCTGCATCCTGTTCATGCGATTGCTGATTGGGGAGCTGGGAGTTATAAAATGGTTCTTACTGGCTTCTGCTGGCTGGCTTTGCTTTTCTGTCGGCAGGGAATGGTATATCGTAGTTTTGCTCACAGGCGGAACAATTTGTTGCTCAATCCTCATCGATCGATTGATTGGTAACTTCGTTCCCTTGATCAACGTATCAGAGCGCCGGCGCGCTTAGCCTGTGCCCAGGTTTACAGTAGCGTCTCCAGGGTCATTCGGAGCGCGTATAGAAGCACGAATGACGCTAAGGTTAAGTGGGATGCGTTCTAGTAACTTCCGAACCGTAGCGGCAGAAAAAGGTAGAAACACCCATTAAGTGTATTCTCCCGACGTCGGATAACAAGAAAACACACCGAAGTTCCGGCCGAGCCGAATTTGAAATCGACGTCTCTGTTGGTAACCCGGTGCTTGGAGACGTTATGCTCGTCCGGTCGACAACACCGAATGTAATTGGCGCCACTCCTACATGCAGAAGTGGGACAAACTTTAGCGGCGCAGCAACGTCTGCCACTCGCGTGTCGGTGTGAAAGACCTAAATAGAAAGTAGCGATTTGCGGCACAGGACAGACTGTGCCGCAAATCTTTTGAGTCAGGATTTAAGCGTTAGGATTGCGACGTGAGGCCGAAGGCGCGATCCATGTTGGCGGAGACTTCTTTCAGACGCTCCAGATCGCCGCCGGCGACTTCGGCTGCGGCCCAGCCGGCGTACTTGATTTCTGCCAGCGCCTTGCGGACGTCGGCCCAGTCCAGATCGCCTTCGCCGATCTTGGTGAACTTGCCCATTTCTCGCGAGAAACCTTTGAGGTCCAGCTTGACGACCCGTTTGTTGAGCTGCCTAATCCAGTCGCCCATGCTGCCGTACTTCCAGTGATTTCCAATGTCGAACTGCATGCCAACCCAGGGAGAATCGAATTCGTCGATGTACTTCACAAACTTGTCCGCGGTCTGATTGTGGTCGCCGTCGTGGTCGTAGCAGAACTGGTTCCAGACATTTTCAACCAGGATGTGAATGCCGAGTTTTGCCGCCAGTGGCACTGCCTTTGAGATATTCTCAACCGATCGCTTCCAGATTTCTTCTTCTGGGCCATCGCTGCCTTTGCCCACGACAAGCAGAACCGAGTTTCCGCCGACTGCGTGAGTCTGGATCAGCGCTTCCTTCAGACTGGCCAGGGCCTTCGCACGAACTGCGGGATCGGTATCGGTGTGACGAACCGACCAGTGCCCGGCGTTGACCGACCCGTCTACGGGAAGTCCCGTCGCTTTAATGGCGGCTCGAACTTCTTCCACATCAATCCCAGGGCAGTTCAATTCGATCCCGTCGAACCCGGCTTCCTTCGCAATCGCAAACTTCTCTTCGAGCGTCTTACCAGCGCCCACCATGCCAATCTTAAGCGTCTTATAGAGACGACCGTTGAGATACCCACCTTCACTCTCTGCTCCGCGAGCGAGCAATGGGCCGGATGCAGCAGCGGCTGCCGCCAACAGCACAAACTGGCGACGAGAAAGTAAATTTGATGTGATCATGATGTACCCCTTGGTGATTGGTGGTGTTTTATTCGTTTTCAGTTAGATAGTTAAGTTTAAAAATATTTCAGCACCCGTTTATGATTGCATGGAAACAGGCGGAACGCAAGCATGACAGTCAGAATGCCTGCTGCTTTTTAGACTGAATAGCAAATATTCAGGGTGGTTTAAAGCCATAAACTCAGCCCACCTCTCGTTGAAAACTCTTGAACACAGACGCCTCATCTGTCCCGCCAATCTCGGCTTTTTAATATTCCCTTCCCTTATACGATTTCGCGAGTGCCAGCTCAATTGGATGATTTTGTCTGAACAACCCCCGGCTAAAATCCAGCCGCGTTTCACTCGGAATCAATCAGCGTATGTAAAGAAATCACGCACAGCCCGAGTTTTTGAGATTACGCCGACAGCGATTACCAGTAGACAACAAAACTGAGATACATCCCCAGTACGATGACTGCAAGACCCAGTATAAAAGGCAGGTTTGTGGAGGCGGGTTCGGGTTCTTTCGGTAAGTGAGTCACCTCAATCTGACTATCGCGCAACCAGCCTTTACGTTCTACGTGCAGTAATTGATTCTCGGTTTCCCAGCCAACAAAAATGGAATACACAATCATGGTTCCTGCTGTGATCACCATGCTCCAGATATATGAGGCCGCTTCATTCAACATCATCGCTGGTAAGAACGAAACGTTGAAATGCTCTACAAAAATGGGCATCAGCATTCTCACGATTCCATAAATCACTCCACACAGCAGCCCCAGTGTTCCAGACTTGCGATGAACTTTGGTAAAAAAGCCCATCAGGTAGATTGTTAATAAAGGCACGACAAAAGCACTCACAAGGTCAAGATAAAACGCAACCATCCCGCGTTTGAGCAAAAATGGAACGTAGAGAAACGACCCAAATATAATCACCGGAGTGAGCCACTGACCGACGCGCAGATAATGTTGGTCCTCTCGGTCCGGCACGAAAAAACGGGCATAGACGTCGCGTGTGACCAGTGCGGAAAGCGTGGAGCCAATCGAGTCGTAAGTGGAAAACGCTGCCGCCAGAATTCCCGCTACGACCAGTCCCTTTAAACCAAAGCCGGTCAGGTCTCTGACCAGAATAGGATAAATGGCATCCGCATTGGCTTGAAGTGCCTGTTCGACCGGTAACGACTGCAATTCCGGATATAAAGCCCTGCCAATGATGCCCATGATCAAATTGAAGAAAGTCACCAATATCAGAATCAGTCCCGCGAGCACGACTGACATTTTCAGATCCCATTCACTCTTCGAACCTAACAGCCGCATTGATTGTGTATGGTTGACGATCGAGAATGCGATCCCGGCTATGATGAATTGTGTGCAAAATAACCAGGCGGGGGTGCTTTGGCGAATGGTTTTAGTTTGTTGATTGTGTTCTCCCCCCAGTAATAATCGTTGCGCGATCTGCTCTGGCGATTTCTGGCTGACATCGATGGCAGTTGTATGCTCATGTCCGACATGTAGAATCTTTTCTGGAAGTGATTTTTCATGCTGGGCTAATTTGGATTCAATTCCATCCCAGCCGCCCACATGGGACCAGGCAATTCCGAAAAATACGAGTGATGCGGTAAACATCACGATCGCCTGTAAGGCATCGGTGACAGCCACGGAACGTAGCCCCCCTACTGCCGTGTAGGCTGCTGCCAATAGTGCAATCAGGAAAACGAGCCACCAGGCCGATGATTCCCAACCAAAAACAACCGTGGTTGTGAGATAGATGGTGGTTGTGATATTCCCCAGAACGAGCGTGCGATATTGAACCTGAACCAGCGCGCTGATTAATCGGGTAGAGGGACCAAACCGTGCCTCCAGATATTCCGCATTTGTGTACATCCCCGCGCGGTACATGGGCAAGACAATAAAGTTGGCGGCTAAAAACCAGCCGATCACCGTTCCCACCCAACTATTGACAAAGTAACTGATTCCCAACGTGTATGTGCCACCAGAGTCAGCCACCATATCGCTGGAATCAATGGCGGTAGCGTAGAGAGATAAACCAACAATCCACCAAGGCAGCCGCCGACTCGCTAGAAACCAGTCGGAGCTGACTTTCGTGTCACGACCAAGAAAAAGACCATAGCAGATAATGGCTCCATTGAGGCCGATTACCAAAGTCCAATCCAGTACTGTCATCGATGGCTCTCTCTGTCTCTACGATCAGTGCTATTGTTTCAACGCAGGTCAATCTGAGTGGTACTAGACAGGCTGAGTTTCATAGGTTTCTTTTACAGAAACCGATGAGTCGGATTCTGCGACCAGATATTTAGCAACGATGTCTTCATTGAGCGTAATTCCAAGCCCGGGACCATCGGGAACCGTAATCCAGCCATCGCTGGCCTGGATCGTTTCATGCGTCAGTTCATTCCTTAACGGCGAATTCTCGACACAATCTTCAAACAGGTACTCGGTCTTACACGTGGATAACCAATGCAGGCTGGCGGCTACGGTAATCGGAGTGGTATAGCAATGGTTACACAACATGGCTCCGATTTCTTCGACCCGATTTTTGATGTAGGCTGCTTCCGTAAAACCGTTACGTGCCAGGTCAACCTGATAAACGTCAAAGGCGTGTCGCTCGATTAAGGGGCGAAATGATTCGCGCCCACATTCCCCTTCTCCAGCCGCAATGCGAACAGGAGAACGATCTCTGAGCCAGACATAACCATCAATGTCTGACTGAGCGAGGGGTTCTTCCAGCCACTCAATGTTATATTCTGCGAATGCCTGTGCTCTTTGTAATGCTGTTCGTGCATCCCACACGCAACCGGCATCGATCATCAATGTGGCGTCATTGCCTATTCCTTTCCGCGCGCCGCGCACAAGGTCAATATCAACGGCTGCGCTTTCGCCCATGGGTTCCCAACCAAATTTCATGGCAGAATAACCCAAGTCGACGAGACGCTGGCCTATTACAGCCGTTTCTGCACCGTTCGCTCCGAATAGAATTGAAGCATACGCTTGAATCTGGTTACGTCGTTTTCCCCCCAGCAAACGATGAATTGGCTCGTTGAAATGTTTACCTTTAATGTCCCATAATGCCATGTCGATTGCTCCCATCGCAGCAATCGTGACCGAGGTTCGGCCAAAATACATGGTTTGCTGATACATTTTCTGCCATAATCGATCCGTTTCTAATGGATTCTCACCGATTAATATTTCTCGCAAACCACAGGCAATATTATGACTGAATGGAGCATCGATAATTGCTTTGACAACCTCAGGAGACGCATCCGCCTCGCCAATACCCTCAAGTCCATTATCAGTTCGAACGCGAATGATGACGGCGTCCTGACTGCTGGCTGTTTTCGCTTCCACCTGAGGGATTCGCAGGATTTGGCATTTAATTTCAATGATTTTCATAAAAGAGATTCCTCAAATTAATTTTGATGAGTAAGCATCGATGAAACTTACTCTTGTTAGTTGGGTTTGGATCAGTAGTTGTTATATTGATTCTGTTGCTGAAAATAATAAGGTGAGTTTACTTCAAAAGGTCGGTCATCACTTTCGCACCGGTGACATCCGCATCAGACAACGTTGAGGGTCGGCCATCATAGGGGAAACTCAGTTTCCGGTGATCTATGTTCAAGGCATGTAACAGCGTGGCATGCAGGTCATTCACGGTGACTACTTTTTCAACAGACTTGTAACCAAAATCATCGGTTGCCCCATGTGCATAGCCTGATTTGAATCCACCGCCGGCCATCCATAATGAAAAAGCGTGCCGGTTGTGGTCGCGTCCATCTTTGCCTTGTGAGATTGGTAACCTACCAAATTCACCGGTCCAGAGCACGATTGTGGAATCGAGTAAGCCGCGCTGCTTCAGGTCTTTGACGAGAGCGGCACTCGGCTGGTCTGTTTTCGCACACAAGCCTTTAAGACTTTCGGCATTTCTACTATGTGTATCCCACGGTTGTGAATTGAGAAATAATTGAACAAAGCGAACATCGTTTTCGATCAGCCGCCGAGCCATTAAACAACGTCGACCATATTCCGCGGTGACCGGGTTATCAATGCCATACATTTTCTGAGTCGCTTTGGTTTCCGAGGCAAGATTCAGCACCTCAGGCACAGCGGTCTGCATTCGTGCAGCGATTTCAAAATTATCTATCCGCGCCTGCAACTCGGTATTGTGAGGATATGATTTATTGTGAAGGACGTTAAGTTGTTTCAAAAATTCCAGTTGCCTGCCTTGTGTGACAGGAGTCACCTGAGCGGGAGAAGCCAGATTGGCGACGGGGGAGGTACCCGTGCGAAACATCGCTCCCTGATAAATGGCTGGCAGCCAGCCGCTGGTCCAGTTTTTTGTACCATCCACGGGTAACCCATTCGGATCGGAAAGCACAACGTAAGCAGGTATATTTTTATTCTCTGAACCCAGACCATAAATCACCCAACTGCCCCAGGTAGGCCAGCCGAGACTGAACTTTCCCGTATGAATCAGACGCAGTGCAGATTCATGATCGACTGAGTCGGTAGTCATCGAGCGGACCAGTGTCATATCGTCAGCAATTTCAGCCGTGTGTGGCAACAGTTCAGACATTTCAATGCCGGATTGTCCCCGTGGTGCAAATTGAAATGGGGACGCCAGACAATTTCCTTTTTGCGTTTCAAAATGCGCTTCGATATCCCCCTGGTACGGTTTACCGTCATTTTTGGTCAATTCCGGTTTAGGATCGAATAAATCCATCTGACTCGGCCCACCATGCTGAAAAAGGCAAATGACCGATTTTGCTTTGGGGGGATGTTTTTTCACGAGAGCGTGAGACGATTCTGCTCTGACCTGTTGAGAATCGAGCCCCAGGAGTTGGGCCAAAGCCATTGCTCCCAGCGCTCCCGTTGTTCCACCAAGAAAGGAACGTCGATTCTGTGCAAAAGGGCTATTCAACTTCATCTGCCTGTCTCTTCTCTTTACGAATCGGAAATTTATTTCACGTACAAAAATGAATTACTGGCCATGAGCATTTGACACAGGTCATTCCATGCCAGTTGCGTGGCGTTCGTTTTGGCTGTGTAGTTATTTGATTGTTGCTTGAGAAACTCATTCGCAAGAACTATTTCTTCCGGGGTCGCATTTCGGCCAAATACCAAAAGCATAACCAGCGATATTTTGGCGTCTTGATCCTTTTCGGGTTCCTGTTGAAGCCGCTCATTCAGTTTCGCAGCCCGGTTTAAGGCGAACTCTGAATTTAAAAGACTGAGGGACTGCATCGGAACCGTTGTGGGTGTACGTTGTGTGCAATTGAAGACAATGGAGGGAGCATCAAACACTTCGAGTATGTTGGGAACTTGTGTCCGCTTCTGTTGTAAATAGAGGCTACGACGAAACGCGCCTGACACACTTTCATTCACGACTACTTTTAATTCTGCCGTTTTGCTGGTAGGTACATAAGGGCCTCCCATTTTCAAATCCAGTTCACCACTGATCGATAACATCGCATCACGGATCGCTTCGGCATCCAGTCTTTGCAATGGAAAATGCCACAACAGTTGATTATTCAGATCTTTTTGACGTCCCGTTTCATGCTCTAAACTGGACTGACGATAGGCCTGCGAATTCAAAATCATGCGATGGATGTGTTTCACACTCCAGTCATTCTGCATGAATTGATAAGCGAGCCAATCCAGCAGTTCAGGATGGGTCGGTGCAGAACCGGAGTAGCCCAGATTATCCGAAGTCGAAACGATGCCCGTTCCAAAATGGTTTTGCCAGATGCGATTGACTGTCACACGCGCTAACAGAGAAGCCGCTTTGGAATCTGGTTTTGTCAACCAACGGGCAAATGCCAGGCGATTGCCTGTTGTGGAATGTAATCCTTGCTTCGCTTCTGTGATGTTAAAAGGATTTTCCGGTTCAGACAGAATTTCCAATCCTGCTGGTTTCACCTTTTCCACACGTGCATTATATTCACCCCGTCCCAGTAAATAGACGTCTGGTGGTGTTGGTGAGAGATCAGTGACCCAGGCAACTTGCCCCGGCTTCTCGGTACGTTGTGCATCTACTTTTTTGAGTGCCGCCGTCAATTCATTGCGTCTGGTCTGATACTGTTCCTGTTCTGCCTTGCGTATTTCAGGATCTGCGACAGGATCGTTGGTCGCCACAACGAAGTTATCCACGACGAAACTGCGACCACAACAGTATTCAAAACCGAATCCGCCGTCCGGCAGTTGGTTTGCTTCCAAAAGCAGAGGAGTACCTTCAGCCCCCCCATCGACCACATGCTGTAATTCATATTTTCCCTCGCCGGCATTGGTGATGCGTACTCCATAGCGGTGTCCTGGCTGATAACCAGTGCTTCCAATGGTACCCACTGATTGGGAATCGCTGCCGGGATAATCTCTATACACGGCTGACGGGCCGGAAGGGTGACCGTCAATTAAAATATTGCCATTTATATTCGGTTGCCGATCGTTAAAATCGGTGACCGCAATCAGATAACCAATACGAGCGGCTGGAGGACCTGTTTTGACGTGATCCGCAACAAGATCAAAAGTCGCCTGGATCCAGTCTCCTTTTTTATCAGGAGTCCAATCGAACGTTTGTTGTGTCGAAAGCAGGCGGTCCCCTTCCCCGCCCACTTCAATGATCTGTAGCTGGTTCGCGTCGATGAGCGCACCAGGCGCATTCGCCGAATCGATGTTGACTGGGGGAGTTCCCCCAGGTTGGCTATCGCCGGGCGCACGATTGCTCCAGTTACCGACTAACGTTGCTGAATTGAAGTCATCATTAAATACAACAATTTGCTGAGAAGGATGGGCTTTTACCCACTCCCGAAATTCCTGATTCAAGTTAGCAGTAAGCTCGTTCAGACGAGATTTCTCCTGCTCCCATGCTGCGATTTCTGCAGCGGAAGCAGTATAGGTAAAGCGTTGTTTGGGATAGGTCCAGTTATCAATATTGAAAGCCGGATAAAAGATTGCCTGGAATTGATAATACTCTTTGTGTTCAACGGGTTCGAATTTATGCTCATGGCAGCGGGCACATTGAATCTTCAGCCCCAGCAGAGAGGAACTGATAACCTGCATCGTTCCTTCCAGAGCTTTGTACTTATCTGTACGACGCTCATCCGGATTACCATCACTGTTGTCTGTTCCATCGGAAGCGTTTCGCAAATAATGAGTTGCCTCCAGTAATTCAACAATCTGAGGAGAATACACATCGTCAGGCTTTAAATTAGCGAGTTCGTCTCCCGCCAACTGTTCCTGTATGAATTGGTCGAATGGTTTATCGTGATTGAAAGCGCGGATGACATAATCGCGATAACGATATGCCAGAGGGCGATCAGTATCTGCGCCAAAGTAACCATTGGAGTCCGCATAACCTGCTGTATCGAGCCAATACTTTCCCCAGCGTTCTCCATAACGGGGTGAGGAAAGACAGCGTTCCACCATGTTTTCGTAAGCACGCGGATCGGTGTCATTCAGAAACTGATTGATTTCCTCTGGCGCTGGAGGTAAACCAGTGAGATCAAAGCTCACTCGACGGAGCAGTGTATACCGGTCTGCTGCCGGACTGAAGGATAATCCTTGTTGCGTCAGGCGGGACAAAAGGAATTGGTCAATGGGAGAAGTCTGCTCAATATCCCCAGAATTTTGTGGAGGCTGTGTCGGGCTCAATTTCTGAAACGCCCAATGCACTTCTTTTTTCGTAGAAGCTTTGGACAATCCGGGCGCACCTTTTTCAATCCAAAGCCGAATCAGTTCTTTTTCGTCTTCAGCCAGTGGTTCTTCAGGAGGCATTTCATTATCGCGTACGCGCAGCCATAACGAACTTTTCTCAATTTGACTGGGAATGACAACTCTGCCATCTTCTCCGCCGCGCGCAATACCTCCCAGATTCATCAGCATCAAGCCGCTTTTAGGCCTGATCGGACCATGACATTTCCCGCAATGAGATTTCATGATCTCTAAGACCTGGGAAGTAAGTGCATCTGACTCGCTCTGATCAGCGGCCGAAACGAATCCTGCCGGCAGTCCAGAAACAAAAAACACGAGCAATAGATGCCTGATCAATCCATACATATTGCAGTCTCTCCAATACCTCAAAATAGTCGATGCGTGTCTTTCAAGTTTTGTTTTCAGGTTCTTTGATAATGACCGGATCGCCAATATTTTCTTCGAGGAGTTTTACAGATTTTTCCAGGTCACCAGTACGAAACGTATCGATGAGTTCGCGGTGTTCGGCATAAATTTCCATTGTGTCTTTATATGCCTGATGATTTTTCCTGAAGTGATGACGGATGCGTGCGACAATGACAGACCAGATCGCAATCAGATCGGGCTGTTTGGCACGTTCCAGAATCGAGCGATGCAAGGCCATATCTTGCTCAGCGATGGCGGAATAATCCTTACGTTCACAGGCAGACTTAAGTCGAACCAGAATGATTTCCCAGCGTTCGATATCATTTTCCTGAATGTCGTGAAAAAAGGAACGTAAAGCAGCAATTTCGATCGTTCTTCGAATCGGAATCACAACGGCATGAATCGAATCGGGGGCAGCGGGCGCCACCCGTGCCACACTGTTTCGTTCCGTCAGCAGTAACCCTTCTGAAGTCAAAAAGAGCAGCGCTTCTCTAATCGGTCCGCGACTCACACCAAATTTTTTGGACAACACGGTTTCGTGTAGAGGAGTTCCTTCCGGGATCCGACCCGATAATATTTCATCCCGCAAATTTTCTACGATTTGCTCACGCAATCCTTTGATCAATTCGATTTTGTCCATGTATCGTTCTCACTAAAATGGTAGTTGTAAAGTTTCATACTTGAGAATTTGTGTGCGTATTGTACGGTAATGGCTGGCAACTTCAGAGAACAGGCCTCATCATTGAATGAGGCCTGTTTTGAGGCGAAATACTCTAATTAAAACTCGCCAAGCACTTCTCCCCCCGCTTTTGAGCCAAGATGTCCAAAAAGTCTGAGATCAAGATTTTCGCTTAAGAAGCGAACAGCGCCATCCACCATCAAGAAATGAGCACCCCCAACATGTCGACTGCGGAAATTACAGCCGGAATAATAAGCTGTGACGTTCGGCGCATTAACACCATAAACCGTTGATGCAGACGCCCAGTTCGACATCCATTGCATTCGGGCTTCGCAACCGCCATTGCCTCCCTCTGTGGAATGCCATTCACCGATAAATAATGTATTGGAAGTTCCATCTAACACATCTCGGACTCGCGTTCCCGTTGAATGCATACCCAACATCCCAACCCCCTGGCTACCACTACATAATCCATAATGCACGCCCGTTTGATTCTTACAGTCACAAAAAGCTTCGTGATTTGAACCATCAGTGCAGAAACCGCAGCCTGCTGAAAGTGTGGGATGCGTTGACGCGGGCCCGGCACTTCCAACATAACTTGAAATCGCCGCCGTGGCTGGTGCACCATATCCGGTCCAGAATCCACCTTTTACTGCTTCACCGACTTCACTCGGGCAAAGGAATGCAGGAATTACGTTGAGTTGCTGAGGTAATGCTGAAACAGCAGTTTTATCTGTTCTGTCGACCCCGGATAACTGATTGTATAAGGGAGCCTGATCCATGTAGGGTAAGATATCGACGCGCCAGTTAAAGCCCATTGGCACACTGCCACAGACACGACCATCCGGCTCGCTTGATCCAAAGGGAAACATGGTATGCGCATCATGATAGTTGTGCATCGCCAGACCAAGCTGCTTCAAATTATTCTTACAAGTACTTCGGCGGGCGGCTTCACGTGCCTGCTGAACGGCAGGAAGTAAGAGGGCAATCAGAATTGCAATGATGGCAATGACGACCAGTAACTCGATTAACGTAAATCCTCTTGTCCGTTTTTCTGAATTCACCATTTTCCTTATCTCCAAATGAAAATATAAAAATAATTGCCACCGACTGTTTAAGTCATCAGTCGATTCGTGACGTCCGTTGTATTTCTATTTTGTTAATACGAACTCGGTATATCCAGAATGCGACTCACCCACTGAATCATTCAGGCCGGATGTCTTCACGTCAAAATATTTTTTGGGAATGGCAGGCTCATTGAAGTATTCTTTTTCAATTTGCTGCTGCGTTGCATCATCCGGAATGATGAATGCCGTGATGGAAATGTTGTACGCTCCGGGAAGAACTCCATCTCCTGATTTAAATGTCGAAAGAGTAAACTCTCCCTCTTTACCAATTTTTCCTAAAGCCATCCTTCCCTTCGCAGCATCGGTGGGTGCATAGCGAACGGTTCCATTCGTGACCGGCACCCCCTCAAAAAGAACTTTGCCTTTGAGGGGAAAGGTTTGTGGCCCAGAATCCTGGCTGCAACCTGCCGCCAGGCAACAAACGGCAATGGCCACACATAACAATCCCGCCTCCGGTCGAATTGCGGGGCGAGCATCCAGGCAAGGGTTTGGGACTTGTGAGACAAACTTGCGCATCGTTTTCTCCCGACTTCTGATCCTCATTAAACAGGATGAAAAGGAATAATTTTGATCGGCCAAAGCGTCGCATGTAATATTTATACTGTTGACAGTAGACAGTATGATAATTACGATGTCAATAAGAATCCCACAAGAATCTATGAATAAACAGGGATTCCAATAGTGAGACGGGAGCAAATGGGCCTTAATAGAGGTGGCCTCAGGCATATTCAAATATGCTCAGAAGACCTCTTTTGGTGCGGGAAGAATTGAACATTTCAAAGTCTGGCAGTGCATAATATTTCTAAAGGACTATTTGCTGATGAGATGGTGCGTGTTGTTATTGTTCTTGTTTACCGTGCGTGATGGATTTGCCGTCGAAGGTCTCTATTTTGAAGAGCGCGTTGAACCAATCTTTCGCAACAAATGTTTCCAATGTCATGGCGCTGATAAAGTAAAACGGAAAGGAGAACTTGATTTACGTTCTGTTTCGCGCATGTTGCAAGGCGGAGATTCAGGCTCTGCTCTCATTCCGGGAAAACTTGAAAACAATCTGATTTGGGAAAAAGTAGTCAGTGGTGAAATGCCCCCGGAGAAGAGTAGCGCATTGACTAAAGAAGAAATTCTGGTCATCAAAGACTGGATCATTGGTGGGGCGCGCACAAGGCGGGTAGAAAATCACACTGACATTGAAGACCAGGATCGCGATTTCTGGAGTTTTCAGAAGCTGCAAAAACCAACCCCACCGGAAATTCCGAATCTCCCCGATTCAATGACTGACTTAGATCGTTTTCTGCTTGCTGACTTACAAAAGAAGGGGTTGGTTTTTGCTGATGTTGCCAATCGACAAACACAAGTCAGGCGCTTCTATTTAAGTCTCACGGGGTTGCCTCCCACTCCTCAACAGGTTCAGGACTTTCTAAACGATTCTTCTTCCCAGGCCTGCTCAAATCTAATGGAACGGTTACTTGCCTCACCGCAGTATGGAGAACATTGGGGCCGCCATTGGCTCGACGTCGTCGGCTATTCGGACAGCAATGGTTACCACCGTTATGATACGCTACGTCCTCTGGCGTACCGTTATCGGGATTATGTCATCAAAAGTTTTAACCAAGACAAACCATACGACCAATTCTGGCGCGAACAATTGGCGGGTGATGAACTGGTAGACATCTCAAAAACATTTCATCCCGACGCCATTGAAAAGTTGACTGCGACTCATTTCTTACGCAACGGGCCAGATGGAACCGATCCGAACGAAGGGGATCCCAAAACATTAACCATTCAGAAATACGCCGTCCTTGAGCAGCAATTACAGATCACAATATCGGCGATGTTCGGGCTCACCATTGATTGTGCACGGTGCCACAGCCATAAATTCGATCCGATTTCTCAAAGCGAATACTATGGTTTGCAATCATTGTTTTATCCAGCTTTCAATGTAGAAAGCTGGGTCAAACCCAAGGATCGTTTCACTCACGCAGCGTCTGCTGGAGAGCTGACTGCGTGGGAACAAGAGCAATCCCGTTTAGACCAGCTTGCTGCAAAACAGAATCAACAATTTCAGGAGTGGGCTAAAGCCAATTCACATCAGGGAATCGTTGTTTTTGAAGACACTTTTGATTCGGCACAGTTAGCGGGTCACTGGAGCAATCATGCGCCCGGCGATGTTCAACCAGGGGGAACTCCTGCAGTCAACCTGGATTCGGCTACTGCTCCCGGCGCGTTAGCTGATCAGGGAAAGTTACAGATCATTGAATCGGGGGGCAGTGGGGACCGTTTACTTTCGACACAACAAACGTTTGACTGGACACCTGATAAAACAGGAGACTGGATCCAGGCAACATTTGACCTGATTGCGGATCATGTCGATGCCAGCCCGCCCTCAGCTCGCATTGGTTATCTGATTGCCGTCACCGATTTCAACGACCGGCAACCGAATGTCAGTGGCAATCTCTTGATCGATGGTCATCCTGCTGGCCCGACAGCCGTTATTGGAGACTATCCCGGCAGCGAGTCGCAATCATTGGGTACCATTGGAATCACTGGTTATCAACCAGGACACCGCTATGGAGTGCGCATCACCAATGCCGGTGATGCGAAATATGAATTACAGCATGTGGTAGATGACATTGCCGAAGGTAAACCGCTGGTATTGGAAGCGAATCAGCTGCCGGACGGCGGATTCGGTTTTGAATACTGTTGCGGTCGCAGTTTCATCGTCGACAATTTCGCGGTGGCGACCAATGATCCTGCCGAAGATCCAACAGTACGCAAGACAAAACAGGAGCAGTATCAGGCGAAACGCAATGAATTGACGGCAGCACTGAAAAAAATAGAAACGCAGCGTACCGACAAACCGGGTAAAATTGCATGGGTCACCGATATTTCACCCACGCCCCCCAAAGTTTATCTATTAAAACGAGGAGAATATTTTCAACGTGGTCCGGAAGTCACTCCGACAGTATTAAGAGTTTTGTCAGAACCAAAGGAGACACTTCAGGTACAGCCTCCCCCATTTGAATCGGCGAAGACCACAGGGAGAAGATTGGCCTTTGCGCGTTGGGCCACACAGCCGGATTCAAGAACAGCTGCACTCTTGGCACGGGTCCAGGTGAATCGCATCTGGATGTGGTATTTTGGAAAAGGTCTCGTTGAAACACCGGGTAATTTCGGTATGCAGGGATTGCGTCCCTCTCATCCCCAACTGCTGGAATGGCTGGCTTGTGAATTTGTTGAAAGTGGCTGGAGTACCAAACATATCCATCGGTTAATTCTCAATTCACATGCATTTCAGCAAGCCAGTATAACTGATTTTCAGGCAGTTGAGATTGACCCGCAAAACCACCTGCTCTGGAGTTTTCCGATGCGTCGACTGGAAGCAGAAACCATTCGCGACAGTATTATATTCCTGTCTCAAAAACTCAGTCCTCAAATGTATGGCGAGGCGATCCCCTACCATAAGGATCAGAATGGACAAATCTTTCCCGACCAGACGCTTGATGGGGCGAGCGACTCAAAAGCACGCCGCACGATTTATTTGCGTCACCGTCGTAGTGAACCAATTTCATTTCTGGCTGCCTTTGATCAGGCTGAAGTTCAACCCAATTGTATCCAGCGTGCCAACTCAACGATCATTTCACAATCATTAGTTTTGCTGAATGGTTCCTTTGTGGTTAAAAGTGCAGATCTGATTGCGACACGAATTGAACATCAGGTGGGAACGGAATTAGATCAGCAGATTCAGTATGCGTTTGAGTTACTCTATGCCCGATCACCGAATCAGCCAGAACTGAGATTCTCACTTGACTTTCTTAATTCTCAAATGAATCGAGCCCAAAAAACCGAGGGCTCCCAACAACAACACAACACAGCTGCAGCCCATCGGGCTTTGACGGTTTTCTGTCAGGCGTTGCTGGCTTCCAATGATTTTCTATATCTCCAGTAAGGTACCCTTCATGCCACAACAGGATCATAGTTTCCACCGCCCCCTTAACAGCACGTATTCCCGGTCGCCGATTCAACTCGTCAGCCGCCGGGATGCGCTGTCTCGTGTTGCTTTGGGACTAGGGTCGATTGCCTTGAAATCGTTACTGGAAGGAGAAAAACCTCTGCATGCTGGCAATGGTTTAACTTCTCACCAGATCAATTCCGACTTGTTAGTGCGAGAGCCTCATTTTTTGCCGCGTGCAAAACGAGTCGTGTTATTGTTTCAACATGGTGGCCCCAGTCAACTGGATCTGTTCGATCCAAAACCAATGCTCAGCAAATACGAAGGGAAACCGGTCCCGGGAGGCGTTGATGCATTTTTCGATACACAGGATAGTGGAAAGTGTCTGCCTAGCCCGTTTCGTTTTTCGCAGCATGGTGAATGTGGTATGGAATTCAGTGAATTAGTACCCCATTTAGCTTCGTGTGCAGATGACATCTGTAAAATCCAATCGATGACGACCCAATTCAACGACCACGAGAGTGCGATCCGGATGATTCAGACAGGTCAGGCACGCGTCGGACGTCCTACTTTGGGTTCATGGATCACATATGCGCTGGGAGCAGAAAACCAAAATTTGCCAGCTTACGTTGTATTGTCAGATCCTAAAGGAGATCAAGTCGACGGGCCGCGTAACTGGTCCTCCGGATGGTTGCCGGCCATTTATCAGGGAACGACGCTCCGATCTCAGGGAATCCCGATTTTTAATCTCAATCTCCCAGAGGGAATGGATCGACATACTCGTCGTGATCAACTCATATTTCTGGCAGCCTTGAACGAAGAACATTTTAATAAACATCCACATTTAAGTGAATTGGAAGCACGGATCAGGAATTATGAGCTCTCAGCGAATATCAAAGATTCCGTGACCGGTGCACTGGATCTCTCTCAGGAATCAGAGGGCACTCAACGCCTCTATGGCTTGCATGAAAAAGAGACACAATCTTACGGGACGCGATGTTTGATGGCCCGTCGCCTGTTGGAGAAAGGAGTTCGGTTTGTCTCGATTTTTAATGACCTGATTATGGGTGATCCGTGGGACACCCATGATAATCACAATAATCGGACACGCACTGTAGCCAAAAATGTTGATCGTCCTTCAGCGGCTTTGATCAAAGATTTAAAACAGCGAGGTTTGCTGGAAGATACGCTCATCATCTGGGCGGGGGAATTTGGACGTCTCCCTGTTGCACAGGGGAAAGATGGGCGAGATCATAACAGGCATGGATTTACAATCCTGCTGGCTGGTGGTGGCTTCAAGAGCGGACTAACGTTCGGGATAACAGACGAGTTCGGTTACAAAGTTCAGGAGAATCCAGTTTCAACTCATCAGTTACATGCCACTATATTACAAGCACTGGGGCTCGACCATCATCGTTTGACCTATCCACACGGCGGCAGAGAAGAAAGTCTCACCGATGCTGTCATCACAGAAGCAGAACCTGTCCCAGAAATCATCAACTAGAGCACATCACAATTAACCATAGTGTCTCTCGTTCTATGATACTCAGTCCAAATGGCCCTGGTTCACGATCTCCAGGCCCAGACTCGATGGATAATCCGGTTGTGCCTCGCCGTTCCAGATGCTGTCTGAAAGCAGAACCATCAGTGTTCCGCAAAACAGAGGCACCTGAACGGCGCTGGCTGTCAACAGTAAGCGTTTCAACGGGCGCCGTGACACTTTTGATGTCCACCCCGGGCTCTTGTGCCCCTCAGTTTACTCTTCGATAAAACTGACTTCGCCGCTGTCCATGTTATAAATGCCGCCTACGATTTTGATCTCGCCTTTGGCTTCCATTTCTTTCAAAACCGGGCTGTTGATGCGGATACGGTCGATGGTTCCTAAAACATTCTGCTTGGTGACCATCTCCACGAACTTGACGTTCTGGCTCGTTTTGTCGCCGTCGTAATCTTTGAAATGGTCGATGGCTGGTTTGATGTTGGTCAGCATCGCTGTGATGTTGCCCAGCTTGGCACCGTCGATGGCTCCTCGGATGGCACCGCAGTGTTCATGGCCCAGGACAAACACCAGCTTGGCGCCGGATAAATTACAGGCGAATTCCATACTGCCCAGGATATCGGTGTTTTCAAAGTTGCCGGCGACGCGTGCGACGAAGATATCGCCGATGCCGCGATCGAACACATCCTCGACGGGAATACGCGAATCCACGCAGGACAGAATAATCGCTTTAGGATACTGCCCGAGAGCCGCGTCGCGGACCTGCTTGGAATGATTTCGGGCGGTCAGCGTTCCCGCAACGAAACGTTGATTGCCATCTTTGAGCAGCGTGATGACCTGATCCGGCGTCAGCGCGTTTTGTTCTGCCTGGGTTAAGACGCGATTCACCAGTGGTTTGACATCCGCGACGGTTTCCACAACGGTTTCCGTTTTTTTGTCGTCGGCTGCAGTCGGTTGGCTTTGCGCACAACCCGAGATCATCCAGGCGAACAGGCAGCAGGCCAACAGCGGGTTCAGACTCATTCTGATCATTTACGGTACTCCTTTTTTCGTTGATTGCCGAAGGTGGCTTTCTGAAATGTAAATCAAAAAACAGTTTTCGAATCCTACCAGACTGAAGCAGGATTAAAAGAGGGACGAGCAGAAATAATCAGAGAATACCCGGAACCAGTGACAGCGTGATTTGAGTGGAGTGGTGAGTCGCCTTTCTGTCTCCCGCACAGTAATTTCATGCAAGACTTGACAACGTTACCTGCACCGACACACTATGAACCACAGAATGAACAGAATCAGGAAGGACCCACATGCGAAAAATATTCTATATCGCGGGAAGTTCTTTCCACAACGACTTGACCACAGGCACCTGATCACAGGAATTCAGCATGTATCGCCTCACTGTTCTGTATGGGCATCCGGAAGACCCGACCGCGTTTGACCGCTATTATCATGAGGTCCATATTCCTCTGGCGAAATCAATGCAGGGACTCACCGGCTGGACGCTTGGAAAATGTATCTCCGCCGATCCAAAAAGCAAACCAGCCTACTATCTGATAGTCAGTCTGTATGCCAAATCCGCGGCTGCGATGCAAGCAGTGATCGACAGCCCCGAAGGTCAGGCCACCGTCGCCGATGTCCCCAATTTTGCAACGGGAGGCGTCACGTTCATCTACAACGAGGAAGAAGTTTTGATTCCCGTCAGCTTAGAGGCTTCGGGTAATTGATTTCTCTCTCCCTTCACACTTATAGTGAATAGATTCATTACGAAATCATCTTACTGGAAGGACTTACTCAATGGTGACATTGTATAACCTGATCCGCCCGGAATTCATGCTCCGCGTCGTCTTCCTTGTTCTGTTTCTGGAAACCGCAGCGTTCGCCGGCGAGCGTCCGAATATTGTTTACATCCTGGCCGACGATCTCGGTTATGGAGATGTCAGCTGTTACAACCCGGAGTCCAAAATTCAAACGCCGCACATTGATCGGCTGGCGGCGGAGGGGATGAAATTTACCGATGCCCATACGCCGTCCGCGGTCTGCACGCCCACTCGATACGGCATTCTGACAGGCCGCTACTGCTGGCGGACGCGATTAAAGTACCGCGTGCTCGATGGATTTGATCCGCCGTTGATTGAACAGGATCAGACCACCGTCCCTTCACTACTCAAAAAAGCAGGTTACGATACGGCCTGCGTGGGCAAATGGCATCTGGGCATGCAGTGGACCGACAAAAACGGACAGCCCGTGCCCGCGGTTCCCATTGATCGTCGGCAGCGTCCCCGCGTGGGCGATGACGTGGATTATACGAAACCCGTCACCGGCGGACCGCTGGCGAACGGCTTCGACTTTTATTTCGGCATCTCGGCTTCGCTCAATATGTCTCCCTTCTGTTTTATCAAAAACGATCGGCCTGTGATCATTCCCACGATCGAATCGGAACGGATCCAGACTGAATTCCTGTCTGTCGATCAAGGCATGCGCTCGCCCGATTTTACCATCCGAAGCGTAATGCCGACGTTAACCGGACAGGCAGTGCGCTATATTGAACAACATTCGAAAGCATCCCCCGAGCGCCCGTTCTTTTTGTACTTCCCATTGACCGCACCGCATCTGCCACTCGTACCGAACGACGAATTCCGCGGAAAAAGTGCCGCCGGCGAGTATGGTGATTTTGTACTCGAAGTCGATGCCACCGTCGGTGCGATCAGGGAAGCGTTACAGCGCGCAGGCGTGGCAGAGAACACGCTGGTGATATTTACGTCTGACAACGGCGGCCTGTATCACTGGTGGACGCCGCAGGAAACCGATGATCTGAAAAACTATCGACTCAATCATCGTGCGAAGTATGTCAAAGAACGCGGCCATCAGGGAAACTCGCACCTGCGCGGGACCAAAGCCGACATCTGGGAAGGCGGCCACCGGGTGCCCTTCCTCGTCCGCTGGCCCGGTCAAACTCCTGCCGGCTCGACGAACGACGAACTGGTGGAGCTGACCGACCTGCTGGCCACCTGTGCCGCGATCACAGACACAAAACTGCCAGCCGGAGCCGGCGAGGACAGCGTGAATATTCTGCCTGCTTTGCTCGGCAAAAAAAGTGACCAGCCGCTGCGCGACTATGCCGTGCATCATTCTTTATGGGGACATTTCGCAGTCAGACAGGGTTCCTGGAAGATGGTCCCGAAACGTGGTTCTGGCGGCTTCACCAACGCCCGCGAGGTCAAACCAGCACAAGGCGAACCGACGGGACAACTCTATAATCTGAAAGACGATCCCTCAGAAACGAAAAACGTCTGGAACGAGCATCCCGACGTCGTCGAACGGCTTTCGTTGATTCTGGAGAAAGTTCAGGGACAGGATAAGTGAGATAACCCGCATTTGACAAACATGAGACACTTATTCAGTACAGAAAAACCATTGGCGTTCATGATTACGCGCTAGACATAATTGCATGGTCATGTTAGCATGCGTTTATATGTCTGGCACGGTTTCAATTGAGCCGTTCAGCCAGGAAGCAACACACTTTACGCTGCAGATGACACATAGCGGCCATTAAAAAGGCCCCAGGTTCACATCGGGAGTACGGGTTATGCAACGACGGCAATTTCTGGTGGCATCGGGGCTCGGCTTTGCCGGGATGCGATTTGGAACACCAAGTGCGGCGGCTCCCAAAAATAACGCTCCCCCTGCCCGTAAGTCTGCGAAATCGACCATTCTGTTTTTTCTGTGTGGCGGTGCCTCTCACCTTGACATGTGGGACATGAAACCGAATGCCCCCTCGGATTACCGCGGGCCGTTTCAACCAATTGAAACGTCGGCACCGGGAGTGCGGCTCTCCGAGCACTTGCCGATGACGGCAAAACAGGCTCACCATTTAGCTCTCATCAATTCAGTGGGCGCGACAGTCAACACGAACGATCATCACGCTGGCTATTACCACAATCTGACGGGGCATATTCCCGATCAGTCATTTGTCACCAAAGGAAACAATCGGACGCCGGAACCGGATGACTGGCCTTTCATGGGTTCGGTGGTGGCAGCACGTCGTCCGGTGCATCGAAGTCTTCCCAATGCGATTTCTCTGCCGCATATGCCCAGCCGTGCCCCTTACACGCGACCGGGGCAGTTTGCCGCGCGACTCGGGGTCGAACACGATCCGATGTATATTCAGGGGACACGGGAAGAGCCTTTGAAACTGCGCGGGCCGGCACTCTCGCTGGAAGGCGGCGTGACCGCTGATCGTCTGACCGAGCGGATATCACTCCTGGAGCAACTGGATACGGCCCGTCGTCAGTTTGATGGATTCGCCGATATCGCTACGATGAACAAACAACAGGAACGAGCACTGTCGCTGCTGCTTTCCGCAGATTCCACGTCAGCCTTCGACCTGCAACAGGAATCGCCGGCAACGCTGGAACGCTACGGAAAAACCATCAACGGCATGAGTCTGCTGGCCGCCCGGCGGCTGGTCGAGGCCGGAGTTCCATTCGTGACCGTCTTCTGGAAAGGCGACCTGAATCGACTGGGGAAAAAATGCCTCAGTGCCGGCAGCTGGGACACACATGGCAACAATTTCCAATGCCTCAAAGAAGATCTGCTTCCCGAATTCGACCGGGCCTACTCGGCTCTGATTGAAGATCTGGCCGACCGAGGCATGCTGGATGAGACGCTGGTGATGGTCACCAGTGAAATGGGTCGCAAACCGAAGATCGGCGACCCGCGTTCCAATGGAACCATCGGGGCCGGCCGCGATCACTGGACCCACTGCCTGACCGACGTCCTCGCCGGCGGCGGCATCCGGGGAGGCCAGACATTTGGTGCCAGCGACCCTCGTGGCGAATATCCTCTCAAGAGCCCGGTGACGCCAGCGGACATCACGCACACCGTCTACCACGCCATGGGCATCCACGACCTGATGGCTTATGATAAGCTGGAGCGCCCCTACCACCTGCTCGATGATTCCAAACCACTGACGGCTCTGTTTTAAGAGATTGAATTGCCTCTACCTGCGGTATTTCAATTTGAGTGAAAAATCGTTCAAAGTATCAGTCCCGCTGTTTATCATGCGAAAGATGTTCAATATTCAAGACTTACAACACGCAACAAATTAAACACACAGATATGCCCTTGGGTTTCATATTGACACGAACCATACAAATCGAGAAAAAACAACCCTCAAATTATCCAGAGACTTACATAGACTGGGAAATGAGCCGTGCCCCAATGACTAAACAGCACACGGCATTTAATAGGATAATACGGCGTCAGGGATGAGCGAGAACATAAAACTACGGATTGATATTGAAGCAGCAAAGGCTCTCATCCAGTGGAAAGCCCAGTTTGCGGATGAGGTTTGCGAACGGGCAAAAGAACTCGCGATCCAGTCTGATCAGCCAGATTATGTCACCTTGTTACACTACAAGCAGGCAGCAGAAATTGCACTTCAATCTCTCTCGAACACCATTCGAAACGGAGATACAACAGATGCCGAGCGAAACGCCGCCTGAATCGTTTCGGAAATCAATTCCCGAATCGGCTGATGACTGGATTCGTTTATTCATCAAACACCTCGAGTTCAACTTAGCAGACGCGAGTCTCAGTCTTCCTGCCAACCCCAGTTATCCCGAGATACAAGAGACATCAATCAGGGCGATATTTCAGACTTTGCTGGATTCCGGAACGAATACGGAATCGATTCTCGAAACGATGGGGCAGATTCTCTTGCAACAAAAGCCGAGATCTACCAATTGGAATTCCAAGTTGAATCAACGACGATTCGTACTGATCGATAAACAGATTCAGGAAACGATCACAACTGATGAGATATTCGAATTGGCAGGTTTAACGAATCTCATGCGGAAGCACGTTGATTCTGAAGAAAACCTGCCCATGCATGGGGCCAAAGAATTACATCGGAAGCTGCTGGAATTGGACAATAAGGACAAACCTCTTTGATTTTCGATTATCCCATCCAAAGGAGAGAGCGACTCCACGCTCCAGCGGGATATAAGATTTATGAATCTTATCGCCCGTGGCTGCGGGATGAGTTTAATTTTCGCTGTGCCTATTGCTTGAAACGCGAAACGTGGGGACAGGTAACAGGTGAGTATGAACTCGATCATTTCGAGCCCCAATCGTCCACCCCTCATCGACGACTGGATTATTTGAATCTGGTCTATTCTTGCCGCCGTTGTAATTCTGTTAAACTTGATCAGGTTGTTAACGATCCCTTCCAACTGTTGTATTTGGAGAATGTCGTCACCTTATCTGACGGATCACTTCGCACGCAGGACAGTGAAACGGAACAATTAATTTTACAACTTGATTTGAATTCACCACGACTCAAGTCCTGGCGAATCATGTGGCTGCGAATTGTGGCCCTTGCGGAAGGACACAATAAGGACTTGTATTATCAACTTGTTGGCTTTCCTGAAAATCTGCCGGATCTCAACAAACTGAAGCCTCCGACGAATCATCGTAAGGAAGGGATTGAACAATCCTGGTTTGCGCGTCGCGAACGCGATGATTTGCCAGACTCGTACTGAATAGTTCTGCATTTATTTGATAAGCACTTCGATTCCAGTCATTGAGTGAAACGTCGCGGCGATACCAGTAGAGTTTACTGTTTCAGGAACTGCTTTTTCATGTACGAAGCCATGCATCCTCCCATTCACCATTGGCAGTCTCTCCTCGCATCTCACATTCAGTCCTCACTCGGCGAATTTTCCGAATGGGTTCTGTGCGGCGGCCGGTCGATCGACTGGATCCCAGGCAGGACGACACGAGACCATGGTGACACAGACATAGGCGTCTTTCGCTCGGACCTCACAGCCTGCCTGAGTTCATTCGACCAACGACGTGTCTACCTCTGCGACCCGCCGGGAGAACTTAAGGCATGGGATGGAGAGGCCGTTCCAGAAGATGTGCATGATATCTGGATCACTACGAAAGATGAAAGCCTCTGGTTGATTCAATTGCTGGTCTACGATGACACCGAAGAGACGGTCGTCTATCGACGCGATTCGCGAATCACCTGGCCCAAAAGTGAACATGCCATAACAATCCGTGGAATCAGGGTATTGAACCCGATTGTAACACTCTTATTTAAACTGCATCGTCATGAATTACAGAACAAAGACTGTCGCGACGTTTCCACACTGATTGATGTCTTCGCCAACAATTATTTTCTTCCTGACCATTTGAAAGACGAATAGTCAAATGTGGATTTTCAATACCAAAGCTCTGATCTGTGCCTTTGCCGGGTTTGCCGGATTTTTAATTGCAGTCAAGTTGAATGACAGCCGTGAGTTGGCGATGTTTGTCGCTATCGTTTCTGCGATGTTGTTTGATGTGGCGTTACGCTTCTTCGATGATGAGACAGAGAATTCCAGTATCAATCCCGAAGCGGGCGGTCATATCTGGTTCGTTCCGATCTGGGGTGTCGGGATTCTTTTGCTGATCTTTGGGGGCTTGTCCCACTTCCATCTGATTTAACTGCGGGATCATGCTGACTGGTCTGCCGTATGGGGGTGGGGTGATCCATTTCAGGGAAAGAGTTCGGTTATGAATCTACCCGCCTGCCTGCGTTCTTCGATCCTGGAAAAGTCTTGAGCCATTTTCGCGCGGGTGAGGAATACTTGTTCGGTGATGATCCCGGCTTCCTGTGCTCGATTGATAACCTGAAAGCGCTTCGCCAGCAAAGCGTGCGTGCCAATCAATCGCCAAAGTGGGCGTCTGTTACCATCTGGCAGAGCAGGCTGCGATGCGTTCTGATCAAATCAACAAACTCCCACTGATGGCGATCAGGCTAGATAGTGTTTATTTATTGTTTTGAATGTGATTTCCAGGACCGCAACCTAACCCAGGTCGATTTTAACTGCGGCTAACGCCGTGCGGCTGATCTTGTTTTCAGGTACTTTGACAGCCGGAATGACTTATTAGCCGAAGGGCATTAGCCCCGGTTGCTCCGCATTTATAAGGACGATTCGAATTAAGAAACACCACCTGGCCGGTCCCCCAAACCGGTGATCTCCCCACTTCCGGCGTGACCGGGGGAACCTCATTTTTATCATGGCGCAAATGTTAGACTGGAGTTCGTATGGCGACCATGAGTAAAATAGCGAGCGCATCTGAGAACGTTTCCCAGAGCAGGTCTCGATCAGACACGGACAGAGAGCGTCGTTGAGACGAATTACAAACCAGGTAGAAACTGTTGGAGAACCGTCAGTATGCGATCCCTCTGTCCTCATTCGATTGTTGTGTCTGGTCTACTTTCCGCCCTCATCATCGCCGCAACCAGTTGCTCGGCTGCAGCGCCGGCAAAGGCCCCCGATCAGGAATCTGCGAAGACACCGGATAATGTGTCGGCAACGAATACAGTTCAGGCACCGAAAATAACTGCCACACCGGCGACTCTCGCTGAAGCGGAGGCGGCGCTCGATCTTGAGACGTTCCCCCTGCCCGAAGGCGCCAAGATATTGGGTTTCCGTCGCCTGGCAGCGCTCAGTTACACCATCAACAAGCCAGCGAAAGAGATACTCGATTTCAACGCGCAGGAACTCTCGAAACGGGGATGGAAGGAAGTGGAGGGGAGCCGTAGTGAAGGACAGTTCTCCAGCGCCGATTTTTCGCACGGTGATTTCCATTTGAATTTGTCACTCATCAAAACCAGTCCGACGGAACCGCTGCTCGTGAAATTTTCCCGATACGGCAACGTTTCACTGACCGCGTTGCCGACACCCACAGGAGCAAAGCAGGTCTACGCCTTCCCGCAATCGGTTATGTATACGACCGACGCGCCCGTAAAAGAAACCACTGAAGCGTGCCGTGAACTCATGGTGAAAGCGGGCTGGACGCCGTATGGTTCAGCGGGAACCACCGCTTACTTCCAGCAAAACGCGGTGCTGGTCAATGCCAACGTCATGAGCGCGCCAGGCCAGGGAGGAAAGACCGCGATCATGTTTACCAGCGCACTGCTGTCTCTCGAACTGCCGGCGTTCCCGGCTGCAATCGATCTTCGCTACTATGATACAACAACAGAGATGTCATTCGATGCGAATGACAGTGCCACAGACGTCACTCATTTTTACCGCAAGGCGTTTGGCGACGATGGCTGGAAAGCGACAACCGACGAGCCGGTTGCGATTGACAAGAAGCTCCTCACAATCTTCCGAAAGCCGGGACAGGAAATGATCACGATCACTTCGACAGATTTTGAAGGCCGCACGCGCGTGCGTATTGACCATCAGACTGCAGCCGAAGTGGCTGAAGAGGAACTGCGATCCAGAGAGTCAGTGGCGAATCGGGCTACCTATCAAAAGGGAGACAAACCCGAGGTGGCTGTGGCTGCCGCGAATAGTATCGAAGTGCAGCAGGAGAAGCCTTATTCACTGCGAATGAGGGTCAAACGAGGCACGGCTTTCGCTACTGGTAATTCGGTAGCCGAAGCGCTCATCGCGGATGGCTGGAGTGGCGACTCGTTCGCCAAAGCGCCCGTGTTTGGATCACGCATGCTGAAAAAAGGCGAAAAACAAATATGGGTGATGGCAACCGAACCGCCGAAGGCCGATCCGTGGGTGGCCGTGGTGGGAGTCGGCGTCACGCTCAAACCTATGAATCGCTGACAGCCGCTGATTTACCTCTCCTGCACATCCAATCATGCCGGGGGAGGAAGACGATGAGTAGAGCCATTGACTGTTACACTCCAGATACTCGTTTCAAGCATCTGGAGTGTGACGATTCGTCATCAATGGTCAGGAAAACCCATGTCTCTTTTACATCGAAAAGTAGTCTCTGGTCAGTCCTGTTTGAACAGACGATGAGACTTTCGAGTTCATCAATGCCAAACATCCGCAACCGGCAGGCGATATTATCGGGAACGCCTTACAACGAGAAAATGGTTCCAGAAACGTTTCAGACGAGAATTGAGAGATAATTCCAGCATCCTGATCAAGCTATTTTGCTTTCAAATCAAAGTTGATTTCTGTGCCTTGCTCACCCGCTTTTGATACGTCTGCTGTGAGTCTGGTTTTTTCAGGATCGCTGTAAATGACCGGTAATGATTCAACGGCCCCCTTCTCCATCGCATCGGCATCAGTAACATCATCCGTCACATCAGAGCCATCAGGCATGCGCAGTTTATTGATCATCACCTGATATTTTCCGGGAATGGCGCCTTTGCTTTCGTCAATCGAACGGCCGCGAACCGGCGTCATCAATTCATATCTGCCCGTTGCATCAGTTTTCCCATAAGCGCGGCGTACCGCGTCGTTACCAACGGGTACAAAGGTGATCGCTGCTCCCTGCAATGGCTTGCCGTTTAATGTGACTGTTCCAGAAGTAGGAACCAGATTTGAAAAGACTTTCGGAACCTCTGCTGAGCCTCCACAACCACACAGTGCCCCCAGCAATACCAGCAGAAAGGAAACAGGCAACATCCTGTGGAAGAAGAGGGTTGTTTTTTTAAAATGGCTTTTGATATTCATGCAGGAAGTCCTTGGATATAAAGAATTCCCGGAGAGCAGCAGCTCACCGGGAATAGAGATTTAAGATCGGTATGAATGATACTGTTTAAAATTCACCGAGAACATTTCCATCGCCAATGAGATCCAGATTACTGCGGATGGAACTGTGAATGTTTTCACTTAGAAATCGCACACCTCCGTCAGCCAGTAACAGATGGCAGCCACCTTCATGAAAACTTCCGGTATTGGTCCAGTCACCCAGGATATCAAAACTGGCACTGGGAGGGTTATGGGGTAATCGTTCAAATCTGTTAGGAGGGTTGTGTGCAAAATTCACTCCCACTTCAACCCAGCCACGTCCGTACCATTCTGCGTTCGCACCATTCAAGCAACAGGCTTTTCGAGTCTCTCCCATCATCGCGGTATTACTCATTCCATCCGTGATATCTTTCGGCTGACATTTGCTGCCATCTTCGAACATGGTTTTGCTGGTGTTGCCACGTGTCACCCAAATGCTGCAGGTCAAGTGATCGTACGGAACAACAAAATCATAATTCGTTTTGAAGCGATAGCCGGCGTTGAATGACGCACTGGCATCTGACGGGCAATCAAACACAGGGGGATTGGTATGGGCTTGTGCAACCGCGATGTTACCTGATGCAGTTCCTGCACACATCGCAGTACCGTCACTATCAACTCGCGTATCAAATGCTGCATTGAAGTTGAATTGGTTGTACCACGGGGCCTGATCAATATAAGGCAACAAAAGAACCAGACCATTTAAGTTCATGGAGCAAGTCGAAGGATTCGAAGCACCAGTCCGGCAGCTGCCACTGGCAACTTGGCTTGGAGGGAAAACTCTGTGTGTCTCAAGATAGTTATGCAGGGCCAAACCTAATTGTTTCATATTATTTTTGCACGTACTTCTGCGTGCTGCTTCACGGGCCTGTTGAACTGCCGGCAATAACAGTGCGATGAGAATTGCAATAATGGCAATCACAACCAGCAGTTCGATCAGCGTGAAACCTTTTTTTCTCTGAACTAACAAAAGCTGCTCCTTTTCATTTTTAAAAACACTTATTTACAGAAATTTAATAATGATTATTAATATAGTATAGAAAATTCCACCTGGCTATTCCAGTGAAATGTCCCCACAAGTTGCTTCACTTGAAAACAACACATGCACATACGCTACCGCACCGTATTGAGCAATGATCGGGAAAGTCGGGATATTTGTCTCTTCAGAACCAGGCAAGTGGTGCTTTTCGCGACTGGCGATTAGTAGCGGCCTCAGTTTTGCAAGCTGCTTCGCTTTGGAGGCGGACAGGTTGTTCTGCGCAAAGGTATCTTCTGCGTGTGGCCTCCGACTTACGGTCAAGCAGCCTGTTGAGGCGGTTTCCAAACAGAGATCGTTTCCAGAACCGAGATCACAAACAACTCGCGACTGGTACTGCAGAAGCACTGTATTCAATTCGATGCCTGCATGGCACAGGGAAAAATGGAATGCTAGAATCACCCCATCGGATGATTTTCATTTCCCAGAAACTCCCTTTGATCACATCTACGGAGAGAGTGCCTTATGTGTCGCTGGCTTGCCTATTCCGGGTCACCACTCAAGCTGAGTTCCCTGTTAACGCGCCCCAACCATTCGCTGATTGATCAGAGCCGCCATGCGATTCAAAACGTGGAAAGCTTGAACGGGGATGGATTTGGTGTCGGCTGGTACGGCGATGATCCCACGCCGGGCGTTTATCGCGATACGCATCCGGCGTGGAACGACGAAAACTTCCAGCATCTGTCGGAGCACATTCAGTCGGGACTCTTTCTGGCACATGTGCGGGCCTCGACGGGAACGGCAGTGCAGAATACCAACTGCCATCCCTTTGCTTTCGAAAACTGGCTGTTTCAACACAACGGCTCCGTGCCCGAATTTCATACCCTCAAACGCCAGTTGCTGTTCAACGTCGATCCGGAACTGTTTCCGTTTATTCAAGGCTCGACCGATTCGGAGGTCCTGTTTTTCCTGGCGCTCAGCTTCGGCCTGCGAGACGATCCCCCGGCTGCCCTGGCCCGGATGATCGGCCATGTGGAACGCGTCCGAAAGGCAGCTGGCATCGAAGCGCCCCTGTTCTTCAGTGCCTGCATGACCGATGGACGGCGGCTGTGGGCAGTACGGTACTCAAGTCATCATCAATCCCGGACTCTCTACCACAGCAGCCACATGCGCGCCTTACATGATCTCGATGGAACGTATGGTGCTCTGCCCGAAGATGCGATCATCGTCGTATCCGAACCTCTGGATGACTTAACCAGAAACTGGGAAGAAGTTCCTGAATCCTCATTGCTCACCGTTGAAGCAGGTTCAGCGTCAGTGACCGCGTTTTCGCCAGAATTCCAGAGTGCATCACAGTAAAGTTTCCAGTCAACGGATCGCGATTCTTTCCAATGCCGTCTTGACACCTGTGACAGAATGTCCTACCCTGCCTGCGACATTTTGTCTCAGGTCCATTGAAAGGAAGCTATGGTTAGAAATTCGCGTGATGTCACGGAAGCAGAATTGAACGTTCTGCAGGTACTTTGGTCTCAGGGGCTGCTCACCATTCGCGGAATTACAGAAATTCTGGAACCGGATCGCGTCGACGCCTATTACTCGACCGTCAAAAAACTGCTCGAACGTCTGGAGACGAAAGGCTTCGTGCAGCGCGAAGCAGCCGGCATTGCTTTCATCTATGAAGCGACAGTCGCACGCGATGATCTGGTCGGCCGTCGTCTGCAGGAGGTGGCGGAAACGCTGTGCGAAGGCTCATTGACACCGCTCCTGACTCAACTGGCACAGCACCACGATCTGAGTAAAAAGCAGCAGAAAGTGTTGATGGATTTGATTGACGATCTGGCAAAGCAGGCCAAACACTAAACCAAACGGAGTTGGATATGAATACCGTGCTGAATCTCATGCTCAGTAACGCACTCGTGGCGGCAGTCCTGTTTGCAGTGTTAATGCTGCTGCGACGCTCAATTAAAAATCCGGCGGTGCTGCATCTCTGTCTGCTGCTGATTCTCGTCAAGCTGATCACGCCCGCTTACTGGCAGCCACAGCTTGATCTCTTTTCGACAACGTCTGTGGCATCTGCATTTCCGGAAGAACGCATTGCACCAGAAAACGCGGCTGAGGCCACGATTTCGAATTCAATAATCCAACCGGTGCCGCAAAGCGTTGATCCGTCTCCCGAACGATCTAAACTGATCGTTCCCAAAGTAAATTTTCCTTCGAATGAGAATATTTCGACATTCGCACAGTCATCAACAAAAACAGAAGAGACGGCCTCAGTGACAGCATGGCCGTCTCTGCTCATCTCCGACACTCAATCTGGGACGGAAGTCTTTGCCCGGCTCTTCACGCTGGTCTGGCTCACGGGGACTATTGGCTGGTATCTATTAGTTTGCTGGCGGCTTGTCGGTTTTCAGAGATTCCTGCGTCAGACATCACCGGCGTCAGTAGAAGTGAATGAGATCGCTCAAAGTCTGGCGCAGCGCATCGGTTTAAAAAGTGTACCGCGGATTGAAATGGTTTCGGGTAACGTCTCGCCACTATTGTGGGCGTGTTTCTGTCGAGCGCGAATTATTTTGCCGAGCCAATTACTGGAACAGTTGAACGACGCAGAAATTGAAACCCTGCTGCTGCACGAACTGGCACATTACCGGCGCGGCGATCATTTTGTGCGGCTGATCGAGTTACTGGCAACCGGCGTTTACTGGTGGTATCCGGTGCTGTGGTGGGTTCGTCGGGAAATTCGCATCGCGGAAGAAGCATGCTGTGATGCCTGGGTTGTGCAGACACTGCCTGAAAAACGGCGTTCCTATGCAGAAGTCCTTGTCAAAGCCATCGGCTTTGTATCTCGCCCCCCACATGTCATCGGTGCGACTGGAATTGGCTCAAAAGAGGTGCTGGAACAGAGACTGCAACGCATCATGTGTGAAACGCTGAATGGGAATCACTCACGCCAGACGAAGATTGGTATTGCCATCATCGCGTTGGTACTGCTGCCGTTCGCTCCGATGCTGGGGCGGCCGACCGCAGAAACCGTTGCCGCCCAGGAGAAACAGGGTCTGCCTACACCTGAAGAAATCCTGGCCGGTTATCATGCGAATTTCAAAAAGCTGATGCCGGTCGAGATGACCTACCGCGTGCTGACAAAAGAGAACATGAACTGCATCAATGAGGATCGAAGACAGCTAAAAGGCCTCGAGATACTGCTGGATGATATGGATCGGTCCAAGCTTAAGAACATCTTCAAGAATAACGAATTAAAGGACTTGAACGACCCGTTTAAAGAGAAATATTTACGCATGTTAACCATGGAGTTTGTCCAAAAGAAGTCACTTATCCAGGAAAACCTGACGCCGGAAGCCATTAAATCACGTCTCAGCGAAAGAGTGATTGAACGCCGTTACCTTTGGACGGATGGCAAGTCTTTTCACCAGCGTTGGTCTACTGATGAGAAAGCCCTTGAGACAAATTTGAATCGGGGGCCAGTCTGGCCTGCTGAGAATCTGAATACACACTACGACGCGATTAAAATGATCTCCTGGTCGAACAATAAACAGCCGCCAATGCGACACTGGTATGGCAATAGTCCTGATAATCGTTTCACACGCGCTACAATCGGTAACAAACTCAGTGATATTTATTCATTCAAAACGATCGCGCCACTGGGGCTGAAAGAATTACCCTGGAAGGAGATTCGTTCTTACGGTCTGGACAATTCCATGTCTGAATCTCCTGACCATTATCAGGTGATCGGTCGCGTTGAGTACAAAGGACGGTCTGTGATATTGATTGATGGATTCTTCACTCCTGGAGGCGAACCAACAGAGCTTCGTTATCGGATGCGAGCCTGGGTTGATCCAGCGCAGGGTTACCTGCCTTTACGTATGGAATGGGCACTGGTTGATGATGCGAACAAAGTCGTGAGAGGCTTACATCAAGAAACGGAAGTTCTGGAAGTGAAAAAAGTGGCTGACGGATATTATCCGGTGCGGATCAAATATCAGGAATACACGTTTGACAGCCTGGGGATTGAAAAGCAGATCAAGGAAATCGGCGTTGAAAATTTAGGCGATCGTCCGCTTCCCGAACTGCCACTGGTACCGGGGCGCGTCAAAATCTGGGAAGCCACCGAATTCACGCCGCGTAAAGCCATTGATCCAGCTACGCTGGCACTGGAATTCCCGAAAGGCACGCTTTACGAGAATGAGATTGATGGCGGCAAGTATCGTGCCGGCGAACCAAAAACGATTCCGCCTTCGCCTTCGCCCGAATACACGCCGAAGTTGCAGGTCGGGGAATTGGCACCAGCCTTCGAAGTGGCTAGCTGGCTGGATGGGAAATCAAGAAGTCTGGATGAATTTCGAGGAAAAGTGGTCGTACTGCTGTTTCTGGACATCTCCGCTTTCACAGATATCCCGAACGACATGCAGCTTCATTTGCGTACGACGATGGACCTGTTAAAAAAGATCCAGATGAAATATGCCGCGCAAGGTGTCGTATTTCTCGAAATTTATCCTGTCGGAACAACCACTGATCAGATCCATGAGTATCAGAACTTTCGGCAATTGAAAACATTAGCGGCCATCGATTCGGGAACGAATCTCAAAGCAGGAACGACCCTTAATAAATACACCGATCCTGGTGGGATGAATGGCTTTCTGATCGGTCGCGATGGCCGTATTATCATGAGTACAGATTCCGCAGTCGATGCTGACTTTGAAACATACTATTATTACGCCGCCACTAAACTGTCGATTCCATTAGAGACGCAGGAGAATCTCTCTGAAGAGGAAGCGATGCGTCAAAGCATGCGCATTCTTGAGTTCATTGTGAGTGAGCAACTCGATAACGCGCTTGCTGCAAAACAGACGGAAGGTGACCTCAAATCGTCAGAAAAATGACGAGTACCGGAGAGATTCGAGATCCGGGAGTTAGGAAGCCACTTTTTCCTTATCTTTACTCGATGTTTTTGACTTCGAACTCAAAGCCGCCGAGCCAGCTGGCCAGTACGTTATAAATCCAGGCAAAGAAGACAAAAAATATAAATCCGAAAAAACCCATGAGCAATGGACCAAACAGGTAGATGACCCCGATGATGCGAAGCTGGTCACTGCCGAAGACGACCATGGGAATGCCGATCAGGGTCTAGATGAATCCCATCAGGGCATACATTGCCGTCATGACTTTGCTGGACTGCAGAATGGAAATGCGGATCATTTGCTTTTTCATCGTTTACGCTCCTGAGAGATCCAATGGACGCACCAGCCTCAGCATTTCAAGCTTCTGAAGCGGGCTTTGATCTTTTATCAACGCATTTCGGAGACGCCTGGATCAATTTTTCTGAGTGAAATCAGGGAAGTTTCGGTTTTAATGCTTTGCTGCTGCCCGCTTTTTCCACAGGATAGAGGGCGTTGTGTTGTTCCATGCTGGTCATCAGGGCCTGCATCATTTGCTTGAGCTGCTTTGGTTCCGTAGCGGCCAGATTATTCTGCTCAAAGGGATCTTTCGCAAGATTATAGAGCTGATAGTGTGACCCTTCCGAATCCTCTGAGGGAACATAGTGGTAGATGACTTTCCAGTCGCCGTCTCGATACGTGGTGAAATAATTACTGCGGTGCGGTGAGTGCGGATAATGCATCAGAAATGTCTCTTCGCGCGAGTCGTCTGCCTTGCCGGTGAGCAATTTGTTGAGGAGTTTCCCGTCGACGATATGGTCTTCGGGCGATTTGACGCCTGTAATATTCAGGATCGTCGGGAACAGGTCCTGCACGGCCGCCGTTTGAGTCTGGATTGTATCTGCGGGAATCGGCAGTTGTTTCTGATACGGATTCGCAGGATTCGGTTTCGCCCAGGCGGCGATGAACGGCACACGCATGCCCCCTTCGTAGTGAGCGCCTTTCTTGCCGCGTAATGGGGCGGCACAGGCGACGGCGTGCTGATGCCCCAGCGGCGCATCGGAGCCGTTGTCCCCCAGGAAAAAGATGAGCGTGTTTTCAGCAACGCCGAGCGCGTCGAGCTGATTCATAATGTCGCCCAGCGATTTATCCATGCCTTCAATCAATGTGGCAAAGGCCTGCGCGGGAGCCGGCTTGCCTGAGTTTTTGTAATGAGCGGCGAAACGCGGATCGGAATCAAACGGTGCATGGACGGCATACTGGGCCATATAAAGGTAGAAAGGTTGCCCCGCCTTCACGGTTGCAGCCAGCGCGGCGTTCGCTTCGAGCGTGAGTGCTTCGGTAAGAAAGGTTTCCGTGCCATGATATTTTTCGAGATGCGGAACGGCGTGGTGAGACCGCTTCGTGCCGCGGCCAAAGTTCTTGGACCCAAAATAACTGCCGGGCGCACCGAACGCTGCGCCGGCGATATTGACGTCAAAACCGAGGTTGCCGGGATCTGCCCCGGGAAACCCGTCTGCGCCGAAGTGCCCCTTGCCGACGTGAATCGTGCGATAGCCGGCCTGCTCCAGCAGACGAGCCAG
>TARA_R110002111_G_scaffold27081_4_pt1 | contig 42850 bp, 28 predicted proteins | sample TARA_R110002111 | Tara Oceans TARA_R110002111 (sample SAMEA4397363) | marine metagenome | biome: Polar Biome; feature: [ZZZ] marine water layer (ENVO:01000295); material: water (ENVO:00002006), including particulate matter (ENVO:01000060) such as... | depth 199 m
AGCGATTTTATTTTCTAATTTCTCATGGAAAGGAGCGACGATAATGGTTTTAGGAATGGTGACCTTTTTAGAATCTGCCCTTCAAAAATTATTAATTTTAACCATCGTTTACGGTACAAATCTCTGGGAAGCCATCGATATTTATGGAGCTTGGGTTCAGAAAAAATTAGATTTTGTTTCAGAAACCTCTACAACATACGTTTTAGTCACCACCTATCTTTTGGTTTATGGTATTTGCGGAATTTTCGCAGGGATTTTTATTAAAAATACGATTAAGATTATTTCGAATAAAAAAGAAACTGATTTTTATCTTCATCTTGAAACGGATAAACTTGATAAGAAAACCAAAAAAGCAGCTTTTAAAACGAAAGTCATTTGGGTGTGGTTAGGCACTGTTGCGGTTATGGTTTTAGCCTTTTCAATATTTGGTGGTCCGCTTTTTGGGTGGCAAAAAGCCATTTATATTGTATTGCGAAGTTTCTTGATTTTAATGCTTTGGTATGTAGTAATTGGCCCTTTTTTGTTGAAAGTGGTTCAGAAATATCTTCGAAAAAAAGAATCTAAATATCAAGAGGATATTGCGAATGCGATGGACTTGTTTCCGTATTTCCGTCAAATTATTTCATTTACATGGAAAGACACAAAACACTTAAAAGGCTATACGCGATTCCAAAATTTTATGGCGAATAGTATTTCTAATTGTATTCATTTTAAAGTGCCTTCAGAATGATATATATCCTCACAGGTGATATCCGAACTGGAAAAACATCAGCTTTACTAGAATGGTGTAAAAACCGTGATGATGTTGATGGATTATTGTGTCCGGATAATGCTGAAGGAAAACGCTATTTTCTGGAAATAAAATCTAAGAATGAATTTGAACTTGAAACTGAATTCGAAACTGAAGACATTATTGAAATAGGAAACTTTAAGTTTTTACAATCGGGTTTTGAAAAAGCGAATTCTTATTTGCTGTGTTCGACTTTGAAATCTAAACATATAATTATCGATGAATTAGGGAAACTAGAATTGAAGAATGAAGGTTTGCATGTTGCTGCGGTAAAACTAATTTCAAATTATAAATCGGATAAAAAACAACATCTAATTTTAGTAGTTCGTGATTATCTATTGGATGCTGTTTTGAAGCATTATGCCATTTCAGATTATAAAATTCTGAACAAAGAAGATTTAAAAAACTTATAGAGAAGTATAATTCCACATCATAGAATCACATTTGTAATTGTATGATGAGGAGGATGTTTTTAATTTTAATCGATTTTGGATAATAGTATTCGTTATAAATAAGGAATAAGTATCTTGCCTTATCTAAATAGGAGCATATTATAAAGAGAAACTCTTAGGTGTTTTGCAAGATTTTATAAAAGTGTTACACTAATTAGAATTAGATTTTTTTAGTCATCTTTATCGTATGAAGATGTTTTGATGGAGATTTTATAAATTGAATTTGTTAAGCTTACATGAATAATAGGGTAGAAAGAATTATAAAAAGGTTAGAGGAATTAGCGGCAATCAGTGATGACAAGGAGTGTCTGTCTCGTTTTTTCGGAACAAAAGCACATAATGATGCCAAAGACTTATTGATTGCTTGGATGAAAGAAGCAGGACTAGAAGTATTTTGTGATAGCATTGGAAATGTAAGAGGAATTTGTAAAAGCAATGCTCAAAATGCAAAACACTTTGTTATAGGATCGCATTATGATACTGTTTTTAACGCAGGTAAATTCGATGGTCCTCTAGGTATTATAATTGGCATTGAAATAGCACATAGGTTAATAGCAGAAAATACAGTATTACCGTTTCATTTAAATATTGTTTCTTTTTCGGATGAAGAGGGATCCAGATTCAATACCGCATATTTGGGAAGTAGTGTTTTAGCAGGTAATTTTGATGAAAACTGGTTATCAAGAAAAGACGATAATAATGTAACTTTAACGGAAGCAATAGAAACCTATTTTGGAAAAGTAGATACGATTTTTGAAGGTAAAATTCCAGAAGAAGAATGGTTAGGTTATTATGAAGTGCATATAGAACAAGGTCCTGTATTATGTGAAGAAAATTTACCTATTTGTTTGGTTAGCAGTATTGCAAGTCAAATAAGAGCAGAATTAACTTGGAAAGGCATAAGTGCGCATGCTGGTACATCACCAATGAACTTGAGGTATGATGCACTTTGTGCTGCATCAGAGTTTATATTAGAAGTAGAAAAAATAGGAAAAGCGCATCCAGATAAATTGGTTGCAACTGTTGGAAAACTGAATGTTTTATCAAATACTTCCAACGTTGTTCCTGAATTGGTATGTCATAGTTTAGATATTCGAAGTGCCGATGCTAATTTTTTAGTTGAGGTTTTAGAAGGACTTCAAAGCAAAGCAAGAGAAATATCAGAAAAAAGAAATATTGGTCTTAACTGGAAAATCATGCAAACAAATCCCGTGGTAGTATGTGATAATCACTTAAAAAAATTACTACGAAAAAGTATTAAAAAGGTTGGTATTAATAACCCTATTGAAATTCCTAGTGGTGCAGGTCATGATGCCGTTATGATTTCAAAAGTAGCACCAATTTCAATGTTGTTTGTACGATGTAAAGATGGTGTTAGCCATAACCCAGAAGAACATGCAAGTTCAGAAGATATAGAAGTTTCTTTAAAAGTATCAGATCAATTTTTAGACGAACTTATTAAGTATAATAAATAAAATAATTATGAGTAAAATAAAACTTACATCCTTATCAAGGTCAGTTGTAGAAAGTGACCATGCTGTTATAACAGGAGATGGATTTGTAAATAGTAAAGTTCCTGGTTGGGATAATTGCGAGGTTAATGTGGTTATTAATGAAGCAATGGGAGCCAATTTTTGTCAGCTTTTAATAACCATGGAAGCCTCAGGACAACTGAAAGGTAGCACTAAAGATTCACAAATTTTCTTTTATGTTTTAGAAGGTTCATGCGACGTAACCGTTGAAAATCAAAACGAAAATCTCAAAAAAGGATCTTATGTTTATGTACCAATAGGAAAAGATTATCTGTTTTCTAAAGCTGAAGCAGGTACGAAACTATTAACTTTTCATAAAGTTTATGAACCGTTAGAAGGCTTTCCTGTTCCGGAAATTATAATTAATTCTGATTCAAAAATTGAACAAAACATCTATTGTGATGATCCTAATTTGTTGATGCAAAATTTATTGCCAGAACAAGATAATTTGTCTTGGGATATGGCTGTGAATATTTTTACCTATAATCCTGGAGCCAATCTTCCATTTGTAGAAACTCATATTATGGAGCATGGCTTAATTTATTTAGAAGGTCAAGGAATTTACCGTTTAGCAGATAAATGGTATCCCATTAAAAAAGGAGATAGCATTTGGATGGCTCCCTATTGTCCACAATGGTTTGGTGCTTTAGGAACAGAACCAGCCGTCTATATTTATTATAAAAATGTGAACAGATTTCCAACAACAATATAAATAACTATGAACAGAATACACCAAGAACTCGATACTTTAGCACGCTTTTCATCAAGCGAATTTCCATCGGTGACCAGAGTTTTATATACGCAAGAAGATTTAGAGGCGCGTGATTATTTTATAAGCTTGTGTGAAGAGATTGGCTTAAAGGTTAGAGTGGATGCCATAGGAAATACATATGCACGTTGGGAAGGCATAGCACCAGAATTAGCAGCTGTAGGAACAGGTTCTCATATCGATGCCATTCCATTATCTGGACAATATGACGGAACCGTTGGTGTTTTTGGAGGTTTGGAAGCTATCAGGTATTTAAAAAGTATAGATTATAAACCAAAACGGTCTATTGAATTGGTCTTGTTTACGGCAGAAGAACCAACGCGTTTTGCAATTGGTTGTTTAGGAAGTCGGATGATGTCTGGACAATTAACACCCGAACAAGCCTTAAAGCTTAAAGATAAAGAAGGTGGTTTCTTTAATGATATCAGAGAAGCAGCAGGATTTAAAGGCGATTTAAATGAAGTGAAATTGTCCGAAGATTACTATCACGCCTTTGTAGAATTACATATTGAACAAGGTCCACGTTTAGAAAAAGAAAACTTAGATATTGGTATAGTAGATAAGATTGCAGCGCCAAGTACGTTGATTGTAAAATTGATAGGAGAAGGTGGTCATGCAGGAGCTGTGTTGATGCCGATTAGAAAAGATGCTGGTGTCGCAGGAGCTGAAATTATGATGGCTGTTGAACGCATTGCAAAAGATTCGGAAAGTGAAGATACTGTGGCCACTACTGGAATTTTTGATATCTTACCAAGAGCGGTGAATAGTATTCCGAAAGAAGCTTATTTAGAAATAGATTTACGGGATACAAATATTGAAACTCGAGATAAAGCATTGGCAGATTTAAAACATGAAATCGCCGAAATTTGCGAGAAGCGACATATTAAATATTCAATAGAATTATTGAACTGCGATCCACCTGCCACTTGTGATGAGAACTTAGTGCATACAGCGGAAAAAGCAGCCAAAGGTTTAGGTTATTCAACGAAAGTGATGACGAGTCATGCTTATCATGATTCTCTGTTTATGGCACAATTGTTTCCAACAACCATGATTTTTATTCCAAGTAAAGATGGAGTAAGTCATAGACCAGATGAATATAGCTCACCTGAAGAAATCGATAAAGGAATTAAAACATTGGCCTTAACATTAAAAGAAGTTGCTAGTTCTTAACTAACAACTTCTTTTTTTTAGATGTTTACAAAATTTGTTTTAATGCACCAATTAACATATTCACATGGTTGTAGGTACAACTTTCTCCCATTATACCAATACGCCAAATTTTACCCGCAAAATCACCAAGTCCACCACCAACTTCAATATTAAAGTCATTTAATAATTGTGTTCTTAGCGCTGCTTCATCTTTAATGGTGTCAGGAAGATATACTGAGTTTAAATTAGGTAGTCGGTGTGCTTTGTCAACTAAATAACTGAATCCAAGTGCTTCAAGTTCTTTTTGAAGATAATCATGCACCTCATAATGTCTTTTCCATCGGTTTTCTAAGCCTTCTTCCATCACAAGATTTAAAGCTTCATGCATAGCAAAAACGGCAGAAACTGGCGCTGTATGGTGATAGGCTCTTTTAGCTCCAGCCCAATAATTTTTAACGAGATTTAAATCCAAAAACCAGCTTTGAACTTTGGTTTTTCTGTTTTCCAAAACTTCAACTGCTCTTGGAGAGAAGCTTACTGGAGATAATCCAGGAGGAGCACTTAAGTTTTTTTGTGAGCCTGTGTAAATGGCATCAATTCCCCATTCATCAACCTTTAATGGTACACCACAATAAGAGGTTACAGCATCAACGACTAAAAGTGAATCGGCCGCATGAACAAGTTTACTGATTTCTTCTAAAGGCTGTAACGCTCCTGTAGAGGTTTCGGCATGAACTAAAGCAACTAATTTTGGTTTAGGACAATCGTTAAGCGCATCTTTTATTTGTTGCTCTGAAGTTACCTTTCCCCAAGGAGTCATTACTTTATGTACTGTGGCTCCACAACGTTCTGCGATTTCAGCCATTCGACCTCCAAAAACACCATTAATACATATAATACACTCATCACCAGGTTCTAATAAATTAGCTAAACAGGTCTCCATACCAGCACTTCCTGGAGCAGATACCACAAACGTTAGATTGTTTTGCGTTAAAAAGGTTTTTTGAACCATATCCTTAACTTGATCCATCATGGTTACAAAATGCGGATCTAAATGACCAATTAAAGGAGATGCCATAGCTTTTAAAACTCTAGGATGTGCATCAGATGGTCCAGGACCCATTAAGTAACGCTTTGGTGGATTAAATGTATATGCCATAATATTATATTTTTAAATTAATGTTTTTATTTAGTGTGACTAATTAACTTCCTTTATATGTTGAATAGCCATAAGGGTTAATTAATAATGGTACGTGATAATGGTTAGTATCTTTCACTTCAAATTGAATTGAAACTTCAGGATAAAACCCATTTTGATTTTTACTTTTATAATAGCGAGACGTGTTAAACGTCATGGTATAAATAGCAGGTGATAATAACTGACCTGGTGGTAAAATATCAGAAATTCTACCATCGGCATTTGTAATGCCTACACTTAACGGTTGCCATTGGTTATCGCAGAAACTTTTTAAGGTAATAAGCATGCCGTTTGCAGGAATACCAATAGAAGTATCTAAAGCATGTGTAGTAATATGACTAGAGAAATCTGCTTTTTTTTCTAAGTCTTTTATAAGTTTAGCCAAACGAATAACGGTAATTTTATGTTGCTCATTCATGGCCACATAGATTTCGTTTTTCGTCGAATGGTTTAGTCTAGCATTGATAATCTCTAACATTTCCTCAGCCGATTTTCCACTAGCGCTCACTATAAAAATATAACCGAATTTAGCTTCGTATGCGTCGTTGGCTTTGGCTAAAGCTTCAATAGTATCTGTGTGAGCTTCTGCAACTTTAGCTTGTTCGTTTCCTGCCCAATTTGCGGTATGAGCAAATTTGGCTTTTAAACTTTCTATATTTCCAATTTTCGGATGGCCAGTGAAGGCTTCTTTAAAATCGTCTAAAGCACAATCGTTATACCATATTGATGCGGCTTTTGTGATCAATTCACTTTCCGTTGAAAAAGGTCTACTTGCAAGCATACCATTCACCCAAGTTTTGGAAACACAGCATTGCTCTAATTTAGAAAATGCTTCCTCATTAGAAAGTGAATTAAGTTGGTCTATTGTTATCATATGCTTTATTTTGGTGCTCCTTGATTGATCCAACAATTAATCATATCGCGTTCTTCTTGTGTCATTCCTGTTTGATTATTATTAAAAGGCATGTTTTTACTTACTACGACGCGTTGAAAAATTTTATCTTTTAAATTATAAATCTGTTCAGCCGTATCATATTTTACTCCATTTGGTGCAACTTTCCATACAGCATCTGTTGGATTTAAAGAATGGCAAACTGTACATCTATTGTTAATAATAGTTTGAACGTCTATAAACGAAACCATTTCTTGGCAGTTTTCATATTTTGGAGGTGTAGGTGCCGTCATAAATGCCATCCCAAATAAAAGTAATACAGAAATTGGCATTACCCAAATAGAAAGCTGTCCTTTTTCGCGTAAATTGAGATAGTGTTTTACTCCTGCTGTACCCAAAGTAATACCAATAAGTACTAGCCATTGGTAGGCATTTCCAAACGTACTTGGAAAATGGTTACTAATCATTACAAACAACACAGGAAGCGTAAAATAATTATTAGTGTACGATCGTAATCCAGCTGCTTTTCCATCTGCAGGATCTGGAAGCAAGCCTTTCTTTGCAGCAGCGACCATCCGTTTTTGACCCGGAATAATATTAAAAAATACGTTGGCAGCCATTAAAGTTCCTAAAAAAGCACCAAAGTGAATATAAGCCGCTCTACCACTAAAAACTTGAGCATAAAACCAAGCAAATAAAAATACCAAAACTGTTATTGCAATAGTAAAAACGATTTTATTAGTACTTAACCGTTTACAAATTTGATCGTAGATAATCCAGCCGACTATTAGAGAACAGATACTTATAGCAATAGCTGTAGACGGTAAAATATCTAAAACTTCAGGGTCTATTAAGTAAGAGCTTGCATTAAAATAATAGACTATTGAAAGCAAACAAAAGCCAGAAAGCCAAGTAAAATAAGCTTCATATTTAAACCAGTGCAAATGCTTTGGGATTTTTTTTGGTGCTAATTTGTATTTTTCTACATAGTAAAATCCACCACCATGAACGGCCCAAAGGTTGCCTGCTAATTCATCTCTTACATTTTCAGTTCTGTTTAAGGCATTTTCTAAAAATACAAAATAGAATGAAGCGCCAATCCATGCAATTCCAAAAGTGATGTGAATTAAGCGAACTGTTAAATTTAACCATTCAAAAAAATGACTTTCGTAAATAGTACCTTTCAAAAAAAGATATAAAACACCAATGCCAGATATAGACGCGATAACGATTAAAGCATAGAACCAATTTTGAGATGTTTGTAAGTATTCTGCGCTTTCATCGTTCCCTTTAGCTTTGAAATCGCTGATGAGATTCTGAATTTTGTATGTGCCAGCAACTATAATTATAAAAATAGTAAGCCAAGTTAATAATATTAATATTTTAATCATATATCCTCTTAAGTAGTAATTGTCCTTGTTGAAGCGTCTTTAATTTTGAGTCTTCAACTACTTGAACACCATTAACAAATGTATGAATTACTTTTCCAAAAACGATTTCGTCTAAATATGGTGTTGCTTTATGTTGATGTTGAATAGCGTTTTCTGAAATTTTCATTGCTTTGGAATCATCCCAAACAGTAATATCCGCATCAAAACCTGCTATTAAAGCTCCTTTTTTATCATCAATTCCTAAAAATTCTGCTGGTTTATTTGTTAGCAATGAAATGAGTTTCTCCGTTTTTAGTCCTCTTTTACTGCCTTCAGAAAACAAAATGGGAAGCGAAAATTGTAATCCTGATATGCCTCCCCAAGCTTTAAAGAAATCTCCGCTTTCTAATTGTTTACGTTCAGGTGGAGCAGGTGAGTGGTCTGATCCTAAAAAGTTGAAACCATCGTCTAATAAAAAGTCCCAAAGTTTACTATTGTTAGCTTTTTCTCTAATGGGAGGAGCACATTTAAAAATGGGAGATTCATCAGGAATGGTTTCAGCATTAAAGTATAAATAATGCGGACACGTTTCTACAGTCAGCTTATTGGTTTCTTTTTTACGCTTCTTAATACGCTCAATACCTTTTGAAGCAGAAAGATGAACAATATGTACTTTTATATCAAACTTTTCTTGAATCGCTATGGCTAAATCAATGGCATTAGTTTCCCAATGTTGAGGTCGTGAATGTAAATATTCTTGATAGCTTTTTGGGTTTGTAACTTCAGGAACATCATCATCAGTTAATTCACAATGAAGCAATAAAGGCATATCATATTGTTTTAGAATAGGAGCAATAGCTTCCAAATCTCGTTTTGAAACATTAGGAAATTCATCAATTCCTGAATGTGATAAAAAACCTTTAATTCCAAAAACACCCGCTTTTATTAAGTCTTCAATATCATTTTTATTTGTTGGAATAACTCCTCCATAAAACCCACAATTCACATGAAGTTTACCTTTAGAAGCGTCTTGTTTTAGTCTGAATGATTTGATATTTGTGGTAACCGGACTTGCATTTAATGGCATTTCAATTAATGTAGTTACTCCACCAATGGCAGCAGCTTTAGTGGCTGTGTCAAAACCTTCCCAATCTTCTCGTCCAGGTTCGTTGATATGTACATGGGCATCAATAATTCCAGGCATAACGATGAGGTTATTGTAATCTAGAAAAGGAATGTTCACAACATCATGAAAACCTAAATGAATATTATAAATTTTATTATTCTTAATATGAAGTGTCGCTTCAATAAATTGATGATCAATAAAACAACGTTTGCTGTGTATTAAAAACTCTGTCATAAGCTAGATCTAATTATGTGATATCTGATTTTAATAAACAATAAATTTCACTATCCAGAAATTGACCATCATAATAGAAGTTCTCCCTAAAACAAGCTTCTAGTTTAAATCCAAATTTAAGCAATAGTGCTTTAGAATTTTTGTTTTCGGTATTGACATTAGCTTCGTAACTATGAAGATTAATGTTGTCAAACCCAAAACGAATTATAGTATTTAAAGCTTCTGTCATATACCCTTTACTCCAAAAGTCAGGATGTAAAACATAGCCAATTTCACCTCTAGAATTTTGCTGGTCAATTCTCCAAATTCCGAAATCACCTATTTGTGTATTCGTGCTTTTTTCTATGATAACCCAAGTAATTCCGTTTTTTTCTTGAAATGCTTTAATATAACCTTCAATTCTATGTATCGTATCCGCAGTGTTTTTTGGAATAGTGCTATCCATAAATTTAGATACGTCTTTATGACTTCTAATACTAAAAAGTACTTTGGCGTCAGCTTTTCTATAGGCTCTATATATTAATCTTTCACTTTCTAATTCAGGAAATGTTTCAAAAATGCGCGTGTTAATTCGTGTTTCTTTATCCATTTAAATCCTTTAGTTGTTATACAAACCCATCAGCACTTTTTCAGGAGTCATTGGAGCATGAAATTTTAAATCGTAATCTGGATTAAAAGCTTTAATGGCATTTTGAAGTGCAAAATAAGCACCAATTCCATACATTAATGGTGGCTCACCTACGGCTTTAGATTTTAGAATGGCCAACTCATTGCCTTCGGTTTCTACAGGAATCACTTCCACACTTTTTGGTACAGAAAATATGTCGGGCACTTTATAAGTGGATAATGCATTAGATAATAATTTACCATCATCATTATAGGCGATTTCTTCCAAAGTCATCCAGCCGATACCTTGTATTAAAGCACCCTCTACTTGGCCTAAATCAATACCTTCACTCATGCTTTTTCCGTAATCGTGTACGATTTTAACGGAGTCAAATTCGTAAGTGCCACGCGTACAATCTACAGTTACTGTTGTAATCGCTGTGCCGTATACGTGATAGGCAAAAGGATGTCCTTTTTCTTTGGTTTTATCAAAGTGAATTTCTGGTGTGGCGTAATGGGCATTTTCAGTTAAAGCGACACGTTTGAGCATGGCACTACTAATGAGTTCTGTCCAGGGTAATTCTGATGATTTATCATTTATAAAGACAGATTCATCTTTTAAGGTAATGTCCTTTTCTGAGACATTCAAATCTTCTGAAGCCACTAGTTTTAAACGTTCCACTAAAGCATTACAAGCCATTAAAGTTGCTTTTCCATTTAAATCTGCCGTTGAACTCGCAGCAGAAGGCGACGTATTAGCAACACGCGTCGTATTGGTGGTTTCTATTTTGATTTTATCAATAGGAATCGAAAATACATCCGCAGCAATCTGCATCATTTTTGTATTTACACCTTGACCCATTTCTACAGCCGCTGTGCTTATGCCAACACTACCATCTAAATAAATATGAACCAAAGCACGTGCATGATTCATTGGTGTATTGGTAAACGAAATACCAAAAATAATTGGCATAAACGAAAGCCCTTTTTTGAAGGCTGTATTGTTTTTGTTGAAATCAGCAACTTCTTGTTCTAAAGCATCACTATTAAATATGTTTTTAGCAGAATGCCATGTGTTTTTGGCTTCTACTTTTTTAGCGATTTGTCCATAGGAAAACGTGTCATTTTCATCTAGTAAATTCGCTTCCTGAATTTGTCTAGCTGAAACCCCAATTTCAGAAGCTGCTTTTGCAATTGCAGACTCAATCACAAACATGCCTTGTGGTCCACCAAAGCCTCTAAAGGCCGTATTTGGTGGTAAGTTGGTTTTACAACTCAACACTTTTGTGGTGACGTTTGGTACGTAATAACTGTTGGTGGCATGAAATAAGGTACGCTCTGCAATCGCAGGAGATAAATCTGCTGCGGCTCCAGAGTTTTGTAAAAATTCGGTTTGGTAAGCTAAGATTTTTAAGTCTTTAGATAATCCAATTTTATAAGTGCTTTCATAAGGATGACGCTTTCCTGTCATGCGTAAATCATCATGACGATTCAGTATCAATTTTACCGATTGGTTTAGGTGATGCGTTGCTAAAGCAGCCATAACTGCCCAAGGTGTGGCTTGGTCTTCTTTACCACCAAATCCACCACCAAGACGTGTGACATCGACTTCAATTTTATGCATGGCAATGCCTAAAACTTTTGCAATCGTTTTTTGTACAGCCGTTGGACCTTGCGTAGATGAAGTGATTTTTATATTGCCATTTTCTAAAGGTTCGGCATAAGCGCCTTGTGTTTCAATGTATAAATGTTCTTGTCCGTTGGAAAAAGTTTCCCCTTCAAAAACATAGTCACAGTCTGCAAATGCTTTTTCAGTATCACCTAAACTAAAAGAGCGTGGTGCGTTGATAAAACTACCTTTTGCTTTGGCTTCTTTTGCAGTGGTGATAACTGGTAAATCTTCAATTTCAATCTCGATTAAACCTCGTGCTTTTCGCGCAATAAATTCAGATTCGGCAACAATTAGAGCAATTGGCATGCCCCAAAAGTGGACTTCGTGTTCTGCAAATAAAGGTTCGTCTGGAATAATACCGCCAATTTCATTTTCACCAGGAACATCTTTATAAGTGAAAATACGTTCAACGCCTTCCAAAGCTTCTGCTTTAGAATAATCGATATGTTTTATTTTTCCGTGTGCTTTTGGTGAGTCGAAAACCACGGCGTGAAAGGTGCCTTGTCTAATATTAACATCATCAACATATAACGATTCACCACGAACATGCGTATAAGAATCTAAGTTTTTAATGCTTTGTTTTAATGACAGAGAAACGGCGTCTAACTTAGTGTTTAAGACTTTATTTGATTTGTTTTTATGCATGTTGAACAAAATCGTTTAAGGTGAAATTATTAGGGAACAACTCTGTAAAATGTGCGAAAAACAATTGTCTTGCAAGCAAACGTTTATAGTCGGTTGTTCCTCTAACATCGCTAATTGGACTAATTTCCTTTTGAAGTATCTCGTTAGCTTCTAATATCGTTTCTGAAGTCAGTGGTTTTCCTGTTAAAATAGTTGAGGTATCGTGTAAATACTTCGGAATTGCAGCAACACCACCAAGAGACACATGAGCTTCTGAAATGATTTCGTTTTCAATTGAAAGATGAATTGCAGAATTCACACTAGCAATATCTAAATGGGTGCGTTTACATACTTTCTCAAAATTGAAAAATGTATTTTTATTAGGCAGTTTAAACCTGATGTCTTTTAGAAGTTCGCCTTCTTTTAAATCGAATTTTTTATAACCTTGATAGAAATTTTTAAGAGCAATAGTCCGTTCTTTTTGATTTTCGTTTGTAATCGTGATCTCACTATTTAAGGCTAAAAAGAAAATAGTCATATCACCAATGGGTGAGGCATTAACTAAATTTCCTCCTAAGGAAGCCATGTTTCTAATTTGCTCTGAAGAGACTAGTTTTAAGTGTTTTCTTAAATTTGGTAAAATGCTGTTTAACGCTGTGTGATTCCATAAATCGGAAACGGTAGAGTTGGTTCCGATGGTGCAAATTCCCTTTTCAATTGTAATTCCTTTTAAATAATCTTTCTCGGCAATTAGATGCACGTCGTTATCCGCTAGGTGATCTGCTTTTTGGACGTATAAATCTGTTCCTCCAGAAACATATTTTCCTTTGGGTTGATTTATATACTTTCCTTCAATATCTTTTAAACGTTGTGGAATGCTTTCGAAATATTCTGGAATAAATCCATTTTCAATTAACCATTTAGAAGAATTTTTTTCTTGATGCTCTAGTTTTTCAACCACTTGATGTGCACCTTTTTCAATGGCTTTATAACCTGTACATCTACAAATGTTTCCACTAATAGCGTCAATGGCATTACTGTAATTGTTTTCTGAATTAGATAAAGCAAAGCCAGTTAGAGCAACGACAAAGCCTGGTGTGCAAAATCCGCATTGGGTAGCGTAATTTGCTTTCATGGCTACTTGAGCTGTGGTGAGTTTGTCTTTTAGATTGGTGCCTTCAACCGTTACAATATGTTTGCCATGTGCGTTTCCTAATGGTGAAATACATGAGGTGATACTTTGGTATTCCATTGTATCGTCGTTTAGTGTACCGACCAAAAGTGTGCAAGCACCACAATCGCCTTCACGACAACCAATTTTGGTTCCTGTTAAGCGTTGTTGGTAACGTACAAAATCCAGTAAAGTTGTTCCGGAATGCTCCGATGTTTTAATGGTTTTGTTATTTAGGATGAAGGTGATCATGTTAGTTATTTCAATTATAAATGAATTAAAAATGTAACGATAGCGTCACTTCGAGTAAAATTCCCTTTTCGGAATTTTCTAACGAGAAGCTTTTTTTGTGACAAAAGTTCTCGATACTTTTCGACCCAAAAGTCAAAACACTCGAACTGACGTATTGGATTGTTTAGTATTCTGTCTTATCTTCTTTTTTAGTCCATTCCTGAAATGGCTCTAAAGCAATCTCACGAGCTAATTGCTCAAAAGGAATACTACGTTCTGAGTATGGTAATGGAATTTCTTTATAAATAAATTCATCATCAAAGCCAATATTTGCAGCATCTACTTGGTTACTTCCGTAATATACTTTGTCTGGTCTCGCCCAATAAATAGCGCCTAAACACATAGGGCAAGGTTCGCAAGAGGTGTAAATTTCACAACCATCTAACTGGAAGGAATCTAAATTTTTACAAGCATCTCTAATGGCTGTAACTTCAGCATGAGCCGTTGGGTCGTTAGTAGAGGTAACTTTGTTATTTCCGCGTCCTACAATTTTTCCGTCTTTAACAACGACACAACCAAATGGTCCGCCTTCGTTGTTGTTCATTCCTTTTAAAGCTGCGTTTACAGCTTCTTTCATGTATTGTTCTTTATCTGTCATATATAATTGTTGTCTGTTTTTGAAACCTATGTTTCAATAAAGATATTAAATTCAAATATAATAAGGTATTTGCAATTGTATAGGATTGCTTCGGTTTATCACATAATTAAAACGAATAGCCAATAGCGAAGTTAAGCACAGGTTCGTCATATTTAAAATCCCATCGTTGACCTTCTGCTAGTGAAGGGTCGTGAAATGGTGCTGCCAAATCGAAGCGAATCACAAAACCTTGCACATCTATATGCAATCCAAATCCAGCTCCCATACCAAACTCATTTATAAAATTAGAGGTGAATTTATCTTCACCATCAAACACTGAATTTGTTTTAGAGTTCCATACATTTCCTGCATCAGCAAATACAGCACCTTTAAAATATGAAAATAGTGGAAAACGATATTCTACATTGGCTTCTAGTCTAATATTTCCGGTTTGATCAAAGTAGGTCACATCGCTGTCGTCATCGTTCTCGTCGTCATAAGTGCCTGGTCCTAGGGATCTCGTTTTAAAAGCTCTAACGCTGTAAGGTCCTCCTGAGAAATATTGTTTTACATACGGAATAACATCCGAGTTTCCATAAGGTAAGCCGTAGCCAGCAAATAATCGTGTTGCTAAGGTTTGTGCTCTATCTTTACCGAAATTAAGATGGAATCTTAAATCTAAATCAGCTTTCGCATATTGTGCATATTCTAAACCTAAAAACTCTTTAGGTTCTCCAGATGTGGTTTCTTGTCCTAATAAGCTAATTGAATTGCCTGCAACATCTAAAGAGGTGTTTAAATAAAACTGATTCGGGTCGTTTGCATCTACCATTTCGTTATAGGTAAATGAAAAGGTCATTCCTGAAATAAATTGCTGATCGAAACTTTGCTCTAAGTATGAATTTTCTTCTAAAATTGCATCAAATTCTGCTGTTGTATTTGAAAGTCTCGTGTAGCTTACAGAAATAGGATTAAACTGATAGGTTATAAATCTATTAGCATTCCAAGAGTACCCAAACTGTCCAGTTCCTGAAAGTAAAGTATATAGTTGACTTCGACTCAAATAATTAAGTCCAATACTTGTTTTTGTTTTTGGGATAGAATATTTAAAGAAATCCGTATTAATTTTTACAGGAAATAAAACACGAGGGAAAATGAGTTCCGTTGTTAGACCCAATTCTACACTGCTAAGTCCTGTGTTGTCACCACTGATAAATTGCGATTCGTAACCAACATTAGTACTAATGTTTAACGTTTCACCACCATTAAAAACATTACGATTACTGTAGGTTAACGCTAAATGAGGACCTGTGTAATTATTGGATTTGGTGACGGCTTGTATTTCGGCACGGACGGCACGTTTAGTTAGTGGTGATAAAAAAATATTGGTTTCAAGAATACCTAAACTGTCTGTGAGTAGCGAATCAACTTCTTTATATTGAATATTAACATATTTATACGCACCAATTTTTGATAAACGTCTGGCGGTATTTTTAGAATTTTCAGGACTGTAGAGATCTCCTTCATTTAGTGTAATAAATTCATCGAGGAATTTAGGTTTTATAAACAGTGTATCCTGTATGTAATTCTTATTGTTGAACCGTTCTGTTTTGGCGTATGTGGAATCTTGTAAGTCGTAATTAGCAAATACATTTATCTTTGAAATACGGTAAGGAATAGTCGCTTTTTTAGGAACTTCAGCTTTCAATTTTAAAAATAAATCGAAGCGTTTATTGTCGTATTGATTTGTATCTGCTTCAAAAATGAAAAAATCGGGATTGAGGTTATAATAGCCTTTTTTCTTTAGTTGCTCATCAATACGTTGGCGTTCTAATTTCATATTAGACAAATCGAAACGCATGTTCTTTTGGAATGGGGATTTGTCAGTTTCCTTTTTTACATCTTCATATAGTGGTGAAGGCATAGAGTCAATCTGGAAACGCTCCATTTTATAAGGTTCTGTAATTTTTAGTTTATAATTAATGGAGGCTTCCATCTCTTTTTCTTCAAAAGTGGAAGTTGCAGTGCTGTAGAAAAATCCTTTGTTTTCAAGGCGATTTCTTAGTACGTCTTCAATCTCAAAGGGTTCTACACTAGATTGGTAAATGGGTTTTTCTCCAAGTTGTTTGAATAGCCATTTATTGATAAATCCTGGATTCTTCTTTTGGTTTTTGTAATAATAATATAAGCCCAAATACATTCCTAAAAATTTAGAATTGGGTTCTGGTCTCAAAATGGTTTCTAATTCGCTTTTAAGCTCTTCTTCATTTTTAATAATAGAATCAGATTCAATTTCAATATTGGCACCAGTGTATAAACGTTCTCCTTCAGGAATGTGTTTTGTTATACTGCATGAGTATAAAATCATTCCGAAGACTATAAAAGCAATGCTATGTTTTAAAGTTCTTTTCAAATTTAATTCGTTTTCTGTTCGATACTTTTATCTGTAGCGTCTTGTTTTTCTAGAGTGTCTTTCTCGGCTTCGGTTGTGGCTTTTTTCTCTTTTTTAGAACGTAAAATAGCATCCCAAAGTTCGCTAAATTGGTTGAATTCTTTTGTAAATATTAAACTAATACCACTCACTATGGTTTGGCCATCTATTACATTTTCAAATTCGCTTTTTCTAAAGCCTTTTAGTCGATATCTGCCATCTTCTGTTAACGCATATTCTAAGCTTACATTACCAATTACAGGTGTTTCCTCATCAGTGCTACTGTTGCCTTGTATATCAACGTCACTACCAACACTAACCGTTAATCTGTCGTTAAACAATTTTTTCTTTGCTGCGATTTCTAACTCGGTACGGTCGGTTGGTGAATCGCCTTGATAATCGGTGTAGCTGTTAAGTCCAAAATCGAGTTCGATACCAGTACTACCTAATATTTTATCAGAAAATGTATTCAGCTGATCGGATACTGCATCATTTAAATTGTCTCTTGCAATAGTGGCAAAGCCTCCGTCACTACCATCACTACCAGAATCTGGATAAAAACGATTGAGCACTAAAAGAGAAAAGACTTGGCGATTCAATTCGCCTTCTTGCTGGTTGACTTGTTGTACTCTCGAATATACTTGTCCGCTAATGGCACCTTGGTCTTCTTCTGGCATATCTAAACCAAATGAAATTTTTGGTTGTAATAATTCGCCATCAATATTGAGGTAGACATTAAAAGGTAAAACTTCTTGGTATTTGCTTTTTACAGAGGAATCTGAACCAGAAATTTGCGATGCCATCAATCCGTAAGCTGAAGTGTCTAAATTGTATATGGCGCGTATATCTAGTTTCGCATCAAATGGATCGCCAGACCAAGTGACACGACTGCCTTGAGCAATTAAGAATTTTCGATTCACTAAATTGTAAAGGTTGAGTTCGTAATGTCCTTCTGAAATTTCATAAGCACCAGTTAAAGTGATTCTTCCGTTTGGTTTCATGGTGAACACAAAATCACCTTCACCTGAAATTTTAAAATTATCTCCGGTGTCTTCATCTATAATTATAGTGACTGCTGCATTTTTTCCAACGTTGAATAAAGCCCTAATATCAAAGCCTTTTATCGTAGCCGTTTGTTCTTCAGTTTGGGTGAGAATAGCATCCCTGTTTTCACGATTAACAAATACAACAACTCCATCACGTTCCTCTACACTGGCTACTGATGATGGTAGTACATAAGTGAGATCTGTATCGGAACCTAATGTGAGCTTAGCATCTAATTTTGGAATTTGTAAATTGCCAGTTAGTTTTGCATTGGCGTCAAAAGTTACCTTGCCGTAAAATTCTTGATTGTCTTCTTTTGAAGCGTTTAAGACTTGAAAATTTGTAGTTTTTACACTTAAATCGAAGGTTGGATTGATAAAACTCTCGGTACCAACCTTACCTGAAAGTACTAAGGCATTATTGTTTTCATCACGAATGGTGAAATCTTTCATTGAAAGGCCATCATTATAGATACTTAATGTTTCTTTAGCCATACTAAATTTAGTGTTCAGTTTAGCGACATTGAAACCAGCATTATTAAATGTTATGGAGCCATCATATTTTAAATCTGATGTTGAACCTGTAACTTTAAAAGCACCAGAAAAACTACCGTCAGCATCTTTAATTTCACCCATAGATAAGGTGTTGAGTGCTTGTATTTTGAATTCGTTGATATTAAAATCAAGATCGAGATTTGCTATGTTATTAGTAACAGTGTAATCTCCAACGAGATCAAAATCAATATCACCACCTTTTAGTCCAGCATTAAAAGCATAACTATTGTCGTCCAATGAATTTCCATTCACGCTTAAAGTCCCTAAATCGGTTTTAAGCATATTTAATTGTTCAATACTTAAATCGGCTAAAATACCAGCATTGGTAAACGGATCTTCAAGAATAAAATTACCATTTAGTTGTCCTGTTGCTAATTCGGCTTCTGGATTTAAATAATTAAAGACGGCATTGATGTCAAAATTCTCGAATTCAATCGCAATATGCTCTTTCGAAATATTTTGTAATTTGTCTGTGAGGGTAATAGATTGATTGTTTTGGTTGATTTTAAAGTTATTAAATTCGAGATGCTTATCGGTTAAGATGATTTCATTGTCTTCAGGAATTAACCATTTCTCTTTATTGAGAATTAAGCTATCCGGATTTACTGTAAATCTTAAACGTTCTCTGCTGCCAGTGATTTTGGTGTTGACATTCATGAGCTGCTCTCCTTGATGATAGCCCAAAAAGTTGAGTGCTAATTCGTTGTTGGTTTGGTGACCAGTTATGATGGTTTTAGGCACATCTAACGGACCAGCAGTGATGTTTTTAAAACCTAGATTAAAATTGAAATTTTCTTTGTCTGTATCCATAGAAAAAGCAAGACTGTCCAATTTATTGCCACTATAGTTAATATGTGGCGCTGTAATATTTGCTTGTAGTTGTCGCGCTTTTTCGTTGAAATCCACAGCCACGTTAATGGTGTCTAAACCTTGAACATTAACTAAGAAGACGTCATTCAGTAAAGGGGATTGCGAAATTTTACCTTTAAGGTTTAGGTTTACAAAATCACTAATTGTGTCTGAGACATTTTCATCTCTATAAAAATAACTTAAAACGTGGCGTTTAATCGCTTTACTAAACGTTTGAGGATTGGTGTTTGACTTTAAATCAAGATCTAAAATGTTGTTTTTAAAAGAAACCGAAGTCGTGTCTGTATCCACATGAGCAAAGGCTTTAATATCACCTATTAAATAACTTCTATTGTCATACACAACAACACCGTTGTCAATGTTAGCGCTTGCATCGTAAGTTTCACCATTACCTTTAAAATCTACGGTGACATTCATGGCCGTTTTAATATTACGACTCATTACACCAAGCGCTTCTAGGTTGGCGCCAATAACGTTAATTTTGACTTTAGCTTCAGGTGAAATAGAATCTAAAACCACAAAAGCATCTAGGTTGGCATTGAGATTACTGTCTTTATATTGCGACTGAATATTTCCTGTTCCGTTTTTAATATCACCATTAAGATGAAGATCTTTTATGGCATAATTATTAAGTTGAAATTCAGAAATAGTAGTATCCAAAATGGCATCGAGCGTGTTAATGGTGTTTCCGCTTCCTTCAGATGTAAGAGTAAGACTTAGTGTCCCAAATTGCGGATTGTTAAGCAATTCATTTACTTTATAATCTTCAATAGCGATTGTAGCATTAAACGCAATTTTATTCGTGTTTTTATAACTACCACCAATAGTCGCAAGGCCTTGAGAGCTTGTTAGTTTTGCTTTTGCTGAAATGTCTTGTGGGTTGCCTTTGAGTTGTGCTACAAATTTCACGTCATTTGGAAAGCTAATTCCTAAGTCTTCCTCATTTACAAACTGAATTAAATCAGAGCGTTTTGTAACTGCTAAAAACTGTGGAATATCAAATTGAAGTGTTTCGGGATTGGTGATGTTTTGAAGCGTTCCTTTAGTGGAGATTTTTGTTGAATTTCCCCAGTTAAGTTCTGCTTTATTCAAATTAATTGATGCTAAAGTTCCGGAAGCATTTAGTTTTCCTAAAACTAGTTTTTTGCTTAATTTATTGAGGTATTCGTTATTTTTTAAATCAGGTTGAAATTTGAAAATCTCTGTCAATGAGAGTTGAAAGGCTGGGAGGTTTAAGTTGACCTTAGTAGTTTCAGGAGCTTCTATTAATTTTGAAAGTGACTGATACTCTAAATGCGCATCACCTGAAATTGAATTGTTATTTAATTTGAATTTTAAATCATCCAAACGCATATTTTCGTCTGTAGCGTTGAAATTAACAGCCAATTGATTAAGGTTTAATCCTGAAAATTCATTAAAATTCAATTGCTCTAAATCTAGTGTCGCTTTTTTATCTTTTAAAGAAATATCTTTAGCTTGAAGCGTAAAATTTGAAAGTGCAATGGCATTCGGGTTGAAAATGTCTTTTGTAGGTTTTGCATTACCAACGCTATAATTAATGTGATTGTTTTCAAAATCAATGGATGAGATATTAATTGTTAGTTGTGGCCAATCAAAAGTTGTGATGTCTGTTTTGACTTCGTCTGTAACTTCCTCTATTTTTTGTGTTAAGCCATTAATTTCAGCGTCTGTGGTTAAGCTGATTTTAGAATTTTTAAGCGTGATTTTTTTAAGATTGAAATCACTAGCTGCTAAATTTATGAGTGGTGATTCTGTTGAGAATTCCGAAATTTCAACATCTGCAATAAGTCGATCTGGTTGCGATTCGTAATAAGCAACGACATTGTTTAGCGCAATAGTTTCAAAAGCTAATTTTGGTAAAGGTGTATTTGAGGTTGTGGTGTCAATTGCCACTGGTTTTTGAATAAACTTGATATTAGCATCATTAAGTTCAATAGTTGAAGCATCAAAAATCATGTCTTCAATATTGGTGGTTTTCATATTAGCTTTCAACTTGCCAATTTTAAACCTCGAATCAATGCCTGCAACCGCATCATCAAAAATAACATCAAAATTCTTGAAATTTAAGTTACCTAAAACAAGGTTCAGTGGAGTAGAGGTGGTGTCTGTTGTAACAGCTGTAGTGTCGGTAGAAGCAAAAGCATCAATTAGAAATTGAAAGTTATAACCTTCAATGCTATCTTTTCTAATCACATTGGCACGCAAACCATCCCAATCTAAAGCATCGACTCCGATGCCATTACCACTTATAATTTTAATTAGTGGAATATTAGCTTCCAATGATTTTGAATAGACTAAGGTGTCGCCTTTTTTGTCTTCGAGATATAAACCATCGAGTTGTAAGTCTCCATCAAACGTAATAAAGAGTTTTTCTATGGCAACTTTTGTTCCTGTTTTATCTGAAACGAAGCTAACGGCTTTGTTAACAATAATGCCTTGTCCCCAAGGACTACGAACAAAAAGAATGGCCAAAAATATAAACAAAAGCAGACCTAACAGCATGCGAAGCGTTCTGCGAAACCAACGAAATTTTCGTTTTTTTGGTATTTGAGGTTCTGTGTTTTCGATTTTATCCAAGACTCAAAGATATACGAGTAAAAGTATTATAATGGTCTTTAATACTAATAATATTAACGCTTTCAGATAAATTTTTAACAATAGAACAAAGTTGATTCGTTGAGGTTTTGCTTTAAAAAATCATGAGCTTTAATGAAAAAAGCAAGATCAATAATTTTTATAGTTAAAGTGTGACTCATTTTTAATACGTCATTAAATGTCCAATAGCTTTTTAATGACGGGTTTTACTGAATTAACAGCATGCCATTTATTAAGTTTGTCTTTAGTTAGATTGTCAATGTCACTGACGTTAGAACTGCGTTTTAGTTCTAGGAAAATTTCTAATAATTTTTTGCTTCCACGTATTGGAGTGTCTCCCATTTCCTTTATTGCTGCGTTTAAAAGTTGAAATAAAAACGCATTATGTGTTTTAGAAATGTTGAATAAATTGGAGGTTAATAAATCCGTAAATCTTTTTAATGGAGCATATTCTCCAGCTTCTAATCTACCGATGAAACTACCTAAAAAATTATTATCTAATGTGCCATCGTAATTTGCTTTAATCCAAATTTCGGCCGCCAACTCTCGGGATATTTTATCACTACACAAAAGTCCTGTAGCTAAAAACAGATAAGCACCTTCACTATAATCTGGTCGATTCCAAATGTTATATAAACCTTTTAGCAAATTAATCATGTTCTTTTTGCTCGATTCATCCCAAAACGTTGATTCTTTTAAATTATAATGCACCACCTGACTTAACAACATACTTGGATTATTTGGTGATAAATACAAGAATTTAATATCGTCGTGAGGCTGAATTGTAGTATAGTATTTTTGTTTTTTGAAATACATAAAACTGTAAATACTTTTTATTTTGACGGTATTTTTATTGAATTTAAATATGCCTTTCAGATTATCAATAAGTGAGTCTGAATCCTTTTTTTTAGTGTCGAAATCATGAAGCTTCAACTCTTTTTTTACGATTTTCTTTTTAATTTGTTTTTTGGAAGGGTAATCGTATTCTAAATAAAAATGATCTCTTAGTTTGCAATCCCACGTATAAGTTCCTATTTCCTTTTTTAAATTGGTAGATAGCTTATTTTGAAAATAATCAAGCTCATTAGTCTTGTTTTTTATGAGCACAGATTGTATCCATAACTCAGGTTGTTTGAGTTTAACGTCTTTTAATTCTGTTAAATTAAAATGGTATTTAAAGATTTGTTTTAATTCAAAATCAGAAATTAATTCAATTTGATCTGCAATCTCTTTTGGTATGAAATTAAAAGGCAATCGGCTAATCGCAATTTGAAAATCATAAAGCATTATCGTTTCATTTTGCTTTTCAAAAGCCACAATTCTATTAATTAAAGTGGTTGGATGAATCCAGCAAGGCGCATGTGTTGGCTTTGAAAGTAAATCTAAAGTTGAATTTTTCTGAATAAACGATTTTGACTGTATAAACAACGCATGATGGATTTGATAAATATAATCTGGAATGCTTTGTTGTTCTATTACTTTTAAATTTTCTTTATGGTGTTTAGAGTAAAATTTATTTTCTTTAAGTTTCTGGATTTTAGATTGCTTTTTCTTTTTAAAACTAGCAAGTTCAACCGGAAAACGCTTCATCAAAATTTCTGCAAAATCATTGATGTAATATGCGGCTTCATGTTCTAAATTTCCGATTTGGCTATTCCAATCGTAACTCAATGCTAAATCTAGAGACCGTTTAAAAATAGGTTCTAATTTGGCAACATTAGATTGGTCTAATAGTACATTTAATTTTGGTACATAATTAAGTAGTAAATCAATGTGGTAAACCTCATTATTATCAATGGCCTGACTTACAAAAAAGATGAGTTCATCTAAGGTTTTGTAGCTTTCTATTGCATTGCTCTCATCTAAAACATCTGTTGGTTCTATAATTTCAGGTTCTTCTATCTCTGCTTCATGTTCTGTTTCAGAAATCAAGAAATCTTTCAGTATTTCCTTAGAATTATGAAATAAATTATCAGCATACATACCGATGTCATTTGTTAATTCATCATCCTTTGGTTTACCATATTTTTCAATAAGCTTCGCAGCTCTTACTTGTATTTTTTCATCTACATTTATTAAGCCTTCAGCGGCTTTTTTACAAACTTCATTTTGAGAAGATTTGTGTGTTTTTGCAATTTTATCTAAAATCATTAATGTGGATGTGACCACAGATTTTGTTTCAGAATTTAATAGTATCGATGCGTTTTCTATAAAGACAGTATGCTTAAATTTCTTTTGCGAAGCTGCAACTTTAAAATATTTTAAAACGGTATTAACTACTTTGGAATGTGGTGAATTTAATGCTGAGAAAAATGCGTCTTGAAGACTTAAAACTTCGTCAATGCTAGGATTTAATTTTAATAGTAAATCAAAAAACCATCCACTAAGTGTTTTGTTAAAACCTTTAGTTGAGGTGTGAAGTGTTGCAATTAAAACTCTATTTCTATCAAGTTTTTGGGTTTCTGTTAAATTTATAAATGTGTCAATCCAAATATCATTTCCACCTTTGTAATTGTCTAAATGCAAATAATTGTAATAGTTGTTTATTCCAGAGACTTCTTCAAATAAAAGCCAAATGTGCTGCTCTAAAGTGTCTTTGTGTTTTAATAATACTTCTGGCTTATAAATACTTTTGTTGACGTTGTTTTTCCATGAACTTTCTACGATGGCATTAGGTAATCTAGCTAGTATTAAGGCTTGTGATGGTTCAAATAAATCTTTTTGGTATAAGTCCATGAGTTTCTCATAAGTTAAATCCCAAGGCATTTCGTCATTTATAAAATCACCAAACCATTTGGGTTTATACCAAGGAATTATATTTTCGAGATAATCGTCACTAACAGAAAGTTTGCTCACCTGAAAAAATGCTTTTTTAGTATCTGTTTTGTTAAAACACACATAGCAAGCTTTGTCTACAATATCCATTTTAGCCTGTGAATGCACAGGCTTTGATGAATAAGAAACTCCCCATTTTGTCTTTTCATGAATATCATAACGCTCAAAAATTCTTGTTCGCAATGTTTTGAGAAAAGGAACGAGCTCTCGTTTTTGAGTTGGTGTTAAACTTTTTAAAAGAGGAATAATATCCTCTTCTCTTTCTACAATAGCTTCAATTTGTTGGGTTAGCATATTAGTTGTCTTTTGCTTTTTTCTTTACGGCTAAAATATGTTTGCAATCACCACGCTCTCCTTGGTTTTTGCTAAACCAAGTACAGGTGCATTTTTGAGTGTCACCTTTAATTATAACGTAATGTTGTACGCCAGAACCTTCCACTTTGGCTTCAATGTCGGTATCGTTTTTTAAGGTGATGACGACTTTATTCTCTAATAATAATTTTTCTGCTCCTTTCAGTCTTGGATTTAAGGCCATAATTCGATCGAGTTTAAACGGTAGACGTCTGTAAAAGAATCCATTCTTTTCAAGGTCATAGCCCAATAATCCCATGGCAGATAATTTAGTTGCCAGTTTATCTATTTTGGAAACATCAATACCTTCTTCAAGAGACATCAAGGTTGGATTAAAATTTTGGTTGGTGTAAGAATAATTATCAAAAGCTTTAATTAAATTTTCAGGAAGATCTTCGATTAAAGATTCTAAAGCAGCTCCTTCACCAGAAAAACCGCGCCAAAAATCTCTAGAAATGGAAAAGACAAAATTTAAGTTGTTAAAACATAAAATGAAAGTTACGGATTGCATATCCTTTTGAGGATAGATTTTTAATTCATTGATTAAAGGAATTAAAGGTTGTAATAATTTAAGACGATGGATACCACCAATACATACAGCAGTATTAGATTTTAAAGGACTGAATAAATATTTATTACCACGTTTAATTAGAAAATAATCGGTTTTTATTTTGCCTGAAGGAATTGTTTTAAATAATTGTAGTGCTTGAATTCTATTTAAAGTTTGAGCATAATCTGATTCCGAAAAGTAGTGCTGAACTGTTGTTAAGCCTTTTATCCATTTACTTGGTAAAGGGACTTTACGTTCAATAAAACTGTCTCCTTCTTTATGAAAACCAACTTCTTTTTCTCCAACAGAAAGAATGAGATCGTCATTTTTCTTAATTTTTCCTAATTCGGAAATTAATGGAGTATTGAAGTCAACATTGGTGGTGCCATTTTCTATAAACTCACCATCTTGTCCATTTTCTAAAACATCGACTCTGGCATATACACCAGCACAATGTGAAAACCCTTCAAATCTAATTTGATTATTTCCAGCAGTAACAATAGGATCTTTCAATAATGCCAATTGAAAAGGTGATAGGTTAAAGCTTGATTGTACTGTATTTGAAAGTGTAATTAAACAACGCGATAATTCATATGGGTTATTTAATTTTCCCCAGAAAAAACAAGGAGAATTACCTTTTTCAACTTCGTTAAACTTTGAGAGTAATAAATTTTCTTTTCCTTTTGCTGATGTAATACTAGATTGGGAATTGTATTTATAACTTAAAGTTTCGGAAGCCATGTTTTTGTTTTAAATATACTAAAAATACATGGCCTAAAAAGTAAAAAAGCCGAACTAATCGTTCGGCTTTTTTAAATGGAATATCATATATTGTTTAAGCAACTTGCTGTACTAATTTTTCCTTTGATTTCAATGCCGTCGAAAAAATAGGTTTCAAAAAACGTGCTAATTGATCAAATTCTATTAAAAAAGCATCGTGGCCGTGTACGGATTTAATTTCATGAATATGTACGTTGTCTTTCACTCCTTTTAAATCCACATAAGTGTTCCAGTTTTCATCCGCTTTAAAGAACAAATCAGAATTAATTGTAATGATATGAATATCACTTTCAATTTTTGAAGCGACTTCTAAAAAATCAGTTCTATTTCTCGTAATATCAATAGTACGCAAAATTTGATTCATCAGTTTATAAGCCGCAACCTGAAAACGATTTTCTAGTGCGTTACCATGATAACTCAGCCAAGATTCAATATTGTAAAGGGCATCGTTTTTCTTAGTACGTTCAAATTTTTGTGTTAACGATTCTGGTGTGCGATATAAGGTCATGGCGTGCATTCTAGCATCCACTAGAGGTTGTGACGAGTTATTTAATATCGCATCTTGAATGTGGCAATTCGCAATGACCCAATCCGTCGATTTCCAGTCGGTCGCAATGGGAATTAAATGTCGAATTAATTGGGGTTTTAATGCGGCTAATTCCCATGCAATTCCGCCACCAACAGAACCACCTATAACGGCAAATAAATTTTTAATTTCTAATTGCTCTATCGCTAAAGCAAATAGTTTTGCGATATCTCTTGCTGTAAAATCTTTATAATTTTCTATGATATTTTCTGCATTATCGTCATATCCATTTCCAGGAATATTAAATGCTAGAATAGTATATAAATTAGTGTCGATACATTTATTTGTTCCAATTAAATCATTCCACCAACCGTGCTCACCAATAACATTAGAATTTCCAGTAAGTGCATGATTAACCAAGACAATGGGAGCGTCATGTAACGGTTTACCAAAAATTTGGTAAGATAGATTTACAGTTGCGTGCTTGTGTGTATCAGAGGTGTAATTAGAAATATTTATGTAACGTAAATTTTCCATTTTAAGAATTAAATATTAAATAGATGCCTTTATAAAAAAGGCATCTATTACTAAACAAAACATGTTAAAGGCTAATTTTGAAGGGTTATTTTTTGTTTTACAACAGCAAAGGCTTCCTTTAAATCGGCTTTTAAGTCTTCAATATTTTCTATACCTACAGATAAACGAATTAGATCTTTAGTAACACCTGTGGTTTCTTGCGCTTCGTCACTTAATTGTTGATGCGTTGTACTTGCAGGATGTATTATAAGTGATTTTGTGTCTCCAATATTGGCTAATAATGAGAATAGTTTGGTTGTGTCAGCAATGGTTTTTGCGGCTTCGTAACCTCCATCTACTCCAAAAGTGACAACACCACTTTGGCCTTTTGATAAATACTTTTTAGCGAGTTCCTTGTATTTACTACTTTCAAGTCCTGGATAGTTCACCCATTTCACTTCTGGTTGAGATTCTAACCATTTTGCTAATTCAAGGGCGTTTTCACTATGCTTTAAAATGCGTAATTCTAAAGTCTCTAAACCTTGAATAATTTGAAAGGCATTAAATGGACTCAAGGCTCCACCATAATCACGTAAACCCTCAATTCTAATTTTTGCTATAAATGCGGCTGCTCCAATGGCTTCGCTATACACTAACCCATGGTAACCTGCAGATGGTTCTGTAAACTCTGGAAATTTTCCGTTGGTCCAATCAAAAGTACCAGCATCAATAATAATACCTCCAAGTGATGTTCCGTTTCCAGTAATATATTTGGTTAACGAATGAATAACAATGTTAGCGCCATATTCTATTGGGTTTAATAAATAAGGTGTAGCCACTGTATTATCTACAATTAGTGGTACTTTATATGCTTTTGCTTCTTTCGAAATCGCTTCAAGATCTAAAACATCTAATTTCGGATTTCCTAAAGATTCTACAAAAAAGGCTCTTGTGTTTTCTTGTGCTGCTTTTTCAAATTCTTCCGGATTTGAAGCATCAACAAACGTTGTGGTAATACCGTGTCTTGGTAAGGTAACACTCAATAAATTGTATGTGCCTCCATACAAGCTGCTAGATGCAACGATGTGGTCTCCAGCTCTTAAAAGTGTTAAAAGTGTAGTGGAAATTGCTGCAGTACCTGATGCTGTCGCAACCGCTGCAATTCCGCCTTCTAAAGCGGCTAAACGTTGCTCTAAAATGTCGTTTGTTGGATTGTTTAGACGAGTGTAAATAAAGCCAGGAACGGAAAGGTTGAATCGTCCGGCTGCATCATCTGAATCATTAAAGACATATGATGATGTTTGGTAAATAGGAACAGCTCTTGTTCCTGAAGTTTGATTAGTGTCGTGACCTGCGTGCAACGCTTGTGTTGCGAATTTTTGTGTACTCATTTTTCTAAGTTTTTGAGTTAATAAATGATTAAACCAAAAGCCAAATAAGCCTCGTTAGAAGCATACTTAATAGAAAAATATTATAAAGAAAATGCTAATTACAGATGGGTAATTAGTCTTGAGTTATCTATCCAATTTTCCGATTAATGAATCGAATAATTAAGTAGAATTTAGCACCTTCTTAGTAAATCTAAGGGTTGCTAAGGCTTCATAGGGTCATTCCCTCCGCCTTTCTTGATAACATTTCAGTAAGTGTTTGAACTTTGTGAGCACAAATATTGCAACACAAAATCTAGAAATCCTAATAATTTGTCAATTTTGTGATTTTTTTATGAAATTGATAAATTTAAGAACTTTTCTTTGCTAAATACTTAGTTTGAATTATTACGCCAACAGGTTTGTTTTCAATTTTACTCTCTAACCAAGAAATAATATCGAGATATAAAAATGCGCGTCGCTCATACGGATGATCTTCAAAAGTCTTTAAAGTTTTGTGTAATTCTTTAAATGCATTTTTAAGATCATGCGGATAAATATCTTGAAGTCCTCTAATGAATTTTATCATTTCTTTTTGGACCTCATGGAGATCATTCATCTTAATTAAAAATTTATAAGTGCTTCGTAAAAGCGTCTCTAAATGATAATCTAAACCAGCTTCATAGTGTGCAACAAGATTTAAAACTCTAGAGAAACAGAGTAAATCTTCACGCATAGAAAGCGTTTTGTTTGAGATGATTTTGTTTAAATATTTAATACACTCTTTGTTGTTTCCAGCACCAAAATGTAAACTCGCAAATTTGTAATAAAATATCATTTTGTGATGAGGGTCAATTCTATTACTAAATGGAATTAAGGCTTTTTCAATTTTAGGAATAAGATGAAGTCCTTCTTCAAAACTACCATCAATAAAGTGTTTGTTTATACTATGAAAATTAGAGTAAAGGAAAACTAAAGAGGCCACATTTTCATCTGTTGGGAAATTGTTTTTTTGAACCGTAGCTTCAAATTCAGAGAATTTCTCTAAGAATTTTGGCTTGTTGCCAATAAAGAATAAGGCTTCTAAAAGATAGTTGTTACCTTTAAGAAAGAAAACAGGATTGAGGTTAATCATGCTTGGGTTTTCGTAAAATAAATTTACCCATTTTGAAGCATATTTATAACAATTCAAAAAATCTTGAAGTAGAAAACTTTGCCATAAATTTGCTTTATATAGCCACAATTTTTCTCTAAATCCTAATTTTTCGATTTTAACTTTTGGTAGACTTTTGTTAAAATAATTAATAACCATATTGGCTTCTTCTTCATTTCTAATGTAGCCTGTTTTTAGAATTGTACTATAAAGTTGAAGTGATAAATTACTTAGTTTACTAGCAATAACATTAAGTGAACTTAATTCTTTGGCTTGTATAGCTAATTCATCGGCACGTGTGCTTATGCTTCGTGTTATGTATTGTGATTCAATTACTTTTTCAAGTTCAACAATTTCAAATGCTGAATTTTTTTCTTCGTTTACAATAGCCAATTCTTTGGCTTTGTCTAAAATTTTCAAGCTTTGTTTGTATAGGCCTTTGTGGTATAAAATAGATGCAAAATCGAGTTGCTCTCTAATTTGTAAACGTACATTTTGATGTGATGGATTTAGCTTTAAACTAATTAAAATTTGTTTGTATAAATGTGCTTTTACGTTGGCAAGTTGTTGCTTTTTTACGATGCCACTTTTTAAAATAAAAGCTTCATTATACGTTTTAGCTTTGTCCAAAAGATTGAATAAATTTAAGAATTTAGAATCTGAATTGACACCAAGTCTCCCTACATAAAGTTTAAATTGCCGTTTTTCAGACTTTGTAAGTGACTTTACGAGTGAAAATAAATTATCTTTTTGGTCTTTAGTTATCAATATAAAATGTTGTTACTTGTCTATAAGTCAGCGTTTTGATTTTTGATTTTAGTTTTGAACATCGTAAAGTTAATTGAATTGTAAACAGTTTAATCAAATTCAAAATATAAATTCGTAAGACAATACTAAACTATATTTTGATATATGTCAAATAACAATATACAAATCTTTGATACAACACTACGCGATGGAGAGCAAGTTCCAGGCTGTAAACTCAACACAGAACAAAAAGTTGTTATTGCAGAACAGTTAGATGCGCTTGGTGTTGATGTTATAGAAGCAGGGTTTCCCGTCTCGAGTCCAGGTGATTTCAAATCTGTAGAAGCAATATCAAAAATTGTTAAAAACGCTACAGTTTGTGGTTTAACAAGAGCTGTAGAAAACGATATAAAAGTAGCTGCAGAATCTTTAAGGTTTGCTAATAAACCTAGGATTCATACAGGAATAGGAACTTCTGATTCTCATATTCTGCATAAATTTAAATCGAACAGAGATGCTATTATCGAACGCGCTTTTGAAGCTGTAAAATATGCAAAGTCATTTGTTGAAGATGTTGAATTCTATGCTGAAGATGCAGGACGAACAGATAATGAATATTTAGCAAGAGTATGCGAAGCAGCAATTAAAGCTGGTGCAACAGTATTGAATATTCCTGATACAACAGGGTATTGTTTGCCAAGCGAATATGGTGCAAAAATAAAATACTTAAAAGAAAATGTAAAAGGTATTGAAAAGGCTATTCTGTCTTGTCATTGCCATAATGATTTAGGTTTAGCAACAGCTAATTCTATTGAAGGTGTAATTAACGGAGCGCGTCAAATAGAATGTACAATCAACGGTATTGGTGAGCGTGCAGGAAATACGGCTTTGGAAGAAGTGGTGATGGTCTTAAAGCAACATCCATATCTTAATTTAGATACCAATATTAATACGTCTATGCTATACGGTATGAGCCAATTGGTCAGTGATAGTATGGGTATTTATACACAACCAAACAAAGCAATTGTTGGTGCAAATGCTTTTGCGCACAGTTCAGGAATTCACCAAGATGGTGTGATAAAAAATAGAGCAACTTATGAAATTATTGATCCTAAAGATGTTGGTGTCACTGAGTCGGCTATTGTATTAACAGCAAGAAGTGGAAGAGCAGCCTTGGCTTATAGAGCAAAAAATGTAGGTTATGAACTTACCAAATTACAGTTAGATGATGTATATGCTAATTTTTTGAGTTTTGCAGATAGAAAAAAGGAAATCAATGATAATGATATTCACCAAATTATAGAAACGAGTAATGTGTATCAACAAATAATTTCAGCATAAAATAGATGGGTAAAACATTATTTGACAAAGTTTGGGATTCGCATGTGGTCAGTACTATAGAAAATGGACCGCAAATATTATATATAGATAAACATTTAATACATGAAGTAACAAGTCCACAGGCTTTTAATGAATTAGAAGATCGTGGAATTCCTGTTTTTAGACCCAATCAAATTGTGGCCACGGCAGATCATAATACTCCAACATTACATCAAGATCAACCCATAAAAGATGAGTTGTCTAGAAAGCAATTGGAGCAATTATCTGAAAATTGTAAAAAGAATAATATAACATTATACGAATTAGGACATAAATATAACGGTATTGTGCATGTAATGGCTCCAGAGTTAGGGGTGACACAACCAGGGATTACCATGGTCTGTGGTGATAGTCATACGTCTACACATGGTGCATTCGGAGCCATTGCATTTGGTATCGGAACCAGTCAGGTGGCTCAAGTATTTGCAAGCCAATGCTTGTTGCTTACAAAACCAAAAAGCTTAAGAGTTACAGTTAATGGTAAGTTGAAAAATGGTGTTTTACCTAAAGATGTGATTCTGTATATTATTTCAAAATTAGGAACCAATTCTGGTACAGGCTATTTCTGTGAGTATGCTGGTAATGTGTTTGAAGACATGAGTATGGAAGGTCGTATGACGGTCTGTAACATGAGTATAGAAATGGGAGCAAGAGGAGGAATGATTGCTCCGGATGAAACGACTTTTGAATACGTAAAAGGTAGAGAATTTGCTCCAAAAGGTGAAGCATTTGATAAGAAAGTGGCCTATTGGAAAACATTGCCAACGGATAGCGATGCTAAATTTGATAAAGAATACAGCTTTGATGCAGAAGATATTGAGCCAATGATTACCTATGGCACTAATCCTGGAATGGGAATTAAAATTTCGGAGACGATTCCTGTAGATGAAAATCCATCGTTTAAAAAATCTTTAGCTTATATGAATTTTGAAGCTGGAGAAAGCTTGATTAATAAACCTATCAATTTTGTGTTTATAGGAAGTTGTACCAATTCTAGAATTGAAGATTTTAGAGTCGCAGCCAACTATATAAAAGGCAAGAAAAAAGCAGCTAATGTTACGGCTTGGTTAGTACCAGGAAGTAAGCAAGTAGAAACTCAAATAATTGAAGAAGGTTTAAAATCTATTTTTGATGAAGCCGGATTTGAATTGCGTCAACCTGGTTGTTCAGCGTGTTTAGCAATGAATGATGATAAAATTCCTCAAGGAGAATATTGTGTCTCAACCTCTAATAGAAACTTCGAAGGTCGCCAAGGGCAAGGTTCAAGAACGATTTTAGCAAGTCCTTTAGTCGCTGCAGCAACAGCTGTAGAAGGTAAAATTATAGATATTTCAAAGCAATTGAATTGATATTGTCCTGCAAGGTTGCAAAAACTTTGTAGGTAATTAAAATGAATTAAAAGAAGATACCCACTTTTGTGGGCATTACTATGGAAAAGTTTACAACATTACAATCGAGAGCCATTCCATTACATATTGAGAATGTAGATACCGATCAAATTATACCTGCTCGTTTTTTAAAGGCAACGGATAGAAAAGGATTTGGTGACAATGTATTTAGAGATTGGAGATATCACAAAGACGGAACAATTAATACGGATTTTGTATTAAATGATTCAAAATACTCAGGAAGTATTTTAGTTGCTGGAGATAATTTTGGCTGCGGATCGAGCAGAGAACATGCAGCTTGGGCCATAACAGATTTTGGATTTAAAGTTGTGGTGTCTAGTTTTTTTGCTGATATATTTAAAGGGAATGCATTAAATAATGGTTTGTTACCAGTACAGGTTTCGCTAGCCTTTTTGAGTGACTTAATGCAGCGAGTTGTGTCCAATCCAGAGACAGAATTAGTGGTTGATCTCGAAAAACAGATCATTTCAGTAAAAGATTCAGAATTATTAGAAGATTTTGAAATCGATGCCTACAAAAAAACATGTATGATCAATGGTTATGATGATATTGATTATTTGATAAATAATAAAGAACAAATTGAAGCTTTTGAAGCTCAAAAAATATACTAATAATTAAAAGTAAGATTTTCGTTAATTCGGGAATTAATTTTTCTTCGATGAAATTAAATATAGCAATTTTACCAGGTGATGGTATTGGTCCAGAAGTAACGAATCAAGCTGTGAAAGCTTTGAAGGCGATTGCTTCAGAATTTAATCACAATTTTAAATTTACAACAGCAGATGTTGGTGCTGTTGCCATTGATAAGCATAATGATGCTTTGCCAGATGAAACATTAGAACTTTGTAAAAAAAGTGATGCCATTTTATTTGGAGCTATTGGTGATCCTAAATATGATAACGATCCTTCTGCAAAAGTACGACCAGAGCAAGGTTTACTTAAATTGCGTAAAGAGTTGGGATTGTATGCTAATATTAGGCCTGTAAAAGCCTATAAAACATTATTAGATAAATCGCCATTAAAGAAGCATATCATTCAGGGAACAGATATTTCTATTTATAGAGAATTGACTGGTGGTATTTATTTTGGTGAAAAACAGACGTCAAAAGATGGTGATTATGCATCCGATTTATGTAGTTATTCACGTGAAGAAATAGAGCGTATTGCACATTTAGCATTTGTTGCTGCAGAGCATAGAAATCATAAAGTGACTTTAGTAGATAAGGCTAATGTGTTAGAAACCTCTCGACTTTGGAGACGTGTAGTTAAAGAAGTTGCAGAGCAATATCCAGATGTTACACTCGACTTTTTATTTGTAGATAATGCAGCAATGCAAATGATTTTAAATCCAAAACAGTTCGATGTGATTTTAACAGAGAATATGTTTGGTGATATTATAAGTGATGAAGCTAGTGTTATTGGAGGTTCTATTGGATTGTTAGCCTCAGCTTCAGTGGGTGATAAATATGCGATGTTTGAACCTATTCATGGTTCCTATCCTCAAGCTGCTGATAAAGGTATTGCAAATCCGATTGCGTCAATTTTATCTGCTGCTATGTTGTTGAGTCATTTTGAGTTACATAATGAAGCAGAATTAATTAGGTTAGCTGTAGAAAAATCATTAAAATTAAACATTACAACGCCAGATATAAATTCGGTGGTAAATACAGTAACAACCTCTAATGTTGGTGACTTTGTTGAAGATTTTATCTACAATCCAAAAGATACAAACCTCAATTTTAAGAATATCCATTTAGGGCAATCAACAATAATATAATTAAAAAAATAATGCCCACACAACCAAAATTAACACGCTTCAATCAAAATGTATTGTCAAAATATCAGATATACAATAGTATATTTATGACTTTGCCTTTTGACGCTGTTACAAAAACAGGAGCACTCTTACCGTTATTTCACGAGACATGTCAAAAAGGATTCGCAAATCAAGATAACCCTACGGCTATTGTTGATTCGTTCTTTAAAAAATATCAAGCCAGACGCTCTTCTGAAAGTCAGGTGAATTTGTTATTTCGATTTATTCAATATATAGAAAGGCAAGTAGTATTGTTTGATGCCATTGAAGATGCTGCATTTCCTGTGGTTAATAATATGGATGGTATTGGAACTTTAAGGAGTTTAAAAGAAACTGTTACTGCAGAGGGCAAACTAGATACGCTTAAGCAATATTTAGAAGAATTTAAAGTAAGAATTGTATTAACAGCGCATCCAACACAATTTTATCCAGGTTCGGTATTAGGTATAATAACTGATTTAACTGAGGCTATTCGTGAGAACGATTTATTGAGAATTAATGATTTATTAGCACAGCTAGGAAAAACACCATTTTTTAAGCACGAAAAACCATCACCTTTTGATGAAGCAGTTAGTTTAATCTGGTATTTAGAAAATGTATTCTATAAATCTTTTGGAGGTATATATGATTATATTCAACAGAATATATTCGATGGTGAACAAATAGAAAACAATATTATTAATATAGGTTTTTGGCCAGGAGGTGACAGAGATGGAAACCCTTTTGTAACGCCAGAAATTACGTTGAAGGTTGCAGGTAGATTACGACTTTCAATTATTAAGAATTATTATAGAAACGTAAGGCAATTAAAAAGAAAGTTAACGTTTCAAGGAGTCGAAGATCGTATGGGTAATTTGGAGCGTGAACTCTATAGTATCATAACAAATGAAGCTTCTGATTTAACGTTGGAGACTTTTGTTTCTGAACTAAAAGAGGTGAAGCAAATTATTATCGACAAGCATCAGTCTTTATATGTTGATGAGCTGAATAGTTTGATTAATAAAACTCATTTATTCGGATTTCATTTTGCGAATTTAGATATCAGACAAGACAGCCGAAAACACGAGCAGTTTTTTAATGATATGGTAAATGCGTTGCTTGAGAGCGGTAGTGCTGTTTTTCCAAAAAATTATCACGAATTACCAGAACATGAACAAATTAAAATTTTATCTAAAGTTGAAGGTTCTGTAGATTTATCTTTAATAAAAGATGAAGAAACTTTAATGGCTTTAGAGACGATTAAGGCTATAAAAACTATTCAAGAAACCAATGGGGAGCAAGCTGCAAACCGTTATATAATTAGTAATAACCAATCGACTTTGCATGTCATGCAATTGTTTGCGATGTTAAAATTAGTGGCATTTCAAGACGATTTAACTGTTGATATTGGGCCATTATTTGAAACTATTACCGATTTAGAGAATGCTCCAAAAGTGATGGAGGAGTTGTATTCTAACCCTGATTACGCGAAGCATTTAAAAGCAAGAGGTAATAGGCAAACCATTATGCTTGGGTTTAGTGATGGTACCAAAGATGGTGGTTATTTAATGGCAAACTGGGCCATTTATCAAGCTAAGGAAAATTTAACCAGAGTGTCTAGAGAACATGGTGTCAAAGTAATTTTCTTTGATGGACGTGGTGGGCCGCCGGCACGTGGTGGTGGAAAAACACATAATTTTTATGCGTCTTTAGGGCCAACAATTGAAGATGAAGAGGTGCAATTGACCATACAAGGTCAGACCATAAGTTCTAATTTTGGAACTTTAGAATCTGCGCAATATAATTTAGAGCAATTGATTAGTTCTGGTATTGGTAACAGTTTAAGTGATGCCGATTTAAGTATGCAGCCAGAAAACAGGGAGGTTATGACGGACTTGGCGAATCGTAGTTATGAGGCGTATGCAAATTTCAAAGCGCATCCTAAGTTTATCTCATATTTAGAGCATATGAGTACGCTTAAATATTATGCGAAAACAAATATTGGTAGTCGTCCGTCTAAAAGAGGTAAATCGGAAGGTTTGGTTTTTGAAGATCTAAGAGCGATTCCATTTGTAGGGTCTTGGAGTCAATTGAAGCAAAATGTACCAGGCTTTTTTGGAGTAGGTACAGCATTGAAACATTATGAAGATATTGGTGAATTTGATAAAGCGCAGCATTTATTTAAAACTTCAGCTTTCTTTAAAACATTAATAGAGAATAGTATGATGTCTTTGTCTAAGTCTTTTTTCGACTTAACAAGATATATGGTAGAGGATGCAGAGTATGGAGAGTTCTGGAATGTTATTTATCAAGAATATGAAACTTCAAAACGTTTAATTTTAAAACTTACGGGTTATAGTGAATTGATGCAAGAAGAACCTTCTGGAAAAGCTTCGATTGCCGTAAGAGAATCTATTGTATTGCCATTGTTAACGATTCAGCAATATGCTTTAAAGAAAATTCAAGAGCTAGAAAAGGCCGAGGTACGAGACGAAGAGCAGATTAAAATCTTTGAGAAAATGGTGACTCGTTCTTTGTTTGGTAATATTAATGCTAGTCGTAATTCGGCATAAATTATCTATATATTAAAAATTAAAAGCGTGTTAAATTTTAGATTTAGCACGCTTTTATTTTTTTAAATAATTAAAAACCCCTTAAGCTCTGTGCTTAAAGGGTTTTTCCTAACAAATTAATTATCTAAACAATTAATTAATCTTAAATATTATTAGTGTTCATTCAGTCTAAAATCTGGATATGCATCCATACCGTGTTCGTGAGCGTCTAATCCTTCTAGTTCTTCTCTTTCGGAAACTCTAATGCCAACCGTTTTCTTCATTATAAAAATAATTAAGAATGAAGAGACAATACAAATCGCGGCATAAGAAACAATACCTATAAGTTGACTTACAAACTGTGCTCCTCCTGCCAGATTTCCAAAGATGCCAATAGCAAGTGTTCCCCAAATACCGCAAACTAAATGTACAGCAATGGCTCCAACAGGATCATCTAATTTTAATTTGTCAACTAGTGATATTGCCAATACAATAATTGTACCTGCGACAGCTCCAATAATTATGGCGTCTGTAGGGCTCATTTGGTCTGCGCCAGCAGTAATACCAACAAGACCTCCTAAGATACCATTAAGAAACATTGTTAAATCTAAATTCTTATAGAGTAAGGTAGATACTAGGGCAGCAACTACACCACCAGATGCAGCGGCTAAACAAGTGGTTACTAGTGTTAGTGATGTTAATGCTGGATCTGCGGATAAAACAGAACCGCCATTAAAACCAAACCAGCCTAACCAAAGTATAATAACACCAGCAGTTGCAAGTGGGATATTGTGTCCAGGTATTGCTTGTGGCTTTCCGTCTTTAAATTTGCCGATTCTAGGTCCTAAAAGACAAACGGCTACAACTGCGGCCCAGCCACCTACGGAGTGTACTAGTGTAGAACCTGCAAAGTCATAAAATGGTGTTTCTAATGTTTGTAAAAATCCACCTCCCCATTTCCAAGAACCTGCAATTGGGTAAATTAGGCCAACATAGATGATTGTAAAAATCATAAATGGTCCAATCTTCATACGTTCTGCTACGGCTCCAGATACTATGGTTGCGGCTGTTGCGGCAAACATGCCTTGGAATAGGAAATCTGTCCAATAGGTATAGCCTTCGTTGTAAGCTAAATCTAAAGTTCCTGCGTCAGTAAGTGGAGAGTCTAGTCCAAATCCTGCAAATCCGAATATTCCTAAATCACCAGATTCAAAACCAGGATACATTAAATTAAAGCCTACTAGGCAATAGAGTAGTAAGCCTATTGTGATAATAAACATATTTTTAAATAGTATGTTTATGGTGTTCTTTTGACGTGTCAATCCAATTTCTAAGAATGCAAAGCCTAAGTGCATAAAGAAAACAAGTGCTGTACAGATCATCATCCATACATTATTTATAGTAAGTAATTCCATGTTTTTTATTTTAAAGTGTTTCCTCCTTTTTTGCCTGTTCTTATTCTGTATACTTCATCTATTTGGGAGACAAATATTTTGCCATCTCCAACATCTCCTGTAGATGCGGATTCTAGTATGGCTTTGATTGTGATAGCTTCAAAGTCGTCATTAACAACGATTGATAAGTATCGTCTCTGAATATCGCTTGTGCTATATGAAACGCCTCTATAAACATGGCCTTCCTTTTCATTTCCAAGTCCAGTAACATCCCAGTAAGAGAAGAAATTAACGCCTACTTCATGTAATGCGTTTTTTACTGTAGAAAATTTTGATTTTCTAATGATAGCTTCAATCTTTTTCATTGTGTTATTTATTAGTTAGAATATTAATATGTTGCATTATATATTTAATTGTGATAATGTGAAAACATGCTAATTTCCGTTAAATCTATAGAATATTAACTTATGCCCTATAATAAAATGGGGTTTATGTGTAATTTTTGTGAATTTGTAAATTTTTACCCTATAAAATTTAGGTATAAATTGTAATTGAATAATTTTAATGAAGTGCTTCTAAAAGTAAAACCCCTTGAAGCCATAGTTTCAAGGGGTTTATTTTAATAACTAGATTGTGTTATTGATTTGGTGTTTGCGTGGTATAAAATGTGTTGTTATCCTCTGTCTCGTTTTCCAGGATAGGCAATTTCTCCATGTTCTGAGAGGTCAAGACCAACTTCTTCTTCTTCTCTTGTTACTCGGAGACCCATAGTGGACTTTAAGATTTTAAGTATAATGAACGATAATACAATAGACCATGTGGCGTAAGCTATAACTCCTAAGGCTTGGGTGCCTAATTGTCCAAGTCCACCTCCATTAAATAAGCCTATACCAGTTTCGCCGTCTATTCCCCAGAGGCCAATTACTAATGTTCCCCATGCTCCAGCAACGCCATGTACAGATGCGGCTCCAATTGCGTCATCAATTTTTAATTTCTTTTCAATAATTTCTATTGAAAATACAACAATGATACCTCCAATAAGTCCTGCGAATACTGCGCCTACAGCTGACATGTTTCCGCAACCAGCAGTGATGCTTACTAAGCCTGCAAGAGCGCCATTTAAAGTTTGTGGTAGATTTGGTTTACCGTACCATATCCAAGTTGTAATTAGTGCTCCTAGTCCACCAGCTGCTGCAGCTAAATTTGTGATTAAAACAACGTTTGAAGCTGCTATGGCGTCTGCTCCTCCCCAAGCTAATTGAGATCCTCCGTTAAAGCCAAACCAGCCTAGCCAGAGGATAAATACACCTAGAGTTGCTAATATTTGATTGTGGCCAGGAATTGCATGTACTTTTCCGTCAACATATTTGCCTATTCTTGGGCCAACCATGTATGCTGCGACTAATGCTGCCCATCCACCAACTGAGTGAACAATTGATGATCCTGCAAAGTCAATAAAACCTAGGTTGGTTAACCAACCTGATCCTTGCCATTGCCATCCGCCTGCGATTGGGTAGATTAAAGCGGTCATTACGATAGAAAATATAATATAAGTTGAGTATTTTGTACGTCCTGCAATAGCTCCAGAGACTATGGTTGCTGCGGTTGCTGCAAACATGGTTTGGAATAATAGATCGGCTCCTTCTCCTTGCATTAATCCGCTCCAGAAAAACCATCCGTTAGAAGTATCTCCATACATTAAAGAATAACCTACAAGCCAGTATGTTAGTGATCCAACACAAATGTCTAGTAAATTCTTCATTGCAATATTGGCCGCGTTTTTAGAGCGTGTCATTCCTGTTTCAACAAGGGTGAAGCCGGCTTGCATAAAGAAAACTAGGATGGCTGAAATTAGCATCCAAAGCATTCCCATGTCACCATTAATGGCGGCAACAGCAGCTTCGATTTCTGTAGGTTCGGCAGTGCCTTGCACTGCTATAAGGTTTGGGATGAATGTTAAAATATTATTTATCATAATAAAGGGTGTTAGTTAGTGGCTTTGGTTAGAACGTGTAGATTGCGGCTAAGGTAAATGCAGCTAAGCTACTTGCGTCTTCTCCGTCCGCATCAAAATATCTGTCATCCCAATTGCTCCATGAGTCTAATCTGATTTCTGGCTTTATGATTAGGTTGCTTTCTACTGTGTAGCTACCTGTTAAAGTTGCTCCAAATACGCTTGGTAGGTCTTCGCCTTCTTCAGCATGGTAGCCAAATAGTTCTCCTCTTAAGCCAAGTGCGAAATCATCAGATAATGTGTATTGTGGGTATAAGGCAGCGCCGTAGAATCCGTTTTTGAAATCATCGCTTATCACCTCTCCGTCATCATCAAAAACATAAGATGTAGTTTGGTATGCGGCATTTATTCCTAAGAAAAATGCTTCAGATATTTCAAAGCCACCAGTGTAGTCAACTTCAAAACCTAGGCCACTGTTAGCGCCACTGTCGTAGTATAAATTTAGGAATTGTCCTTTGTAACCTAATTGAGCTCCAAAAGAGTATTCTCCGGTTGTAGAGGTGTTGTTTGTGTCCCAAGGATTCATAACGGCTAGCATTAAACTAAAATCATCAGATAAAGCAAAATCTGCCTTTAAGCCCATGTGAGAGAAAGGTCCATTAGAAAATAAATAGGACGTACTGTAGTTGAAGTTTGCTGCAGGAGTAATTACTTCGTACCCTAAAAACGTATTAAAACGTCCAAATGTCAAAGTAGTAGATTCTGAAACATTCCAATATGCGTATGCTTGATTTACGATACCATCAACAATGTCGTTGCTAAAAGTTGCGCCAGCACCTCTTGGTCCAACAACCAAATCAAGAACTGCACCTACTTTACCGCTTTCGTAGCTTGCGATTACGTTACCCATGCCTAAAGCGAATCCGGTTTGGTCTGCAAAAGCAGTTCCAAAGGATTGTCCGGAATCATCAGATGCTGTTAGGTAGGTTTGGTAATATGCATCAACACTTCCGCTTATTGTAAAAGACTTTTCTTTTTTAGCCTCTTCTGTTTCTTGTGCTGTTAAAACTATTGAGATTAATAGTAGCGTTAGAGTAAAAATGTTCTTCATAATATTCATATTTAAAAATAGTTGGTTCGACTCAAAACTATATAATATTCATTTACAACCTATAAAAAAGCAGGGTTAAAATGTTATTTTTATGAATTTGAGATATTATGCCCATAAAATTTTAGGGTTAAAATTTATTTTGGTGATTTTTTTGTTATATCGATAATCTGATTTTTAATAAAATGAAATAAAAATGTTATAATTATGAATTATTTATACCTTTTAAATGTTTTTGAAATCGTTTTCGCAATAAACATGGTTTTTTGTTGAATAATTTTTATTAGCTAATTAGTAGTATATTCTAATATTATTGCAATATTTTCAATAAGAATGCTCATTATTAGTGATATGGGAAAAGTGTTTCTACTTTTTTTTTAATCGAATTATAGCTTCTATATTAGAGATGTAATAAGGTGTAAAAACCTTTAAAATTTTTCTGAATTATGTTTAAGAAGCAAG
>TARA_R110002111_G_scaffold99170_6_pt1 | contig 42664 bp, 41 predicted proteins | sample TARA_R110002111 | Tara Oceans TARA_R110002111 (sample SAMEA4397363) | marine metagenome | biome: Polar Biome; feature: [ZZZ] marine water layer (ENVO:01000295); material: water (ENVO:00002006), including particulate matter (ENVO:01000060) such as... | depth 199 m
TTGGCCGGTTATGCCGGTTATTAGTGCTTTTTTCTTTGTCATAATAGTCCCTAACCCAATGAAAAATACTAAAACAGCTGCCTTTTAGAGTCCTTTAAAAAAAACACTGTCACGTCACTCAAACCAGTCCGTTTAATTAAATAAAGTCTTCTAAGGTTCTTCTTTTGAAAACTTCTAACTTGCCACCAACTGTACAGTTAATGATTTCTCTTCCGTGTGCTTCATAAATTTTGTTAGCGCGATTGTAGGCTACCTCACTTTCAAACAAATCAGGAAGCTGCCATTCCACATTTGAAAAATACCTAGGATCAAAGTGCGATTCATCTGGAACTTTACTCTTTACAGTTTTGTTTGCTGGGCCACTAGTTGAAAAACTATGATCGGCACCAACAAGTGCCACCTTCTGAAAGCCTAAATGAAAAGCCAGCTGTAAAGCAACATAAGTCACTGTATACCCTTGATTAATACTTATCGAACAATCTCTTGCAAAGCCTTCCGATATTCCACTATGGAAAAAAATCACATTGTTTCTCGGCTTAATAAAACCATGACGAAACCCAAAAAAATCTATGTAAAGGGGGATTTTTGTTTGATTATAAAAATTTGAGTTTTGCCGTATTACCAATGGGTTTGTAGCGACAATACAGTCTGGTCGCAGACTTGTTCTGTCAAATAAAAGGTTTATTTTGTTTAAGCCAAATATGAAGCAACCTGATTTCATTACATAATCAAAATCAACTTTATTAAGTGACGGTCCATTGCAAAAAATAATTGCTTTTTTCCCCTTATAAGCATTTTTCTGATTGACTAATTTACTACGAGATATCCAAGACTGAGGCTGTAAGTCCCACAACAATCTATTTAACAACATCCCCGCACTTTTAAAATACGGATTAAGTGTAGCTCTTCGTTTTATAAGTGGGTCTTCAAAGTCCATCTATTCACCATAACAATGCTCAATACTACATAAATAAAAATGAAAGAATTCGTCAGTCATGACATATGTATCATGAACGCATCCTACATGAGAGGATCAACTCTTGCCTCAAGTTATTTGATATATTGATTTTAAAATATCAACAATTTCTGGACTTCTACTTTTATGCAAAAAAACGCATTCATGTTGTGAATCAAAAGAACCATGTGCTTGAAATTTTTTCACTAATTTAAAATCAAAACCCAACAAGTAATCGACCACCTCATCCATTAAAGGAGCCCCCACATAAAGTGGAATCACGAAAAGTTCTAATTGCAAGCCTACACATGATGTAGACAGAAATTTATTAGCACCTTTTAAAATACTACTCTCGGCTCCTTGAGCGTCAATTTTAATAAAATGAAAGTGAGTCCCTTTAAAACTCTCATCTAAAACACTATCTAACGATCGACACTCTAGCTGGGTTTTTTCTTTCAACTTTGAACGCTCGTGCCAGGTAGATGATAGTTTTTTTGGACCTCTATCTTTTAACTCGGCCCAATGCTTTTTAACAAATGTATAGTTTTGTTTAAACAAAGACGACCCTGTACCATCAAGCCCTTTATAGACATAAAAAATTCTTGTCTCGTTGCGTTCCCACAAAGCTGTATTGTAGGTCACGTAGTTATGACCCTTCTTAATCTCATCACTCGGCTCAAAGTTTAGAAGAAATTTTATTTTAGATATATTATTACTCCAAGTCTCAGGTAGCCCACCTACTGAGCCAACATCTATAAAATTTATTATGCCGTCGCCAATGTGGTTTACTCTAGGTTTCAGCCAAACTTGGCGCAACACTTCTTTAAGGATTTTTTTAAACTTCAAAACAAGTTACTTTATGTCTTTACGGTAACTATATCCAATCGACAAATATTTTGGATACCAAGGCAACCACCTGCCAAATCTCTCTTTGTACAGCGCGGGCATTTCTCTATGGTTCTGATAAAACGGCTTTATTTGCTTATAATTTCCACCAACTAACTTTTCTCCGTACACTATTTCAAGTTCTTCTTGGGATAAATCCCACTGATCCGTATAAACTTTCCGCGTTTTCTTTGGAGATATAGTTGTTGTTGATATTAAATACCCCCCAGGCTTCAAACACTCTTTAATTATTCTTATAATTTCTTGATGTCTAGCCGGATTAATATGTTCAAAAGCTGATGTTGAAATTACAATATCAACACTTTCAGCATCGAATTTATTGATCCTTCTAAACTCCAGATCCCCAAAATCACCTACTAAATCAACATAATCTTTTTTCCATCGGTTGATGTCAACCCCAACTATATCCACATCATACTTTGATTCCAAATACCCATGAATCGCACCAGGTCCACAACCAATATCTAGAATTCGCTGTCCGTTTCCAATCAATTCCTTTACTTCTTTAAGCACCCAAATATAATCCAAAGGATAATTCCAACCTATACGATTTCCTTCCAATAAACTAAATTTTTTAATTTCATCCAAATAGCCTTCATCATAAGCTATTAAATCTAACTCTCTAGGATCTAAAATTTTAAGCACGTCAACGCTCCCTCATTATTATTTTAATACTTCGTTAATATTTACTCTTGGATAAACCTCAAGTTCACCACCTACCGTAGCGTTATATATATTTACCCCAATTTTCAAAGTGGCCCTTTTTGATAACTCATGAGCAGCTAACATATTCATATTTAGATTTTCGGCATCTAAACCTGGCGTTCCATATGAAGGATGAAAATGATTTATATCGTTATTATTTATTTTAAAAAAAGGTATGTACTTTAATAGCTTGCGTAATAATGCCCTTTTTTGCTTCTTAAACCCCATATCTGCACCTACTATGTAAATAGGGTTGAAACCCATATAAGTCGCTATTTGGAGTGCAACAATCATCGATGTGCCAAATTTAGTAACTCGCTCAGAAGCCTCATATGACCACCAGTTATCAGGGGGATCACAAACAACCTCATTACCATTTGTGCAATTTAGCATATGCACATTATTCAAACCGACGAAATGCTGTTTCAACTCATCCCAAACAAAGGTATCGATGCCTAGCTCAACAGACTCCAAAATATCCTTCCTCCACTCAACATCATTGACATTAGTAGTCGTACAAATAAAAAACGTGGGGCGCCAATCCGTCTTTTCATAGAGTAATGACACCCGATTCATCCCAAAAGAATATTCTCCCATCAAACCATCCAGAGGAGTGTTATTTAAACTAGGTCCATTACCAACTATAAACACTCTTTCGCCTTTAAATTTATTTTTAAATTTTTTCATTAGAGACCCTGTTTTTACGTATAAATTGCTTTAAGTACTGATACCCATCTGCCAAAGTATTTCGCATAACAATAGGCGAATAAAACAAATGAACTTTAATTCCCAGCTTTTTATATACATAAAAAGTCATCACAATATTTTGTAACGTCATGCCGAATGCTGATGCCACTGCCGCACCTACTGGACCATAGTAAGGTATCAAGACTACAGACAGACTAGCTGATATAACAAATGTTACTAAAAGAACTTTGAACTGCAGTCCTTGAAAACTTGCCATCATTAAAATCAAACCACTAGAACCCGCCACAACTCCTAAAAGTTTCCCAACGCCTAAAATGATCATCAGCAAGTGTGCTTCCTGGTATTCATCTGTATATATGAACCTGACAATACTATCCCCAAAAAATAAAAAGATTAAAACAACAATAAATGATGCGAGACTACAAATCAAAGTTGTGCCGCGCATTATATTTTGTAGTTTATCAATTTTTGATGTGGCGTATAATTCACTAATAATTGGAGGCAAAATAGACGTTACAATGATCATAGATAATGTCACAAATTGCACTAATCTCGATGCTGCACCATATACGGCAACATCCTTTTCTGTCATAAAAAAGCTTACAAACCAAATATCGATTTCTCTATTTAAAACCGAAATAACAAGTATCCCCATAATAGGCGGGCCAATTTTATAGAGCTCTTTCGAATAGGCTGTTAGGCCAACTTTAAAGTCAAGTTGGTTCTTTAAAACAACAATACCAAAAATTAAAATAAACGCTGTAATTAAGCAATTTATAAAAACAATACCTTCTATATCAATATTAATTACGAAAAAACTAAAACCCACTAACGTCAACGCAAATATTGTCCGACCCACTATAGTTCCAAGCGCCACCACATAAGTCATCTTCTGGAGCCCTCGAAAAATCTCAATCATAGAGCACTTTAACGATTCAAGAGCAATCCAAAGAGCTACGAGTATTGCAGGGACAACGGCCAAACCTGCTAACAAGTTAGCGACCATATAGTGGTTAATAAATAACAGATAAAATATAATAAAAATAAAGGCATTGATGAATACCGTTATAAGAAATCGTTTTGCAAATTCACTAGCTCTAGCAGTGTTGTTATTTACTAACTCCCCTGCAATCAATTTTACTGATGCCCTATCCATCCCTAAATTGATAACCAATGAAATTAATGACGTTAAACTTGATAAGAGGAAGTAAATACCCACTTCACTTTGTGAAATATTTACGGCTAAAAAATGCTGAATAATAAGGCTAAGAAACACACCAACTATTTGACCTATAGCAACTACCAGCCCTCCTTTGAATATTCTGTTTCTTATTGAAAGCATGATTTAAGTTAAAAACTCGACACCTGAAATTTTTTCGAACACTGTTCACACCGAGACACCGAGCTACTCATTGTCCGAACTCTGGATAAATTTCGCCGATAAAACAAATCGTCTACCAATTAATTAGAGAGCGTTACTTGAATTCCTAACAAGGTAACTACCCAAAAGACTAGCCATTCAATCTATCTCATGCAGTCGCGATGCAATGCCACCATCCAACCCTAATATCACTCCATTCAAAAACCTTCCTTCAGTTTCTGACAAGAAAAGCGTCGCATCGACGACATCTTGAGGCCTTCCAATACAACCACTGGGGTGCACTCTTTTTAAAGATTCAAAATTCTGCCTACTGGACTCGAAGCCTTTTTTTAACATAGGAGTATCTATCGCAGCAGGGCAAACAGCATTAACACGAACCCTGCTACCTAACTCAATTGCTAGCGATCTAGTTAGACTAACAAGTCCCCCTTTACTAGTAGCGTAAGCTGTAAAACTTGGCTTCGTCAACTGTGCATGGATGCTAGCAATATTTGTGACCGAACCATTCGCTTTTTGCAATTCACTAAGAAAGGATTGAACCAAAACAAAAGGTGCTACAACATTAATATCTAATGTAGCTTTAAAATCTTGTATCGTTATATCTTCAACCGGAGCCACAATTTGAACCGCGGCATTATTGACAAGTGCATCCAACCCGCCTCCATATAATTTAGATCGTAGCGAGCCAATAACCTCTTCTTGGTAAGCGTCATCTGAACAAAGACGTTTAAGGTCCATAGGAATATAACCATCTACTTCAACAACTGATACTTTTCCCTGATCAGTAGAAATGACTCGCCATCCAGATTGTTTAAAACCGATACATAAAGCCTGACCAATCGCCCCATTTCCACCCGTTATCAACACTGTTTTGCGACTCACTTATCAACCCCAAGAAAGCCAAAAAGCTTTTTGATTGCCGCATAGCTAGTTTTTTTCACAGCATCTACCGTATTTGATGCATTATGTGACCCAAACACACAATGCGGATGGCTTTGTAAATATGAGTTCAGAGGCAGCGGTTCATTCTCAAAGACATCAAGCGCAGCTGAATATACTTGTCCAGATTTTAATGCCTCTTCCAATGCTTTCTCATCTATCACCCCTCCACGTGCCACATTGACAACTCTTACCCCTCGTTTAACTTTTGAGAATATATTTGAATTTAACATTTGTAGGCTTGAAGAAGTTAGCGCACACGTGATGACAATAAAATCGGTTTCTTCTATTCGGTTTGGCCACAATTCTATTTCCACCTTACTGAGTTCGGAATTTAGTCCTGCATATGGGTCATATGCAATAACCTGCATTTCAGCTGCTAGCAGCCTCTTTGCAGTATGTTTACCAATATCACCAAAACCAATCAAAGCCACGGTCTTACCTGCTAAGGAAATACCACTTGGTTTTATCCATTTCCCTAAACGGACAGCCCTGTCAACCTCAAAAGTTTCACGAGCAAGCCCAATAACATAACCAACTGCAATATCAGCAACCTCTCCACCAAACACATTTGGCGTGTTAACTATTGGAATATTCAATTCTTTACATGCATCAAAGTCTACATTATCAACCCCAACACCCCATTTAACAGCTGCCTTGAGCTTTCCTGCCTTCCCAAGTGAAAACACCGCACTTGTAGCTGGGTCATCTCCTATAATCCAACCGTCATGCAATGGAACCAACTCTTTAAGTCGTTCCTCTGAAAGTGTTTGCACGACATCAGGTGTTGACAGCTCTACCCCCGCTTTTTCAAATATCGGACGGAAGCAATCGATCATTCCCAGCATAGGCGGGCAGGTAACTAAAACTTTCAACATTACGTTTTTCTTTCCATATAACTCATAGCTAGTGCTGCGAAATCCCAGTCATCTTGGTTGTCTATATCAATAGACTCATATTTTGGTATTTCGAACATCATTGGCCTTTTACCAATACGAGCATTCGTTTTAAAAAAGCTATTCTTTGTAAATACATATAAATTTGAATTCTCTTCATACCAAGGCTCTAGGTCTTGTGTACGAATAAGCTCATTGGGATTATGATTTATTGGACTGCAGTCTGCCCTATATAAACGAGTTTGGAGTATATTTACAGAAAACAGTGAATCCATCCCTTTTCCCACTTGCGCTTTCTGGAAAAGAGTCAATGCCTTGCTAATTGTGCTCGTACTGAGCAAGGGGTTGGTGGTGTGCGTCATTAAATAAATATCCGCATCTACATTGCTAACGTCATCCGCCAATATAAGATTCATAGACACGAAATCCCCACAAAGTTCAGGGGACCTATCGCGAATTTTAACTCGATTTGATTCATAGATACCTGCATCTTCTAACTTAGAACGAGCGTCGGTATTAATAATAATTTCGTCAATATCTTTTATTTCAAGCAAGGTATCTAGCATCCAACGAAAAAGTGGTTTTCCGTTAAAATCTCTAAAATTCTTTCCTTTAACTCTTTCACTATTTGCCTTCATAGGTAACAAGGCAACAATTTTATTACTCATTTTCATCAGTCTCGGCTTGGGAAAAAATATTTTTCTTTATCAGTGTGCGACAATCTACGGTGCTCATGGTTTCCTTTATAACTTCCCCAATACTGGCAACAACGGTAAATAATTATCTCAATAAATTTACCAAAAAAAACACCTCTTCTTATGGCTATCTTACTATCAAAAAAAATACTAGTAACAATATAACGAACTAAGTCTCTTCTCCTTATTTGTACTTGAGGCATAATGGACTGTAGAGCAATAGACTCCCTTTCAAAACGGCGAGTGATTTCGCTCCAAGTTTCATAATGATGATGATAAACACTCGCTTCCGCAACGTACCCTATCTTTAGACCCTGATTAGTAAGATTCTTAGCTAAAGCCATATCTTCTAAACCAGTTAAATCCTCATCAAACTTATTTTTTAACCATACTTTTTTATCAATAGCTGAATTTGCGTTATTACAAAAAAAACCTTCTTGTGGTATATGGCTCACGTTTGGGTAATAATTTTCAAACACCCTGCATTCACCGTAACGACTGCCTTCCGATCCAACTTGTTTTCCATATGTATAGACAGCCAACTTATCTACAATTGGCCCGCAAAGCTCATCTAACCAAAATTTATTAACAGGAACACAATGACCACTTATAGCCACCAATATCTCCCCTCGTGCAGCGTCACAACCCATATTAAGTGATCGCCCAAATGAAAAACTCGTACGATCTATAGTCACAATACGGCAGCCATGTTTCGTAGCAATCTCCAAGGTATTATCTTCTGATCCCGAATCAACTAAAATAATTTCTGTCTCAAAACTATCTGACTCTTGATTGTTAATCGCTAGAAGCAATTCATTAAGGTGCTTTTCTTCATTTAACGTTCTAATAACAACACTAACTAACATAATTTCCTTTTAAATTTACAAACTCAACTCAAATGATGGATTCATTTGCTTATAAATTAAACGAATTTCATCCTGGCTTACTGAGTTTTCTGCAAACATATCCCAATGTACAGGGATCATTCTTTTGGCCCCTACTTCCTCGGCAAAACCAAACGCTTCTCTTACAGACATGTTTCCTATAATACCTCTTCGTTCTCGAAAAAAATTACTCTCATTCACAGGCAGTATAACCGTGTCTACCGGCCCTAATTTTTTAACTACATCCAAAATACTTTGCTCAACTACTGTATCGCCCGATATATAAACTTTCTCGTTTTGAGCGTTTAACAGGTACCCAACACATAATAAATTATGGTTATCATCGTATTCAATTGATGGATGAGCAGCGGGAATAACATCCACCTCTAACCCATCTAACAATAAGCACCTTGCCTTATTTGCCAAATATACCCTTTCTCCCGAAATGCCCCAACTAATTAACTTTTCTATAACTGGTGCTGGTCCTAAAAACTTAGAGTGTGGAGATTTTTTTGCAATCGTAGGGATAGTCATCGGATCACAATGGTCAATATGGTCATGGGTTAATAAAACCCAATCAGCATCAGTTACTTCTTCAGCACTAAAAGGAATAGGCAAAAGCCTCTCTAAATCATTAGAATCCAGGATCTGCACAGAGTTAGACAAGTAGGGATCAACATAAATAACTTGATCAAAATACTTAATCCTCAGTCCAGATTGCCCAATACTTTCTATATACATACCAATATCCTTATCACAAGCAATCGCCAACAATAAAAACAGCTCGTCTATAAGGAATATAAAAAGACCAATAAACCCCATAAATAGCCTTCATAAAAATTGATGAGTTATTCTCAAAATGCACCCTTTTTTCTTCCGCAAAACGTACTTTTAATGAAGGCCAATCTTTTCGAGAACTGATGCCAGAATCTCGCATCACTGAAACAACGTGGTGTTTAATTTCCATTGAAGCACCCTGCTGATACGCACGTAAAAAGAAATCATAATCCATTGCAATTCTATAGTTAGTATTAAACCCATCAAGCTTAGTTAACAAGGCTCTCTTACAAAAAGCGCCTTGATGCATGACCGGTGTTTTAAAATTTGTTAAAAAACCAAATGGTTTAGTGCTTTTACGAAGTTGCTTATCTTTAGTTTGGTATAAAACGTCGAATGCATAAATATCTACCTCTGTAGCCATCGAAGTCAAAGCATTTGCTAAAACATCTGCTTTTATAAAATAATCATCTGCATGTAAGAATATAAGGTATTCACCCGTTGCCAATTTTACTCCTTTGTTCATAGCATCGGCGATCCCGCCATCGGCGTCAGAAACCCAATGATCAATTGAGGCTTGATAACGCTTTATAATGTCAATTGTTCCATCTGTCGACAGCCCATCCACGACAATATATTCGAATTCGACACCTTTTTGCTCAACAACACTTTGTATTGTTTCTTCAATGTGCTCGGCTGCGTTAAAACAAACGGTGATTACTGATATTTTATGCATTGATTAAAGCTTAATGATGTCGTTTAAATTAAAGTGTAGGATGATTTTAGCAAAACAAACGACTCGTTACTTTTAAGCCCTTAGTTTATTACTTATGAAAAAAATCACCCCTATTATTCTATCTGGTGGCTCTGGCAGCCGTTTATGGCCTTTATCCCGCCAGTCACGGCCTAAACAGTTTTTAGCTCTTTCGTCCGACAACACGATGTTCCAAGATACCTTATTACGGCTTGATTCACCCATTATAAATAACAAACCGACGATTATTTGCAGTGACGATCACAGATTTATGGTGGCTGAACAACTGCGTGAGCTGGATATAACTGCTGAATCGATTATTTTGGAACCTATCGGCCGCAACACGGCACCCGCACTCACGATAGCCTCTCTGGCCAGCGACCCCGAGGCTATTTTGCTTATTTTGCCGTCCGACCACGTGATCGCCGATAAAGAGGCGTTTCATCAGGCCATATCAATCGCCCAGCCACTGGCCGAGTCAGGACAAATAGTCACCTTTGGTATTGTGCCAACCCACGCCGAAACAGGTTTCGGTTACATTGAGGCCGGCGATTCGTCTAATAAGGACTGGCTTCCTATAACTCGCTTTGTTGAAAAGCCGAACGCTGAAACGGCTCAGACATATTTGGACACGGGCAACTTCTTCTGGAACAGCGGCATGTTTATGTTTAAGGCGTCGAGACTGCTTTCTGAAATGAAGGCATTTCGGCCCGATATTGTAGGTGCTTGCTCAGATGCGTTTAACAAGGCTATCAAAGATATGGACTTTACCCGGTTAGATTCAACCGCCTTTGAACAATGCCCTTCTGACTCTATTGATTACGCGGTGATGGAAAAAACCGATAGTGCCATCGTCGTTCCACTGGATGCCGGTTGGAGCGATTTAGGCTCCTGGGCGTCGCTATGGGAAGCGGGCATGAAAGATAGCAACAACAATATTATTAAAGGCGACGTGTTGCAAAAGTCATCGACCAATTGCTATATCCATTCTGAACACCGCCTTGTAACGACCTTAGGTCTGGATAAAGTGATCGTGGTGGAAACAGCTGATGCGGTGATGGTGGCACACCCCGACTACGTTCAAGACGTTAAAGCCCTGGTTGATCAGTTAAAAGATGAAAATCGTAGTGAATCTGAAAGTCATCGCCAAATTTACCGTCCCTGGGGCAAGTACGACTCGGTAGACGTTGGCGAACGCTATCAGGTTAAACGCATTACTGTTAACCCAGGCGCCAAGCTATCAGTACAAATGCACCACCATCGTGCTGAACACTGGATTGTTGTTTCTGGCACCGCAAAAGTAACGATTGATGGCCACGAGAAACTATTATCAGAAAACCAATCCACCTACGTCCCTATAGGCTCTATTCATTCATTAGAGAACCCGGGTAAAGTTGTGGTCGAATTGATTGAAGTACAATCAGGTTCTTATTTGGGCGAAGATGATATAACCCGTTACGAAGATCTGTATGGTCGACACCAATAAAAACCGCTATTGGATCACAGCTTTATCGTTGAATAGCGTTATTTAACAGCATATAGACTGGACAAAACCTCAATTTCTACTACTATTGCAGCATACATTTTATTAATTGATCAATACAGGGATTTATTCGACCAACATGCCAGCAAGCACTGAAAAAATCTATTTAGGCGGCCTAGCAAGACGACTGGTTTTAGACGGTTTACTGACTGAAGAAGCCGCACACAAACACTTTGTCGCCGCCAGCAAACAAAAGAAAACTTTCGTTACTTTTTTAGTGTCACAAAAGGTTCTCGACGGGCAAACCATCGCCCTAGCAGCATCAGATGAGTTCGGCATGCCATTGTTCGATATAAGCGCACTCAACCGTGAGGTGATCCCGAGGTCAATCGTCGATGAAAAACTGATTAGAAAACACCATGCGTTACCCATGTTTAAACGCGGCAATAAATTATTTGTTGCCGTCTCAGACCCCACCAATCTTCAGGCTTTAGATGAAATAAAGTTCCAAACAAGGATGAGTACCGAGGCCATTTTGGTCGAAGAGGATAAATTAGCCAAGGTGATTGATGCCGCCATGGATGATGATGACACATCCATGACTGACTTACTGGACGATGACCTAGACAATATTGATTTTGAAGACACCGGCGATAAAGCCCCTGCGGATGATATTGACAGCGACATTGACGATGCGCCTGTAGTCCGTTTCGTGAATAAAATTTTACTTGATGCGATAAAAAAAGGGGCGTCTGATATTCATTTTGAACCCTACGAAAAGAGCTTTAGGATAAGAACCCGCCAAGACGGCATTCTTAAGGAAGTCGCCTCACCACCAATGAATATTGCCAATAAGTTAACTTCGCGTATAAAAGTTATGTCGCGGATGAACATTTCTGAACGACGCATACCGCAAGATGGCCGTATTAAGATGGCGTTATCCAAAAACAGGGCTATCGACTTTCGTGTTAACACTTGTCCCACCCTATACGGCGAAAAAATTGTTCTACGTATATTAGACCCGACATCGGCACAAGTTGGCATCGAGCAGCTTGGTTTTGACCCCGCACAAAAAGCTAACTTTTTAAAAGCCATTACAAAACCCTACGGTATGATCTTAGTAACCGGCCCTACCGGTAGTGGTAAAACGGTTAGCCTGTATACCGCACTTAATATTCTAAATAACCCTGATATTAATATTTCAACCGCCGAAGACCCGGTAGAAATAACGGTTCCGGGCATTAACCAAGTTAACGTTAACCCTAAAACAGGCCTAACTTTTGCTGAAGCGTTACGGGCGTTCTTGCGTCAAGACCCAGACATTATTATGGTGGGTGAGATTCGTGATCTTGAAACCGCTGAAATTTCTGTGAAAGCTGCGCAAACGGGTCATCTCGTGTTATCAACGCTACATACCAATGATGCACCACAAACCTTAAACCGTCTCAACCAAATGGGCATTCCACCCTACAATATCGCTTCTGCCGTGCTACTCATTATGGCTCAGCGACTCGCTCGAAAATTATGCGAATCGTGTAAAAAAGAAGAAGATTTACCCGCAGAACTGCTTGTAAAAGAGGGTTTTAGTGAAAAAGAAGCTAAAAAGATGAAGGTCTTTAAAGCCGCAGGTTGTGACAACTGCGTCAGTGGTTACAAGGGCCGTATAGGTATTTTCCAAGTCATGCCTGTTTCTGAGGCCATGGAAAAACTCATTATTGCAGGCTGTTCCACTAAAGACCTTGAAGAACAATCTGCCAAAGATGGTGTTTTAACCCTTAGACAATCCGGCCTTGAAAAAATACGGGCTGGCATCACCAGCATTGAAGAAATTAACCGAATCACTAAAGACTAAACATTATGGCCGCTAATCCATCAAAAATTATATTTCAATGGGAAGGAATGGATACTAAGGGTAACCGCAACAAAGGTGAAATAAGTGCCCGCAGTGATGCCATCGTTAAAGCCGAATTACGTAGACAGGGTATTCGCCCTCTTAAAGTTAAGAAAAAACCACAACCTTTGCTAGGTAGCTTCGGTCAAAAGCCTATTGTACCAAAAGATATCGCCATATTTAGTCGCCAGCTCGCCACCATGATGGCCGCGGGCATACCCTTAGTGCAAGCATTCGACATTATCGGCAAGGGGCATGAAAAACCGGCCATGCAAGATATGTTAGCGTCTATCAAAGCGAATATTGAAGGGGGCTCAACCTTGACTGAAAGTTTGGCTAAGTTCCCGTTTCATTTTGATGAGCTGTTTTGTAATCTGGTAGAGGCTGGCGAACACGCGGGTATCCTTGAAGAACTGCTGAATAAAATTGCCGAGTACAAAGAAAAAACTGAGAGCCTAAAAGCTAAAATCAAAAAAGCCCTAACGTACCCCATCGCCGTACTTGTGGTCGCCGTTGTAGTAACCGCTATTTTACTTATATTTGTAGTACCTCAATTTGAAAGTCTTTTTAATGGCTTTGGCGCCGACCTACCCGCGTTTACCCAAATGGTCGTTGGATTATCCCGCTTTATGCAGGAATCGTGGTGGCTAGTATTTGGCATAATAGGCATTGCTGTTTTTATTTTAATGCAGGCTAAAAAACGCTCACGTAAGTTTAACCACTTTATCGATCGTTTAGTTCTAAAGCTGCCTGTCATCGGCGATATTATGAATAAAGCGGCCATCGCGCGGTTTGCCCGCACCTTATCCACCATGTCAGCCGCAGGTGTACCGCTGGTTGAAGCCTTAGAATCAGTCGCCGGTGCGACGGGTAATATCGTCTACTCTGAGGCTGTTTTGCAAATGAGAGAGCAAGTAGCTACCGGTATTCAGCTGCAACAATCGATGAAAAATGCTGAGCTTTTTCCTCACATGGTGGTGCAAATGGTAGCGATTGGTGAAGAAGCCGGTTCGGTTGAAACCATGCTCGCCAAAGTCGCTGACTTTTATGAAGAGGAAGTAGATAACGCGGTCGACTCGCTTAGCAGCTTAATCGAACCATTAATTATGGCCATTTTAGGCGTCCTTGTCGGTGGTTTAATTATTGCCATGTATTTACCCATTTTTATGCTGGGTTCGGTTTTTTAAAACCGATCAGTTGCTGTTTTCTGATGGGGTTATTACAAACGTTTGAACAAAACGCTATATTTTACTACTTGTCGCTTGGTCTCTTAGGCTTGATTGTTGGCAGTTTCCTTAATGTAGTCATCTATCGTTTGCCCATCATGCTACAAAAAAACTGGCGTACAGAATGTCTGAGTTTTCTTGAGCAAGACGAGCCTCAACAGACCGCAAGCGAGCCTTTTAATCTATCCCAGCCACGCTCACGTTGCCCATCCTGCAAACAAGTCATTACTGCCCTAGAAAACATACCTATTATTAGCTATATCTTCTTATCGGGTCGCTGTCGCCATTGCCGCAGTCCAATTTCAATCCGCTACCCTCTTATTGAACTACTCAGCGCCGCTTTAGCCTTAATTATCGCTTTTAAATTTGGTGTTTCACTGCAAACTGGCCTTGCAGTAATTTTTACTTGGGTTCTTATTTGTTTAACCATGATCGATATCGATACCCAATTACTACCAGACTCGATCACCCTACCCTTACTTTGGTTAGCCCTTTTCGCTAGCCTATTTAATGTTTTTGTAGACCCGGAAACTGCCATTATCGGTGCTCTTGCCGGTTATTTAAGCCTTTGGTGTGTATTTTGGTTATTTAAATTAATTACGGGTAAAGAAGGTATGGGCTATGGCGACTTTAAGTTACTCGCCGCCATTGGCGCGCTTCTGGGCTGGCAACTACTACCCTTGGTTATCATCTTATCTGCCTTTGTGGGCGCAGTGATCGGCTTAAGCATGATAGTTTTCAATGGGCAGAGCAAACATCAAGCCATTCCTTTTGGACCTTATTTATCTATTGCCGCCTTTATTGCTCTAATCTGGGGAGAAAAAATTAACAGCTCTTATCTACAGTTTGTTGGTCTATAAAGCCGTATGTTAACCATTGGACTTACAGGGGGGATTGCTTGCGGTAAGTCGACAGTTACGCAGTTATTCGAAAAACTAGGCGTACCCGTCATTGATGCTGATGACATTTCACACAACCTTGTTCGTCCACAACAACCAGCATTGGCGTTGTTAAAAAAAAGGTTTGGTAGCCAAATTATCGCTGCCAATGGTTCGTTAAATAGGGCTGCCTTACGCGAACTGGTTTTTAATTCGCCCAGCGATAAAGAAGCACTTGAAGCTATTTTGCACCCATTGATATACCAAACGATGCAACAACAATTAAGTCAGTGCAATTCACCCTACGTGATCCTTAGTATTCCTTTATTGCTTGAAGGCAAACACCCCTTACAAATTGATCGGATTTTGCTTATTGACTGTCCAGAGGCTATTCAAATTAAACGTGTCAAAAGTCGGAATGGCTTTAGTGAAAAAATGATTAAGGCTATTATAAAATCCCAATGTTCACGAAACGAACGAATACACCATGCGGATGATGTTATCAATAACACCAGCACGTTAAAAAAATTAACGTCTGAGGTAAATAAACTGCATGAATTTTACTTAAAAATCAGTACTAGTAAAAACCCTTAACATCCTGCAAAATAGTCTGATTAACTTAATAACTTCAACGTTTTGAACGAGCAAATAACCTACGAATTACCTCTCAGTGAACGTATCCGTATTTTTTTACGGTTACAAAACCTGTTCGATCAAATGCAATATTTTGCTCTACACGACAACGAGCATCAAAACAGGGCTGAATTAAATTGTTTATTAGATATTCTCACCATTACAAGCCGAAACGATTTAAAAAATGAAATCATCAAAGAAGTTGAGCGGCACACAAAAAGCTTAGTTATCTTTTCTAAAAACCCTCACGTTGATAGTACAAAACTTAAGAAAAGCATTGAGCAATTGAACGACTTAAACCTGAGCTTAATGTCATCCAATATCCGTACCGAAAATAAGCTTAACCAAGTTGAATTATTAAAAAGCCTTGCTCAACGCAGTAGTATTCCCGGCGGTAGTTGTGATTTTGATTTACCTATTTTTCACTTTTGGTTACATAGGCCTTTGGCTGAGCGGCGTAAAGAAATACAACGATGGACTGACAACTTAACGCCTCTACATCAAGCAATAACTTTGTTGCTTCAGTTTATTCGCTCTAGCGCAACCCCGATGACTAAAACAGCCCATTCAGGCTTTTACCAACAAAGCCTAGACCCCAATCACTGTGCGCAACTATTACGAGTCTCCTATGATCGGCAAGCACATTATTACGCAGAAATAAGCGGCGGCAAGCATCGATTTACTGTACGATTTATGCAGCCTAACGAAACCGAAAGAGCCACTCAGGTAAATGAAGATATCTCATTCACCTTACATGTCTGCCAACTATAAGCCCATGCCTATTCAAGTTTTATGCCCTAATTGCCAGCAAACCGTTTTATGGGCCAAAGAATCTGTATTCAAGCCCTTTTGTAGCGAACGTTGCAAAATGATCGATCTAGGCGATTGGGCGTCAGAAAAACACGCAATTGCAGGCGAAGATGTTCAATATGTAAACCAAGAAGACTATCTCGAGCATTAAGCTGTTTTTTTGACGAAACCTCTAATACCTGAAATACCCTGAGCCTTGTGCTGTATTGCTATTTTTTGATCTGCCGCACCAAGACCCCCTAGGGCAAACACCGGTAAAAACACTGAACCTACTAACCTTTTGAAGGTCTCCCAACCTATAGGCGGGCAGTTAGGGTGGGTTTTAGTCTGTAAAACAGGGGATAAGACGACAAACAACACACCTATTCTTTGCGCCTGATCCAGTTCTTTTTTATTATGGCACGACGCTGCAACTAGCATGTCAACTGGCAAGGTTTCTTTAATCGCAAACAACTCATTTGCGCTCAGGTGTACTGCAGGTGCTTTCAGCACCCTAGCCAAATCCATGCGAGTATTTAAAAACAACCGTACGTTCGCTGTCGTGCAACGCGCAAGCGCTCGCTTTGCAAGTATCATGAACGCCTCATCAGTCAACGATTTTGCACGCCACTGAATCATCGTATAACCCGCTGCTATCAAGGCATCTAATTGGGCTAACATGCAGTTAGCATCACCCAAACTATCATCAACGATAGGGTAAAAAAAGTCCAAACCCAATGTGTCAACAATCTGTCTATTGGCTGCTGGAAAATCAAAATTGGCCAATTCTGAAACACCAACCCATTGGACTTTCTGTTTCTCCATCCCTGTTGCCTGCCCTTGATATTTCTCAACCAAAAAAACATTTAAGAGCACCGATACATCATCGTAATCGTGTTTAATCTTTAGTAGCGGCTTCGCCGAATGAATCACGATGCCTAGCTCTTCCGTAAGCTCTCTTTGCAAACCTTGGAAGGGCGTTTCGTCCAGCTCGATCTTTCCTCCTGGAAACTCCCACAAGCCGCCTTGCTGTTGGTGCTGTAGACGATGGCTGATAAGGATTTCACCCCGTTCATTTTTGATAACACCCACCGCTACATTTAATGTATTCATCGGTGCTTATTGCGTAACTTATCCCTATGACCGGTATTCTGCATTGATCTTGACGTAGTCATACGACAAGTCACACGTCAACACAGTCGTACTAAAAACACCCTGTGCCAACTCAATCCTAACGGTAATTTCGTCCTGCTGCATAACATGCTGACCTTGTGCTTCCGTATAATCAGCCGCGCGCATACCTGCTTTTACGATGCAGACATCAGCCAGATAAATCGACACCTGATCAACATTAAGCTGCTTTGCCTTAGCCCTACCAATGGCCGCTAAAATCCTACCCCAATTGGGGTCAGACGCAAAAAAAGCCGTTTTAACCAGTGGTGAATGGGCAACCGTGTAAGCCACTTTTTCGGCGTCTTCGGCACTTGCTGCGCCGTTAATCTCCACCTTAATTAACTTAGTAGCGCCTTCCCCGTCACGCACGATGGCTTCAGCCAAAAACTGGCACAGTTCAGATAGCACATTTAAAAACTCGGCGTATCGTGAGTCATCCTCGGATTCAATCTCTGGTGTATCAACCACGCCAGTGGCCATCAATATTAGCGCATCATTGGTTGACGTATCGCCGTCGACTGTAATTCTGTTAAACGATACATTAACAGCTTTATTCAGCATCGATTGAAGCACGGGTTGACTGATTGGCATATCGGTTGCCACATAACTGAGCATCGTCGCCATATCTGGCCGAATCATCCCCGAGCCTTTTGCGATACCTGTCAGCGTTATTGTCGCTCCATCCAGCTCCAGCGAACGACTACAGCCTTTTATTCGGGTATCGGTCGTCATGATCCCCGTTGCCGCTTTTGGCCAATGTTCTGTATCAAGGTCATCTACTGCAGCCTGTAAGGCGCTAATCACTTTATTAACCGGCAAAGGCTCACCAATCACCCCGGTTGAAAAAGGCAGTATATTAGCTGTCTTAGAATTAACCCGCTCGGCAAGAGCTTCACAACACTGTTGAGCAGCTAATAAGCCTTGCGTACCTAAACCCGCATTAGCGTTGCCCGAATTAATCAACAAATAGTTAGGCCTTGCATCAGCCAGGTGTTGTCTCGCTAAAGTAACCGGTGCTGCACAAAACTTATTTTTAGTGAACACTGCTGCCACACGCGTCGTATCTGCCAATTCAAATAGCACAATGTCATCACGTACGTTCTGTCTAATGCCGGCAGAGGCCGTTCCAATGCGTATACCAGGAATAGCGCTTAAATTTAATTCCGCTGACTTACCTACTGCCATTAACAGCTCCCCGCTTTTTTATAACTTGCCGTGACATTGTTTAAACTTCTTACCTGAACCACAAGGACAGGGGTCATTGCGACCAACTTTCTTGTCGGAACGCTTAAACGGTTGGTCTCTTTCCTCTGCTGATGCACTACCTAGGGCGTTGCTATCTGCATGCTTAAATTCCATCTCTTGCTGGGTGCGACGCTGTTCATCCATCGCTTTAACATCCTCTTCAGCACGAACTTGTACTTTACTAACGAGCATAACTACTTCACGTTTAAGGGCATCCAGCATGTCGGTAAACATTTCAAAGGCTTCACGTTTATATTCTTGCTTGGGGTCTTTTTGCGCATAACCGCGCAAATGAATGCCTTGCCTTAGGTGGTCCATAGCGGCGAGGTGATCGCGCCATGAGCTATCCAAGGTTTGTAGCATCACGGATTTTTCAAAGTGACGTAAAACTTTAGCACCCGCTAAGATTTCTTTTTTAGCGTAATCGTCGTTAATTTTTTCCGCAATCAATGCGCGTAGATTTTCCTCGTGCAAACTATCGTCTTGCGCCAATAACTCTTTGATTGGAAGCTTGCAGGCAAATTCTTGTTCTAATGCATGTTGCAAACCATCAACATCCCATTGATCATCCATAGATTGAGGCAATATGAACTGGTTTATTAATTGCGCCAGTACATCTTCACGGATCGAAACAATGGTCTCCGTGATCTGTTCCGCTTCCATGATCTCATTGCGTTGCTCGTAGATTACTTTACGTTGATCATTCGCTACGTCATCGTATTGCAGAAGCTGTTTACGAATATCAAAGTTATGCCCTTCTACTTTACGCTGAGCGTTTTCGATCGCTTTGCTCACCCAAGGGTGCTCGATCGATTCACCTTTTTCTAAGCCGAGCTTTTGCATTAAGCCCGAGACACGTTCCGATGCAAAAATTCGCATTAAACTATCTTCTAAGGACAGATAAAAACGGCTAGCGCCGGGGTCACCTTGACGCCCAGAACGCCCTCGAAGCTGATTATCAATCCGTCTAGACTCATGCCGCTCAGTACCGATGACACGAAGCCCCCCCGCATCTAGAACGGCTTGGTGCTGCTTTTTCCATTGCTCTGTAGACTGCATATCCTCCGTTTTACCACCGAGCACAATATCAGTCCCCCTACCGGCCATATTGGTAGCAATGGTTACTGCGCCTAGCGCGCCAGCATTTGCGATAATTTGCGCTTCCCTTTCGTGCTGTTTCGCATTCAGCACCTCATGTGGAACCTTGATTTTATCCAAACTGGTTGATAAAAATTCTGATACTTCAATCGACGTCGTGCCAACCAGCACCGGTTGCTTACGTTTATAACAATCTTCAATATCTGCAATCACCGCTTCGTATTTTTCTTTTGCGGTCAAATACACTAAATCCCCATCGTCGATACGGGACATATCACGGTGGGTTGGAATAACGATTACTTCCAAACCATAAATTTGTTGAAACTCAAACGCCTCAGTATCAGCGGTACCCGTCATGCCCGATAGCTTTTCGTACATTCTGAAATAGTTCTGAAACGTAATCGATGCCATCGTTTGGTTTTCATTTTGAATGGCGACGTTTTCTTTTGCTTCGATCGCTTGGTGCAAGCCCTCACCCCAACGTCGCCCCGGCATAGTCCGCCCAGTAAATTCGTCAACGATAACTACTTGTGAATTTTGAATAATGTAATCAACGTCTTTTTGGTATAAGGCATTAGCTCGTAACGCCGCATACACATGGTGCATTAAACCAATATTTGACGCGTCATATAGGCTTTCGTTGTCACTTAACAGGCCACTTTTGACCAGCAATTTCTCAATATTTTCATGGCCTAGTTCGGTTAAATAAACTTGTTTTGATTTTTCATCAATCGTGTAATCACCTTCACCCGTTTCCTGTTCTGGCGTTAGGTCTTTTACTAATATATTAAGCTTTAAGTACAATTCACTTTTATCATCCGTAGGACCTGAAATGATTAACGGGGTCCTCGCTTCATCGATTAATATTGAGTCGACTTCATCAATGATTGCGTAATTCAAGCCACGTTGAACCTTATCTTCAACGCTAAAAGCCATATTGTCGCGCAGATAATCAAAACCGAATTCATTATTGGTGCCGTAAGTAATATCAGCAGCGTAAGCCTCACGGCGCTGCGCAGGGCTCATTGAATTAGTTATAACGCCGGTCGTCAGACCCAAAAATCCAAATAATTTCCCCATCCAGCCAGCGTCTCGCTCGGCCAAATAATCATTAACAGTGACTAAGTGAACACCCTTCCCCGGTAAGGCATTAAGATAGGCAGATAAGGTAGCGACTAATGTTTTACCTTCGCCGGTTTTCATTTCTGCAATTTTGCCGTCATTGAGCACCATGCCGCCAATCAACTGAACGTCAAAATGGCGCATGGATAAAGCACGAACTCCAGCCTCTCTAACGACAGCAAAAGCTTCTGGAATCAAGGATTCTAACGTTTCACCTGCATCAAGCCGCTGCCTGAATTCTGCTGTTTTGGCCTGCAAATCAACATCACTAAGCGCCTTAATAGCCGCTTCATGTGCATTGATTTTGTTTACGGTTTTTTGTTTAGCTTTGACTAGCCGGTCATTGCGACTACCAAATACTTTTTTTACGATAGATGAAATCATTTTGGAAAGGTTTTAATATAAAACGAAGGCCGAATGATACCGTAAATTACATGAAAACTGGTATTTGAACGCGTTATTTTATGAATTATCGTGCGCTGTAGAGATATTGACGTGGGTTGACTTTTTTACCCTGTAATAACACTTCAAAATGGACATGCGGACCAGTAGACCGGCCTGTTGAACCCATATTGGCAATCACATCACTTTGCTTAACAACGTCACCCACTTTGACTAAGATCTTTTTGTTATGCCCATAACGCGTGACATAACCCGAGCCGTGGTCAATTTCAATCAAATTGCCATAGCCATTTTTATCCCCTGCCCAGGTGACTAAACCAGACGCTGCTGCCAATACCTTGGTACCACTTTTCCCTGCAATATCAACACCGTGATGAAATGCTTTTTTTCCACTAAAAGGATCTACCCGATAACCATAATGAGACGATAACCAACCTTTCTCTACCGGTAAGCCTGCCGGCCTGATTTCTTTCGATAAGCGTTTATTGGCTGAAAAATAATCCAGTAGTTCCAATTGTTTTTCACGTTTTGAAAACGTCTTATCCAATGCTTGAATTTCTTCTAATAATTGCATTTCGGTAAAACTGTCACTGGGTCGAGTTAACTCAACACCACCGACAGCCACTGGTTGACCAAAGTCAAACTCTAACGAGTTTAATTTGGCTTTTTTTGCTAAGTGTTCACCAACGGCATTTAAGCGTGTTAATTGTGCTTGCATTTGACCTACCCGTAAGGCCATGCTATCTAGGGTATTGTGTGTTTTTTCGCGTAACCTATCTAATTCAGCCCGCTGCGCTTTAAGCTCTGCCATTGCATAGCTGGAGGGGTCAACAACAGGGACTTGATCATTAACGTAAACGAAATAACCAGTCACTAACAATATAAAAAAACTAGCTGCAACCATTACTGGTATGCCTGGGCGCAATGTAAGGCTCAGTGTTTTCTTTTGACCCTTAGTTAACAGTATAATTTGCATAATTACTCTAAACTCTTAACGTCGATTAATTTAATCTATGCTTAAAAAACTCTCTAATCACAGTCATTCAAGCTCAGACGCCCTATTACATATCCAGCAGCGTCTTAACCTACACAAACAAACACTCAATGCAGTTAAAGCCAATTTAGATGACCAACTGGCTACACACTGCGTTCACATAATTGTAAACAACGAGACCGCCATTTTATTTACTGACTCATCCATATGGGCCTCAAAGTTGCTGTATATGCGAACCCCTATTTTACAAACATTATCTGATTATACGGGCGGTCGTATCAGCTCGTTAAAGGTCAAAGTTCTTACTTACAACCCCGCTGAGCATAAAAAAACACCGCAAAACCCATCCATTAAGACCCTTAACGCCTTATCAAGCGCAAACACGTCTTCAAGCGACAAGCTTAGTACATCTATGAGAAAACTCATCCATATACTAAAAAGAAACCGATTACTTGATTAAACTGAGCCAGGGAGAGGTTCCATATAAGATATCGGAAAATCATCACTTTCTTCAAAAGTAACCTCTTCCCAAGCGTCTTTTTGCGCCAACAATTCCCTTAATAATTTATTATTGAGTTCATGTCCCGATTTAAACCCTTGAAACTCGCCAATAAGGCTATGGCCTAATAAGTACAAATCACCAATAGCGTCGAGTATCTTGTGTTTTACAAATTCATCTTCATATCGCAAACCGTCTTCGTTCAGTACCCTAAAATCATCCACTACGATCGCATTATCCATGCTGCCGCCAAGGGCTAAGTTACGCTGTCGAAGCATTTCAATATCTTTCATAAAGCCAAAAGTTCGTGCACGACTAATTTCCTTAACAAATGAAGTCGATGAAAAGTCAATGGTCGCTTGTTGAATGCGTGACTTGAAAACTGGGTGCTCAAATTCGATACTGAACCCTACCTTAAAGCCTTCAAACGGCACAAAGCTGGCCCATTTATCATCAATTTCAACTCGAACTTCTTTTTTAATTCGAATATACCGTTTAGCGGCATTTTGCTCTTCAATACCGGCTGATTGCAGTAGGAAAACGAAAGGGCCCGCACTACCGTCCATAATAGGCACTTCAGCCGCACTCAAGTCTATATATATATTGTCGATGCCTAGCCCAGCAATCGCTGATAACAAGTGCTCAACGGTAGAGACTCGAACACCGTCTTGAATTAATGTCGTAGAGAGCTGAGTATCACCCACATTTTCAGCCTTAGCTGGTATTACAACAGGCTCATTAAAGTCAATGCGCCTGAACACAATACCTACGTTAACTCCAGCGGGTCTAAGTGTTAAATAGACCTTTTCTCCACTGTGCAAGCCAACACCAGTGGCACGAATCACGTTTTTCAGCGTCCGTTGTTTAATCATTATAAAGACTCCAAGCAGGTATTTTGTTTTAGATCTTAATTATTGTTATTTTGCCATCGTAACACATCGTTACAATTTAACAAAAAACCAACCCTTTTCATTCACACCATTTAACTTACCCTTCTTGTCGTTATTGACTGTTAAACCGCCTTGCATTAATCAGCTTGTCGTCTTAAAAAAGCCGGTATATCAAGGTAAGCCGCGTCTACTGTACTGGTATCTGATCCCATTACCTTTTTTTCATCGGGTTGGTATTTTTTATCCCTCATGATAGTTGGAATATCAAAATCTTCTTCAGAAAAGTCTGCTGCTTTCACATCACCCCTGCTCACTTTTACTATTGGCGTGGGCGCAGCGACCGATGCTTTTTGCCCTAAACCAGTTGCCACAACGGTTACGCGCATTTCATCTGCTAGCTCTGGATCAATAACCGTACCAACCACAACATTCGCATCATCAGACGCAAATTCCCGTATTGCCTGACCGACTTCTTCAAATTCACCAATGGTCATATCTAGACCGGCTGTAATATTAACCAAAATCCCTCTAGCACCTTGTACGTTAATATCTTCTAACAAAGGACTATGGATAGCGGCTTCTGCGGCTTCTCTGGCTCTACATTCGCCTTTAGCGCTGCCTGATCCCATCATCGCATCACCCATTTCAGACATCACCGTTCTTACGTCAGCAAAATCGACGTTGATCAGTCCTGGTCTAGTTATTAATTCTGCTATACCTTGCACTGCACCTAACAAGACATCATTAGCCGCTTTAAAGGCATTTAATAAGCTCATTTCTTTGCCTAAAACGTGCAATAACTTTTCATTTGGTATGGTTATCAGTGAGTCCACGTGAAGCGCTAATTCTTCAATCCCTTTTTCGGCGGTTAATTGACGTTTTTTCCCTTCAAAAGGAAAGGGTTTTGTCACAACAGCCACTGTCAATATCCCCATTTCTTTTGCTATTTCAGCCACAATGGGTGCCGCACCTGTACCGGTTCCACCACCCATTCCTGCGGTAATAAACACCATATCCGACCCTGCTAGAACTTCTTGAATTCGCTCACGGTCTTCAATCGCAGCCTGCCGACCCACTTCTGGGTTAGCGCCTGCACCTAAGCCTTTGGTGTGGTTATTACCTAATTGCATTACCGTTTTTACTGGCGAGTTCTTTAATGCTTGCGCATCTGTATTTGCACAAATAAACTCGACACCTTCAATCGAGCTATTGACCATATGATTGACGGCGTTTCCACCACCACCACCTACGCCGATGACTTTAATTATTGCGTTTTGTGTGTGTGCATCCATTAATTCAAACATGATATTTCCCCTTATATAATTTAACTAAACTCTATTACTAACAACCCTTAAACCTAAAAATTACCTTGAAACCAGCTCTTCATCTTTTCCCACATTGCTACAAAGCCTCCTTTCATTTCACCGCTATTAGCCACTCTATTTTGTTGTCCAAACAACAATAGGCCGACCCCTGTCGCGTAGATGGGGTTTCTTACCACATCACTCAATCCTGAAACGTATTGCGGGTTGCCTAAACGTACTGGCATATGGAAAACCTCTTCTGCCAATTCCACTAGGCCTTCAACTTTGGCACTTCCACCCGTTAGTACAACACCCGCTGCAACAATGTCTTCAAACCCACTGCGTCTTAGTTCGGCTTGCACTAACATCATCAGTTCTTCATAACGCGGCTCGACAATTTCCGCTAAATTTGATCGTGAAATCTTTCGTGTAGGTCGATCACCTATGCTTGGCACATCGATCATTTCATCTTCTTGAACCAACTGAGTTAAAGCGCAGGCATATTTCAATTTGATTTCATCTGCATGCTGTGTAGGCGTTCTTAGTGCCACTGCAATATCATTCGTGACTTGGTCACCCGCTATCGGTATGACCGCTGTATGGCGGATAAATCCGTCACAAAACACGGCAATATCTGTTGTCCCACCACCGATATCAACCAAACAAACACCCAGTTCTTTTTCGTCGTCAGTTAACACCGAACTACTGGACGCTAATTGTTCCAAAATAATGTCATCTACTTCTAAACCACAGCGTCGCACACATTTAATAATATTCTGTGCTGCACTAACCGCACCAGTCACGATATGCACCTTGGCTTCCAATCGAATACCGGCCATGCCTACCGGTTCTTTGATACCTTCTTGGCCGTCGATAATGAATTCTTGCGGCATAATGTGTAAGATTTTTTGATCCGACGGAATCGCTACCGCTCTAGCTGAGTCGATAACCCGCTCAATATCTGACGCTACTACTTCGTTATCTCGTATAGCGACCACACCATTAGAGTTCAAGCTACTAATATGGCTACCTGCTATTCCTACGTACACCGAATTAATTTGGCAACCTGCCATTAACTCTGCTTCCTCAATGGCGCGCTGTATGGAATGCACTGTCGACTCAAGATTGACGACCACACCCTTTTTCAGCCCTCGAGACCTATTTGAACCAATACCAATAACGTCAATTGTGCCATCAGGGGTTATTTCACCCACGATCGCCGCAACTTTTGACGTACCAATATCCAAACCAACAATTAAATTTTTATCGTTATTTTTTTTCATATCCGTTAGCCTTTTACTGGCTGATGTTGCTTAGTTGAATTGAATGCTGGTTGTATGCTTGTGCCAGTTAACCCCGTTGTTTTTTTCCACGCTATTGCTACGCCATTTGGGTAGCGCATATCGATTTCATGTGCCCGTTCTAATAATTGTTCATCTAACGCTGCTAATACCCTAATAGACTTACTCACCGACTTTTCTGGTGATAGCTGCCCCGCTTTAAAACTCAACCCATTATTCAATTCCAACTCCCAGCTACCATGGTCTGTTAAATTAAGCCGGTGTATCGTCAAGTCTAAATCAGCGATTGAATCATTGGTTTTGTTCATCACCGACAGCACTTGTCCACTCTCGCTATCTTTTCCTGATAATTGCGGTAGTTCATTTAATGCTTGCGTTAGTTCGACTCTAAATGGCTCAGCCTTATTGTTTAATAAATACGTTTTATTCCACACCGCGATAGGACGTTGCTCCTGAATCGAAATCGCAATGGTATCCGGCCAAACCCGTCTGATACTGGCATACCGCACCCATTCAAGCGCGGTCAATTGCTTGATTATCGCGGCCTTATCAATTGCAAAATATCCCGTTTTCACCAACGTCGCCACAGCTTTTACTACGGACTCTTGGTCAATGTGTTTTAAGTCCCCCTCAATACGTACTGTTTTAATCGGCATTGTGCTCGGCTTTGCCATCCATTGTTCTGTTTGCCAGCCAAGTAAGCCGAGCAATAACAACGCACAAAGGATTTTTACCGAAACTAGCCACTGCAAAGGCGCCTTATCCATAATGCACCTCACCCGTGGTCAAACTAGTTTCCAAAATACGCCAAACCAATAATTCAAAACTGATGCCTGCGTGTTTCGCTGCCATTGGCACCAAACTGTGATCAGTCATCCCTGGGACCGTATTGATTTCTAGAAATTGCGCTTGATTAGTCCCATCGATCATCACATCGACCCGTCCCCAACCGCTGCCGCCAAGTACATTAAAGGCTTTTACCGACAGCGCCTTTAAGCTTTCTTCTTGCTCTTGCGTCAAACCACAAGGACAGTGATACTGTGTAGTATTAGCCTGATACTTTGCTTCGTAGTCATAGAAATCATTAGGTGTTTGTAGGCGAATAACGGGCAACGCATCCGAGCCTAAAATAGCCACGGTGTACTCTTGACCCTGTACCCACTGCTCGGCCATAACATCGCAGGCAAAGCCTGCCGCTTTCTTATACGCCTCAGACAGTTCTGCAGGACTGTTTGCTTTCATCATCCCTAGGCTTGAGCCTTCCAATGCGGGCTTAACCATCAGCGGAAATCCCAACTTATCGGCACATAACGCAAGATCGGCAGTTGAGTTTAACTGCATCCAAGCAGGGGTCGAAACACCCGCCCCCGTCCAACACAACTTACTCCTTAATTTATCCATGCCTAATGCCGAGCCCAACACCCCGCTGCCGGTATAAGCTAAGCCGCTGAGTTCAAGCGCACCTTGTAGCTGACCATCTTCACCACCACGTCCATGTACCGCATTAAACACACGTTCAATACCCATCTCGGCCAACTCATCCAAGCCACGTTTTGCCGTATCAAATTCAACCGCGTCCACGCCTTGTTTTTGCAAAGCGGCTAACACCGCCATGCCGCTGAGCAAGGAAATTTCTCTTTCCGCTGCACGACCGCCCATTGCGACAGCAACTTTTCCAAACTGTTTAGGGTCTAGGGCTTTTTTCATCTTGATAGCGCCTCCCCAATAATTCGCACTTCTGTTTCCAATTCAACACCGTGTTTTTCTTCTACCTGCTGCTTTACGTAGGCAATTAATCGCTCTATATCACTCGCCGTTGCCTGCCCGGTATTTAGAATAAAGTTTGCGTGTTTTTCTGATACTTGAGCGCCACCTATCTGCTGCCCTTTCAACCCGGCCGTTTCGATAAGACGCGCGGCGTGATCATTGAGCGGGTTTTTAAACACCGAACCACCGCTTGGTACATTAGTGGGTTGCGTTTGCGCTCTTTTCGCCAATAATTGACGAATTTTTTCACGACTTTCGGTGTTATCACCCGCTGGTACATTCAAATAACAGGCTACGAACCATTCATCCTGCTTAACTGAGACAGAGCGGTACGCCACATCAAACTCATTGGCTTGGCGTTCGATCAATTCACCATGGCGGTTCACTACAACAACACGTGAGACTAAGCGCCAGGTTTCACCACCGAAGGCACCTGCATTCATTACCAATGCACCACCCATGGTACCGGGGATGCCTGCTAAAAATTCTGCACCGGACAAGCCTTTTTCAGCGGCCAGTTTTGCCACATGTGCACAAGGCACGCCTGCTTCAACATACAGCTCGCTGCTTTGTGTTTGTTGCATCTGTTTTAAACACCCACGTGTATAAATCACCGATCCGCGCACACCACCTTCTCGAATTAGTACGTTACTGCCTAAACCCAGCCATAAAATCGGTTCTGATGCTTCTATCGACGCGAGGTAATGCTGTAGATCCTTGATCCCATGAGGCTTATATAAACGATCAGCCACGCCACCTACTCGCCATGAGGTATAACGCGCCAACGGCTCGTTTTGCATCAAGGTTCCTTCGAGTTGATTAGGTGTCGTCATCGTTTGCATCATTCCTATGTATTCGCCTGGTCTGCGTCAATTAACTCCGTCAATTGCTGTTTTAATTTGACTGAAGCCGCTCCAATATCGCCTGCACCACAGGTGATAACGATATCGCCAGCCAGCAACACCTCTTTTAAAACCCCCGGCAATTGCTTGATTTCTTTGACGAATATGGGCATTAACTTACCCCGTTGTCGTATCGCCTGGCTCAAAGCTGGGCCATCTGAACCCACGATAGCTTGCTCACCTGCTGCATAAACATCCAATAAGACAAGCACATCAACTTCGTTTAACACCTCAACAAAATCTTCAAATAAATCACGCGTCCGTGAATAACGATGGGGTTGAAAGGCCAACACTAGGCGTTTATCTGGCCAGCCTTCGCGTATGGCATTAATGGTCGCTAATACCTCTCTAGGGTGATGACCATAATCATCCACCAGTAATGCTGTGCCTCCTGGAACGGTTATTTCACCGTTAATTTGAAAACGGCGGCCCACGCCTTTAAACTGAGTTAAAGCCTCAGCTATCGACTCATCAGTCACACCTAATTCGCTTGCAACTGCAATTGCTGCCAATGCGTTTAACACGTTATGTCGACCCGGCATATTTAGCGTAACAGGGATATCGTTCTTATTGTTCAAGCGCCTTAATTTGAAGTGTGTAAGAGACCCTTGTTGCTGAATGTCTATCGCTTGAAAATCTGCTTCATTCTCTATGCCATAACTCAATATAGGCTTACCGATTAATGTTGCCATTTCTCGTATATGTTCATCATCGGTGCACAGTACGGCCAAGCCATAAAACGGTAATTGATGTAAAAATGACTTGAATGCCTCTTTCACCTGTTGAAAGTCACCACCGTAGGTACTCATATGGTCTTCGTCGATATTTGTTACCACCGCTATCATTGGTTGCAAGTGAAGAAAGGACGCATCACTTTCGTCCGCTTCAGCCACTAAATAATGACTTTCGCCCAGTTTAGCGTTCGTCCCAGCACTGTTTAACAAACCGCCAATAACAAATGTGGGGTCCAAACCACCCTCGGTCATTAGTACTGATAACAAGCTGGTGGTTGTCGTTTTCCCATGTGTTCCCGCTACCGCAATACCAAACCTAAAGCGCATCAGCTCTGCCAACATTTCTGCTCTTCGGATCACCGGTATCCTATGACTAATAGCCTCTACTACTTCAACGTTATCTTTGGATACCGCTGTAGACGTCACGACCACATCGCAACCACTGATATTTTGTGCGTGATGCCCGATATAAATCGTCGCCCCTTTTGACTTTAGGTGTTGTGTGGCTTTACCGTCTTTAATATCAGAACCTGACACCTGATAGCCTAAATTTATCAACACTTCGGCAATACCACTCATGCCTGCCCCACCGATACCAATAAAGTGAATGTTTTTTAATTTTCCAAACCCTAAATGGGCTGAATAATGTTTATGTGAATCCGGCATCATATCGCCACCTGCAAACAATGATTGGCGACCAACTCGGTCGCGTCTGGCTTTGCCATTAGCCGTGCTTTCGCGCCCATATCACGCAGTCTTTGGGGTTCGGAAAAAAGCTCTAATAACAAGCTTTTTAACACCTCAGGGGTAAACGCTGCTTGCCGAACCAACACAGCAGCACCCGACTCAGAAAGGTATTCTGCATTCTTGGTTTGATGGTCATCAATCGCGTGTGGTAAAGGCACTAAGATTGACGCCAAACCCATCACGCTTAACTCTGAAATTGTCATTGCTCCGGCTCGACAAATGACCACATCAGCCCATTCATATACGCGTTTCATATCGTTAATAAACGGGGATATCTCAGCCTTAACACCCGCTTCTTGATACGCCAATTTTGCTGCATCTAGGGTTGATTGACCCGCCTGATGAATTACCGTTAATGCCATCTCATTTTGCAAAGCTTTTAATGCGTTGGGTACCACCTGATTCAATACTGACGCCCCTAAACTTCCACCGAGCACTAAAATATGTCGCCCCTGTTCCCGTACAACTTGCTCAAGCGCTAACAAGTCATGGCGTACCGGGTTACCGGTATAAATAGCATGTACTGCCGAATTAAAGCTGTTCGGGAAGGCCTCTAACACTCTAACGGCTAGTCGTTTTAACAAGCGATTAGTCGTTCCCGGCACCCTATTTTGCTCGTGTATTAACAAAGGCTTACCGTGCACCCAAGCCATCAAGCCACCCGGACCCGATGCAAATCCGCCAAACCCTAACACCACATTCGGTTGCCGCAAACGAATAACTTTAGACGCTTGCCAGCATGACTTAAGCAACATAAATGGTGCGACGAGCAAGGGCTTAATACCCTTACCACGTAAACCCGACACAGTTAACCAATCAATAGTAAATCCAGCTTCCGGCACCAAACGCGCCTCAATGCCATTTTGTGTACCCAACCAGCTAACTGCATGACCCTTGTCTTGTAAAAATTGCGCCACAGCGAGGGCTGGAAAAACATGCCCACCCGTGCCGCCCGCCATAATCATTATGCGTATTGCCATGGCGAGCTTCCTTTTAATTGATCTTCTAAATCGAGCTGTGTTTCTTGGTGAATGCGGCACAACAGGCCTATCACTACGCACATGGTAATCATGCTACTGCCACCATAGCTCATCAAGGGCAGAGTAAGCCCCTTGGTTGGCAAAGCACCCATATTCACCGCGATGTTAACGAATGATTGCAGACCTATCCACACCCCTAAACCATAGGCCAATAACGAATAAAACCTTAAATTTAATCTTTCAGCTGCTTTACCCATTTGAAAGGCGCGCCATACCAATAAACCAAACAATAAGATCACCGTTGTTGAGCCGATTAAGCCCAACTCCTCACCTAATACGGCAAAGATAAAATCAGTATGTGCTTCTGGTAAATAAAATAGCTTTTGAATACTGCTGCCCAACCCTACACCAAGCCACTCCCCTCGACCCATTGCGATAAGCGACTGGACTAATTGAAAACCCGACCCTAAATGATCCGCCCAGGGATCCATAAACGCCGTGACACGTTCCACTCTATAAGCTGATGAAGCAATGGCAATAACGCCGACAATTACTGCCATCAATACCAATATAATAAACTCAATCAGCCGCGCGCCCCCTAAAAACATCATGCAAACGACGGTAAAAGCAATCACAAAAGTTGCACCGAAATCTGGCTCGGCTAACAATAAACCAAACACTAGCCCTAAGGGCACTAAGGGTCGAACAACGCCTTTGATTGAAGCTCGCACCACCTCTACGTGTCGAGTCAAAAAGCCCGCCATGTAGACCACGCTCACTAATTTTACGATTTCTGACACCTGAAGGCGTGCGATACCTAAATTAACCCAGCGATAACTGCCATTCACCTTAACGCCAATACCCGGTATAAAAACCAGCACCAATAAACCAATCGCGATTAAAATTAAGCTGGGCCCACTGTGCTCCCACACTTTTAACGGTGTACAAGCTACCAATAAGGCTAACAACACGCCCACCACTATATGCCCAGCTTGACGAAGCGGATAATGCCAAATATTTTCATAAACCCGTTCACCTAAATGCAGCGACGTCGATACCACCATCAGGTAACCTAAGGCTAACAAGCTAAATGCCGCGAACAACAACCAGCCGTCAAGATAATATCGACCACGCCTAGCCAATAGTTGGGATTCATCTCGATGAGGCATTGTCACACTCATGATTTCAGCCCCCTTACTGCTGTGATAAAGCGTTCGCCGCGTTGCTGATAATTTGTAAATTGATCCAACGAGGCACACGCGGGCGACAGCAACACTGTATCGCCTGGCTGTGCATCGTTTGCTGCTGCACTAACGGCTAATTCAATATTGTCAACGCTTTCTATAAGGCTTGAGCCGGCCACTTCATGCGCAAACCGTTTAGCATCTTTACCGATCAAAATAAGTCGTTTAACGCGCTCATTAATCGCAGTTTTCAATACGCTAAAATCAGCGCCCTTACCGTCGCCACCAGCGATTAATATAATGGGCGCTGGCAAACCGTTTATCGCCGCCAAACAAGCGCCTGGGTTAGTTGCTTTAGAGTCATTTATCCACGTTACACCAGCTATTGAGGCCACCCATTGCGTTCTATGCGGCAAGCCGATAAATGTTTCAAGTGCTGCTATTTGTGCTGCCCGTGGAATAGATAAGGCATCAGCCATCGCCATAGCGGCTAAAGCATTTTGCACATTATGCGTGCCTTTTATTTTTAACGCTGAACGTGCCATTATTCGGACGCTACCACGCGCCAAATACGTTTGATCATGGTCAGTGATCAGCCCATATGATTGATCTATCGGTTTATCTAAACCAAAACTAATACACTGCCTTTCTTGTGGTAGCTTCATTGCACTCACGAGCTCATCCTGGCCGTTCAATACGGCAATACCTTTACCACAAAAAATTTGCTCTTTTGCTAGGATATAACTGGCTAGGTCTGGGTAGCGGTCCATATGATCATTGCTGATATTAAGCACCGTGACTACATCCGCTTGTAACTGCGAGGTCCGCTCAAGCTGAAAGCTTGATAACTCGAGCACATATAAATCTGCCGCACGCTCGGTGAGCAACTCCAACGCAGGGGTTCCTAAATTGCCACCCACGCGTACATCCCAATCCGCTTTTAAGGCCATTTCACCCAGCAAAGTCGTTACGGTACTTTTACCATTTGAGCCGGTAATGCACGCGATAGGCGCATCAGCGCACACTGCAAACAAGTCAATATCGCCAAGCACTGGAATACCACGTTCAACCGCCCGTTGAATTTCTGTTTCTTGCAGACTCACCCCTGGGCTCACGATTAAATGAGTCGCAGCATCAAAGGCCGCGGCATTAAAACCACCAATAAACACGCCGACATCAGGGTATGTCGTTTCAATCAATTCTAATCCTGGCGGCTTATCACGGCTATCAACCACCGCCGTACCAATATCATATTGCTGTAAAAAGCGCACCACTGATACCCCGGTCACACCGAGGCCAACCACCAATACACGCACGCCGACCTGATCTAAGCCTAATTGGCTTAAACCTCGACCTTGATTGATGGGCTCGTTATGCATTCGCGTTTCCACTACCTAATTTTTAAACTGGATAAACCGATCAGCACCAAAATAACGGTGATGATCCAAAAACGTACAATGATTCTGGGTTCTGGCCAGCCTTTTAATTCAAAGTGGTGGTGTATCGGTGCCATTCTAAATATGCGCTTGCCGGTTAATTTAAACGAAGCAACTTGCAAGATTACCGATACCGTCTCCATCACAAACACACCACCCATGATGACCAACACTAGCTCTTGACGAACAAGTACCGCTAAAATACCTAGTGCTGCACCCAGTGCCAAAGCGCCCACATCCCCCATAAATACCATGGCTGGGTAGGCGTTAAACCATAAAAACCCCATCCCAGAGCCAACAATGGCGCCGCAAAAAACTACCAGCTCGCCGGTTCCTTTTAAACTAGGAATACCTAAATATTGCGCAAATTGAACATTGCCAGATAAGTAAGCAAAGATACCCAGAGCGCCTGCAACCAACACTGTGGGCATAATGGCTAAGCCATCCAAACCATCTGTTAAGTTGACCGCATTACTGGTACCTACAATGACAAAATAGGTTAATGGTACAAATAACCAACCCAGTTGCACGTTGACGTCTTTTAGAAATGGCAGATACAACGTCGTCTCTTGTGGCGACGTTGCGGTATAAAATAAAAACAAGGCCGCCGCTAATGCAATGACCGATTGACCTAAGTATTTTTTGCCCGCCGACAACCCTTTAGGATCTTGCAAGGCGACTTTCTTATAATCATCAATAAAGCCAATAACCCCCGTTAACAAGGTAACAAATAGCACAACCCACACGTATCGGTTATTAAGGTCTGCCCACAATAAGGTACTTAAACCCACCGCCACTAGAATCAAGGTCCCGCCCATTGTTGGCGTACCCGCTTTTTTAAAGTGCGTATCAGGCCCATCTTGTCTGACCGCTTGGCCAATTTTATGAAAGGTCAGCCGTCGAATCATTGTCGGACCCACTAAAAAGGCAATGAATAATGCCGTTAAGGTAGCCAATATTGAACGCATCGTTAGATACTGGAACACCCTAAAGCCACTATTATATTGGCTTAGCCAATCTGCAAGCATCAACAACATGCTATAGCCTCCTTTATTATTATTTTATCAACGACACTGTCTAAGCCCTGCGATCTTGAGCCTTTAACCAGTACCACTACATCGGCCGTTAAGTCGTTTTGTAGCGCCTCAGCAAGGGCTTGTTTATTAGGAAAATGTCGTGCTTGACGACCTTCAGAATCAGCCAGCTGATTGAACTGCTCCACTGTACTTCGCATCATCTCGCCTACCGCGTACACACGACGTACCGCGCTGTTGGCGATACTGACGCCTAACTGACGGTGAATTTGTTGGCTTTCTTTACCCAATTCAGCAAAATCACCCAACACCAGCCAAGTTTCTTGCTTGAGCGTCGATAGACAGGCCATAGCTGCTTCAAATGATTTGGGGTTTGCGTTATAACAGTCGTTAATAACGAGTTCTGCAACCAAGCCTTTAAGTGCTTGCATCCGTCCTTTAACCGCACTTTGCTTCGCTAAGCCAGTAGCAATATCGTCCAACGACACGCCTAAACTCAGTGCAGCAGAGGCCGCAGCCAGGGCGTTAAGAATATTATGTTCACCAAGCAGGTTTAATTCGACCGTTACGCTTTGTTGCTGATAATGCATAACAAAACGCGTCTTAAATTGGCCGTCTAGCAAGCCACTTTCAAGGCTGTGTTTTTCTGCCCATACATCCGCCTCGCTTGACCAACCAAAACTGATCACCCTTCGATCACCAGCCAAACCAAGCCATTGATCGAACCAAGGCTCTTCTTTATTAAGCACCACTGTACCGCTAGCACTTAAGCCTGTAATGATTTCTGCTTTTGCGCTGGCCACACCTTGTAAATCACCAAACCCTTCAAGGTGCGCCTCACCCACGTTATTTAAAATACTGGTCGTTGGCTGAGCAATTGCACATAAATGCTGTATTTCACCTTTATGGCTCGCACCCATTTCAATAATAGCCACTTGATGTTTTTCATTTAATTTTAAAAGGGTTAGCGGAACACCAATATGGTTATTTAAATTACCGTCTGTTGCCAGCACCACCTTATGTTGCGCAATAATACTCGCCAACATTTCTTTGACACTGGTTTTGCCGTTGCTGCCGGTAATCGCCACAACGGGAATCGTTGTTTTATCACGTTCCGCCCTAGCCAAAACTGTCAACGCTTGCAGCGTATCGTTGACCTTAATGTGTGGCAGGTCATTACTTATATCGGCACTTACGATGGCCGCAGCAGCACCTTTTTCTTGCGCCTGATCAATAAAACGGTTAGCGTCAAAATTAGCCCCTTGCAGAGCTATGAACACATCACCTTTTTTAATCAATCTCGTGTCACTACTAATTGAATCAACCCACAAGCCGTTCCTTACTGTGCCTTGTAATTGACCACCAATCGTATCGGCTAACTGTTGCAAGTTTACAGCTCTCATTGCAAGCCTCCAGCGGCCAGCACAGCCCGACGTTTTAAGTTTTCTTGCGCTTGCTTAAAGTCGCTAAAATAGGTTTTTTCATCGCCAATCTGTTGATAATCTTCGTGCCCCTTACCGGCGATCAATACAACGTCTTTGTTAGATGCCTCGATAATGGCTTTTGCGATGGCACGTTGGCGATCTAATTCAATATAAAGATGCGCTGCGTCTGGTGCGCCTGCCATAATTTGCTGCGCTATTTGATCCGCTGGTTCAGTACGTGGGTTATCATTGCTAATCAACACCTTATCAGCCCACTGAGCCGCAATAGCACCCATTAAAGGGCGTTTAGTTATATCGCGATCGCCGCCACAACCAAACACCAAGCTAAGCGACCCCTGGCAATGTGCGCGTAAGCTTTTTAACGTGAGCAACAAAGCATCCGGTGTGTGCGCGTAATCAATCACTACCGTTGGCGCTTCGACCGTGCTAGGCACCACTTGCATGCGACCAGCCACACTGTCTAAACACTGTATTTTATCTACCGCTTTCTCCAAGCTGTCGCCCTGCGCTATTAATACCAATGCAGTAGCAACCAAATTATCAATATTAAAGCTTCCCATTAGGGCTGACTGAACGCTGACGGTTTGCTGACCCAAGGTCAAATCAAACGACAAACCGTTTGAGTTCAACTTTTCATTGGCAATAACGGCGCTATTGTCATGACAAGCGTCGGACTGACTAAATGATCTTGAAAACGTAAGGACTCGACACGTGGGCGCGATCACTGATTTAATTTTTTCACTGAAAACATCATCGTTATTCAGCACCACAAACATCAAAGAACGGCATTTAAATAAGGCCAATTTTGCCTCGCCATAGGCCGCCATTGTTTGGTGATAATCAAGGTGATCGTGCGTCAGGTTAGTAAACACTGCACCTTTAAACTCAACTGCTTGCACTCTGCCTTGGTCCAAGCCGTGCGATGACACCTCCATCGCCACGTTCTTGATGCCGTCGTCGGCCATACTGGCCAATTGGTTTTGTACTGCTACCGCATTTGGAGTCGTGTTTATAGTTTGTTGCATCTCTTTAAGCTGACCCCAACCTAAGGTACCGATAAGCCCGCACGCGTTATCAGCCTCATTCATAGCCTGCGCCAGAAAGTGACTCACTGAGGTTTTGCCATTGGTGCCTGTTACCCCAATAACCGTCATGCTCTTTGATGGGTGATGATAAAAACGTGCCGCTATTTCACTCACGTGTTGGCTTAGCTTAGGCAACTTGATTAGTCGGACAGAAAATTGTTTTTTAACTTTTTCGGCTAAAAACTCACCCTCATTCGCTGGGTCATAGACGATAACAGAGGCCTCTCGACGAACGGCTTCATCCGCATAAGCTAAGCCATGTGAGTGACTGCCCGCAACCGCCAAAAAAACACCGTCAGGTTCAATTGCTTGCGCGTACACACTTGGCTCCCCAACTAACATATCCTTACCTATGGGTATTAAACCTTCTAGCAACGATTGTAACGACATACGTCTTAGACTGTATTGCGCTGACATCACGGCGCACCCCTCTCTAACATAGCCAAAACTGGTGAGTCTTCGATATCATCGGGTGCTACATTCATCAGCCTTAATGCACCCGCCATTATTCTTGAAAAAACCGGCGCGGCCACTAGACCACCATAATAATCACCGGCCTTTGGTTCATCAATAACCACTACCAACACTAATTTCGGGTCACTGGCTGGCGCCATACCGGCAAAAATACCCAAATATTTATCTTCAGAGTACCCGCCGGCGATAGCCTTTTTTACGGTTCCCGTTTTACCCGCAACTGAATACCCGTGTATTTGAGCTCTTGGCGCCGTGCCTGCTGGACTAACCACACCTTGCAACATGGTTCTAATTTTTTTCGCAATCGTCGCGCTCATCACTCGATCGCCTTTTGCATGATGCTCTTCACGAACTAGACTAACGGCTTGCACCACACCGTCATTCGCTATAGCCCCGTATGCACGAGCCAGCTGTAAGGCTGACGATGACAAACCATAACCGAACGCCAGCGTCGCACGCTCAATAGGCCGCCACCGCTCATAAGTCACCAATTTACCTTCTGCTTCGCCTGGGTAACCATTGTTTGTCGAATGACCAAAACCGAGCTTATCCAGCATTGTCCATAACGACAGCGGGGGAATTGTTAAGGCGATTTTACTAGACGCTACATTGCTGGATTTTAATAATAAGGTCGCTAGGTTAAGCTCACCGTAATTGCGATGATCACGCACCTGACTACGCCCCACTTTCATATAGCCTGGGTTGGTATCAATAATTGATGCGTCGTCAAACAGGCCCGACTGCATGCCTGCTGCAACAGTAAACGGCTTCATTGTTGAACCGGGCTCAAAGACGTCTACAAACGCACGATTTCGAACATGACTGGCTTTAAACATAGAGCGATCATTCGGATTAAACGCGGGCTGATTTGCGACCGCAAGCACCTCACCCGTTTCTGGATTCAATAAGACAACAGAACCCGATGTAGCGTTTTGCTGAGCCACTGCAGCCTTTAGTTCTCGATAGGCTAAATACTGCAAACGCCTATCGATTGACAACTCGATATCCTTACCTGCGATAGGCGCACGGATATTATCTATGTGCTTAACCATCCGCCGTTTACCATCGCGCAAAACACGCTCGACACCAGCGACACCTTTGAGCTTTTGATTTAAAGCCAGCTCCAGCCCTTCTTGACCCTCATCATCAATATCGGTAAAGCCGACCAAGTGCGCAGCGACTTCACCATCTGGATAATAGCGCTTGTATTCTTTTTGCAAATACACACCGGGCAGCCCCAGCTCATCAACCAATTGCGCCAAGCGAGGGTCCATATGCCGACGTATATATAAAAAACGCCGACCAGCATACTTTTTCAACTTGTTGTTCAAAGAGCCTTCGTCTAGCTCTAATAATTTAGCAAACTCAGCCCCCTTTTCGCCCAACTCAAGCTCCTGAGGGTTAACCCACACCGAACTCACCGGCGCACTAATCGCTAAGGCGTGCCCACTTGAATCGGTAATTTTGCCACGGTATGCTGGTAGCTTTATATCGCGTAAATAAACCGCTTCTCCTCGCTGTTGTAAAAAACGGTTGTTCATCACTTGTAAATTAAAGGCTCGCCAAATTAATCCGCACATAAGCAACATAAAACACGCCAGAATAAAGCGCCTGCGCCCCGCCAACTCAGGCACCACTATTTTTTGTACGCTTGCGTTTACTTGTCGATTGCCGTAATTCATTTGACGTTTACGTAGATCACTTGTTCTTTTTTTGGCGCTTGCAAGTTCAGCTCGGTATGTGCCAATTTTTCGATACGGCTACTCGACGACCAGGTGTTTTGCTCAAGCTGTAACCGGCTCCATTCAACGCCTAGCCGATCTTGTTCGCGAAACTCTGTCTGCAATTGGTTGAATTTTAAACGTGAGTCATATTTGACATACACCACACTGATCGCGGATGCCATCGTCAACAGCAGTAAAAAAACAAGATTAGCCGAGATTTTTTGCACCACCATTAGAGCTTCTCCGCTATGCGTAAGACTGCACTTCGGCTACGCACATTATTCGCCACTTCGTTTAACGAGGCTTTAATCGCTTTACCCACAGTTTTAAATTTCAAAGCATCAGGCTCTAACGGCAACGGCATATGACGCGGCACAATCTGCCCACGGGATTGTTCGCGCATAAAACGCTTAACAATTCTGTCTTCTAATGAGTGGAAGCTAATAACCACCAAACGTCCACCTTGCTTTAATATACTACCCGATTGTGCAAGCAGCTCTTCAAGGTCGCCTAACTCGTTATTGATTTTGATTCGAATGGCCTGAAAAGTTCGCGTCGCAGGGTGCTTGCCTGGCTCACGTTTTTTTACTACGCCTTCAATCAAGCGGGCTAATTCGCCTGTTGTTTGAATCGCTTTTTCTGCTCGTTGCAAAATGATTTCTGCTGTTATTTTACGTGCGAATTTTTCTTCGCCGTATACGCGTAACACCATCAACAGTTCTCGTTCATCAACCCGCGACAACCATTGTGCGGCTGATTCACCTCGGGTCGCATCCATTCGCATATCTAAGGGGCCATCTTGCATAAAACTAAAACCACGTTCCGCGACGTCTAATTGCGGCGACGACACACCCAAATCCAATAAAATTCCGTCCACTTTACCCAGTAAACCTCTGCTTTCAACCACTTCACGCATCTGTGCAAAGCTACTATGCACCAACTCAAAGCGCGCATCTTTTGACAAGGCTTTAGCCTGAGGAGAACTCACTGCGTCCAAGTCCTTATCAATAGCCAACAGCTTTCCTTGCTCAGACAATGCCTGCAAAATCGCTCCGCTATGTCCACCACGACCAAAGGTTCCATCAATATAGACCCCATCTGTTTGTCGTATTAGCCCGCTTATCGATTCGTCCAATAACACTGACTTATGTAAGGCTACGCCAGACATTACAGTGACAACGATCCCAGTTCAGGCGATAGCTCACCCTCTTCTGCATTCTCCTCTTCAAACCATTCGTCGCGTTTGCTTACCCAGGTTTGCTCATTCCAAATTTCAAATTTATTACCTTGACCAATCATCACTACTTTTTTATCCAATCCAGCAAACTCACGTAAAGGGGGTGACACTAAAACCCGCCCTTGCCCATCTAGCTCACATTCAGTCGCGTGCCCAATCAAAAGACGCTGTAAACGCCTTGCCTGCTTGTTTAACGTGGGTAATTTAATCAATTTTCGCTCTATATCTTCCCAAATAGGCAAGGGGTACAATAAAAGACTATGTTCACGATCAACCGTCATCACCAATTGCGAATCACAAGACGCTTTCAGCTGGGCACGGTAACGCGTGGGAATAGACAACCTCCCCTTCACATCCAACGTCACGTTATTAACCCCTCTAAACAAATGCCTTCCCCTTATTGTGCTTAATTTCCCTTTTTAACCACTTTATCCCACTTTTTTGCACTATAAGGATGAAAATACCACTCTGTCAAGCTTCTCATTCCATAAATTCTTTCTTTACGAACAAACACTTAGCTATGGATCACAACACTAAAGTGACGTCACCTTAACTAGTTAAATAAAGACAATTAAAATCATGAAGTTGCATCATTTAGTTAAAGCAGATAGTGAATTTTTCATTTTGTAGGCCGACAGGCAATCAATTTACCGTGACTACGAGAACCACCGGCAAGCGTTGCCGATTTAAGCCAAGAGCTTGATAGATAAGCATATTATTTAAATAAGACTGGGGTTTCGCCGTTTTAAAAGTAACGAGCAATGCGCTTAGACAGTAACGGTCTTTTCAATGTTGGTGTAATCGCCAACATCGATCAGCTGACTTGCATCAAATTAAAGTGGAGTTGGCCGATAAGCTGGGTTCTGTCGTGGACAGTCATTCATCTGGGATCCACGTCACCATGCACCTCGGATAAACCACCTAATCGTTCATTTGACTCTATATTCTGTAGCTCGTCGATAGCTGTCAGTAGGTTTATATTACCTGCCGCGTACGAGTCAACTAATTCTACTGGTATTTCATAACGATTAAGCTTATCTAAAACCACCTTTTCTAGTTCTTTCTCACTAACATCGACATCTAATAAGCCTTTCAAGCCATTCAGCGTAATCTCTTTTAAAAGCTCGGTGTTTGTCCCGTACTCTAGTTTTGGGTATTCAAAGTCCAAATCCATAGTATGCAACGCGAACCTGCTTTGGAAGGCTAAAAGAACAAAGCGACTCGGTAAAAAATTAGATGTTTTATTGAAGATTAATTCAAAAAGTTCTTTGTCTGGCTCACGCGAGTACTTTGAATCTTTAAATTTACTAAATTGAACCTTATTTAGAATATCGAAGATTCTGTAATCCCCCCATTCCTAATCGAAGTTAAAAGTAGAGATTAAGCT
>TARA_R110002111_G_scaffold260867_1_pt1 | contig 42107 bp, 32 predicted proteins | sample TARA_R110002111 | Tara Oceans TARA_R110002111 (sample SAMEA4397363) | marine metagenome | biome: Polar Biome; feature: [ZZZ] marine water layer (ENVO:01000295); material: water (ENVO:00002006), including particulate matter (ENVO:01000060) such as... | depth 199 m
ATATTACTTGGGCTGAACTGTGCGATGACGCAGCAGGATATGTCTGACCTACACCCGGACGAAGTCGACTGGACAGCTGGCATCATTACCAGAAAACGCAGTAAGACCAATAAGTACGACTCGGTTCCGACTGTCAGTTATCCACTTTGGAAGCCAACTTTTGAACTGCTCAAAAAGGAAAGAAGTTCCAGTAAAGAGCGAGTGTTGCTTACCAGCAATGGGAAGACATTGAAAACTGAGCGTTTAGATTCCAGCAATAAAATCCAGAAGACAGACGCTGTCAGGTCATCAATCCGTCGCCTCGCTGAAAATGCCGATATCGAATTCACGCTCAAGATGCTCAAGAAAACATCGGCATCCCTGATCAGGAATAACCGCGACTACCAGGGATTAGAGTCACTGTTCCTGGATCACGCACCTGTTAGTATGGCTGATAAGCACTACACCAAGGTCCCGCAAGATCTGCTTAATGAGGCTGTACTGTGGTTGGGGGATGAGCTTGGTATAAAAGATGTTCTTAAGGCACTCAAGAAATCTGTTGGATAGAACATTTAAAAAGCACTTTTGGAATCCTTCAAAAGACTACTTACAGTTGTGCATGCCCCATTCATGTGAATCAGGTCGCACGAGGGAAGAGATCATAGGAATGGGGCGATAACTCGCGCAAAAATGTCTGGAATGCCGTGACAAACAGCAACTATAAAAATCACAAGGTTGCCATCAGCGGCATTTATTTCTAAAGTCGGCCGGGCTGTTAACTTCGGTGCATTGACTTATTATGCGTGCGTTGGGAATACAATGTGATCTCTAATGAACGTGTCGCCGCAGAAGTTTTCGATGTGGATTTCGAGAGGAATGGTTGCACACTCGTTCTTCTTTTTTTGCACGTTAATCGCAGGCATGAATTCAAAAATTAACTGAGACTCGATGCTTTCAAGAATCCTATTTGCAGTTTCTTCGGGTTCAAGCCATTCAAGTGGCAAGTATTCGTTGCCGTTGTGAAACCAAACGGCTGCGCGATATAGGTGCTTCGCGTATCCATTGTATTTTGGGTGATGTAAACACAGCGCTGCTTTATGTCCGCCAGTAAAGCGGCTGCTTGTCAGTGTAATGCCAATATAAACTGGATCGCCGCATACACCATCTTTTTCGAGACCAATTAAATAGATTGGCAGAGTTGGCTCTGGCGGATCGCCAAGTGTCTCACGCACCATAATCGCTTCTTCAGAATCCAACCACGCACCTTCGAGTCCGGTGATTATTTCGGACGCTTTCGCGAGAAATTCATTGTTCTTTGCACGTGATTCAGCTAGGCTTTGCCAATTGACGTCGCGTGCTTCGTGCAGGAGTAGCTTTTCTTCAATAACAACCCAGCAAAGCCAACTTGCGTCAATGTTGTCCATATCGGATGGCGAATAAAAGCGAGAGGGGAGCGGTTGCTTCCGAGTGACCCATGCACGCAGAGGGTGAGAGGACTTGTCACGCATATGTGAAGGACTTTCATGCTGTTACCTTGGCGCCGTAGAAGCTGAACGCTTCGCGTATTCTTCACGCCAATTCTTTAAGGAAGTCATGTCTGCTAGAAGATCGTCTGGCTTCGGCAGTTCTACTGGTGATTCTGTAGGCTGCGAGTGTTCAAACCCAGAGTATTTTGTCATGAGCGAATCAAGGAGATTACAATCCGTGTCCTTCAACTTGGCCAAATCCTTGAGCTTCAACGTATAGACCGGACGTTGGAATCTTTGAACAACCCCACAAAGTAGATCATTTTCAATGGCTCTCTCTACAAGTATTCTAAAATCACTGCAGATGGATTTTAATTCTCGCTCCGCACGGTCAAAATCGCCAATGTCGCTCGCCTTATATGCATCTTGATACCGTTGGTTCATAAGAGTGTTCAATGCCGACTTAATGTCACTTTGGGACAACGGAATTGGTGCTGGCTCCCCAGTCCCCCAACCCGTTGAACGAATACTTACAATTTCAGTCTTGATGGATTTCTTCTCAGCAAAAAGCCTGAACGTCCCCAACAAGGACAGGCGGTGAGTAAATACAATAACCTGCTTGTCCTGAGACAATTCAATCAGCCTTTGAACTACGGCTTCCTCATAGCTTTGGTCAAGCGAGGATATTGGATCGTCGAAGATAAACGGGGCCTGATTACTCTTGCCGGTGACGTCTGCCAGAAATGCAGAGATGGAAACGATCCTATTTTCTCCCTCGCTCAGAACATCGGCGAGGCCACTCTGAGAGGCACCTCGAAGTTGGAGCTTATGAAGGACTCGGCCCTTGGAAACTTTTGATTTCACGAGCTCAACCTTCACCTGAGACGCGCCGAGGGCTTTGAGTTCCAAGTTGAATCTCTGTACGAACGCATCTGTGATCAAGGCTTCTGCCAGCTCTCCCTTTTTCTGGGACAGGGCTTTGGTGTTGGTTGACTTCTTGGCTTCCTGGATTTGGTCCAGCAGCTTCAATCGGCTGACTTCTTCATCAATGGTGGAGCGGTTTTCGAACAACCATTTTCTGGCCTGTAGACTGTTCAGAATTTTCTTAATCTCCTCTCGATTGTCGCTTTTCGCATCTTCGTCATATTTTGCTGTGAGTTCACCAAGATCCTTTGAGTGGACCTTGACTTCCTCGATCCATTTCGAGGAGAGTAGAGGATCGGGAATAGCTACTTCGGAATCGATCCCAAAGAGCTGGTCTTTTCTGGCCTGTAAATGTGTAAAGAATTCCGTCACTTGGCTGGCGACTTCATCCTGTGGAATGCCTGCTGCATCGATGCGTGTCTCCAACGTCTCTGATGTCGGTAACTCCTCGATAGTTTGGCTGATGGTCTCGTATTCCTTTGCCGCATCGGCTGCGGCTTTCTGCATTTCACCCTTCACGAAACTTTCGAAGGAGATCATTCGGTCCTTGGCCTCCTGGGCCAAGGTCTGATGGCACAGGACACAACGGGAGCCATCGGAAACATTCGGGTACTTGGTTTCTTTGTAGGCGACTAATACAGAGTAGTTCCGGGCCGCTTCCCAAAGCTCGTTCCAGACATCAGATCCGATGCCTTCCAACTCACTGCCGGAGAACACTTTTCCCGCCGCTGTATCTGCCGCTATCTTCTTGAGGATTGACTTCTTCTTGACTTCAATGATCCGTCGGCAATTTTCATCTGATAATTGCTCCAGATACTTTTGGGTATCTTGGACCAGTGTGTCCATATGCTGTTTCTGCTTTCTCAGTTGCTTCGCTTTTTCCGCCGGTGCCTGTTCGGCGAGGCGCTGTTGTAACGTTTGCATCTCAGTCTCGTCAGTGCTGCTGTATGAGCAATGCATGTCAATGTCCTGGGGGGTGGTCTTGGCGCTGATTGATTCGTACCAGATACCTTCAGGAGTTACTTTCTTCGCAGTCGGCATATTCGGCTTTTTTGACTGGTGCCGATTAGTCTCGGTGTCAAGGATCGAGGCGATTTTTTCACATGTGAGGATGAGCGAGCTGAAAAACGATAACACTGGCGGTTCATAGCTCACCTCGTCTTCGCTGCTGACAAAGACCTTGACAAACGAGGTGTCGAAAATATCAACGCTGTTGAGGTCATCGCAGACACCTTGTCCTGACCACGTATGACTCTTCGGAATACCGTCCTGCTCGAACGAAATACAGGCCTGCTGGACAGCAGAGGCTACCTTATAGACGTTGCGGTGAAGGGGACCCGTCTCGCGGGCACCGCATACATGCTTGAGTAGCCTGACATAACCGGATTTACCTGACCCGTTGTTGCCATAGACAATTGTGATATTGCCCTTACCAAATTCAAGTGGTTTTTTCGGAGCAAGGGCGTTTACTCCTTCGACATCACTGATTGAACACAAACGCAAGGTGCCCGCAGTTCCCTTGGAGAACACGGAAGCGGGAAAGGAGCAGGTTCTTTTGGGCAACTTCCTGTCTACTTCCTGCCGACACAGAGTTGCGAGTTCAGAGACGTCTTTGTCAGTAAGCTCGGATTGCTTTAGTAGGCGCGTTGCCGCGATCTGGAGCCACTGGGGACGTTTTGAAAACCATTTGGTAAGTGACGCCGATACGCTACTCATGTTATTTCCTTGGGGAGTTCCTGCAATAGTTCTGGTATATGTTGAGGAAAATGGTTTCACCTTAAGTATGGTAAACGGAAATCCACCTACAGGCAAGCGTGTAAGTGATGGCTGTTTTCGGCAACCCAGATTCATTTACGGGGGGAGATGTGAATTCAATGAGAACCACCAGGAAACGGAGTAAAGTCCCTGGCAATCCCTGTCCGTCACAATAGGAAGGTAAAGCTTCAGACCCCAAGCTGACATTATTGAGGTTAAACTCGGCTCTGAGTTGCTATTCGACGTCATCAGCACGGCGCATGAACGCTTCAGCCTGATAGTGACGACGAATCTGCCCGTTGAAAACTGGGGACCGAGGTCCTGGGCAGCCAATGGCTGACGGGACCACACTCGACCGACTCACCCACCGCTGTCATATCTTGGAAACCACCTACATCCCCCTATCAGATCTAAATATAGAGCGGTTTTTTACCATTTTTTTCCAATCCTCTCATAAAACATTTCCGATTCAGTCCATCCGATCACTTTAGATAAGAAATGCCTCATTCAACTTCCTTTGCCACAGGAGTCCTGCCCATGTTTCGAAGTCTGATCCGTCTCGCGTGCAACACTCTCGTTGATTTTGGTCCTTTATTTATTGCTGTTTTATGGGTCGTTTAACCGGTTGTTAACGCCCCATATCTCATTAAACCCATTTGATAATAAATCAGGAAAGGTACGTACGATGAATTCACAAAATTCATACAAACCAACTGCAGTCGTGTTAGGTCCAGCAGTGATTGACTCCCGGGTCGATCCTGCCCCTGATTCAACGTCTGGTCATAAGTATGAGGCCAGCATCCAGGATCGCCTGGGGGGTGGCGCTGCCAATGTTGCCCGTCAGTTTTCCAAACTGGGCCTTGCCGTCAAGCCAATCCTATTAACAGGTAATGACTCTCTGCATGCAGTTGCAGAGAGTCTGGTTCAGCAGGAATTCAAGCAGAGGGCCACCTGTCCGCAACTGATGCATTCTACCCGGCGATCAGTGCTGATTCGCAATACGGTCTATACACTGCGATCGGCGGTCGCTCAGCATGAACTGCCTCGTGAGATTATGCGGGAGATAAAAGCAGCTGGTATCGTGGTTTTGGCTCCTCTGGCGGCTGAAGACCATTCGATCGCGGTACAGGTCTTGCAGGCAAGTTCGTTTTCTCTGCTGCAGTTGTCAAACCAGCAGTTGCAGCATCCAAAGAAAGCCATCGAGTTGGCCAGCCTGGCTGATATGACGGTGATCAATGACGCTGAACTGGAGCTGTGGACCGGTTGTAATGAAACAAGTGCTGGGATTCGCTGGCTGCGGGACCGTGGAGTCAACGCTGTCATTGTCACCTCAAAGACATCCGCTACAGGATTTGTGGGGGGGCAGTGGATTCATGCCCCTGCATATGAAACTGGCAAACTGGTATCATCTGTGGGTGCTGGAGACGTACTGATGGGAACGCTGGCTGCGATGCGGTTGAATGGCGAGCCTTGGAAAGAATCGCTGCAACTGGCGATGGCCGCCGCCGCCCTGCATGTGGAAGCCAAACCCGCCTCCGGCATTCCCGATCTGCAACGGGTCGCCCGGCACCGTAAAACAATTCCGTTCCTACCAAACCCATCCCGTCAGTTGATCAATCTGCCCCGCGTGGCGACTATCGCTGCTGGCTTGTTTCTGGGACTGCTGACATTCGGACTGTTTTCCTAATTTCTCTTTAACACGTCCATTGAGTTTCCCCTCAATGGACGTGTTTTCATTTCTGGAATTATCCTGTCTGCTCTCTGCTCCGTATTAAACCATACTTTCAAAGGAGATACAAAATGGACATCAAATCACTCAACTCCCCTGTTACCCGTCCAGTTACTTCTTCCGAAACAATCCTGATCCGTGCGGCAAATAACGATGATCTGCCGCTGATTGCCATTATGACCTGGGAAATTCTGGTGGTGACCGGTCGCACCGACGGGTATCAATTTGAGAAAATGTTGCAGGGGGTACGCCACATGTTCGCAAAATCGGATCAGTGCCGGTATTTAGTGGCTCTGTCGGGGACGCGTATGGTTGGTCAGCTCAAGCTGACAAAACAGTTTAATGATTTGTACTGCGCTGAAGAGGGTTTTGTGGAGCATGTCTTTATCCACCCGGAGTTCCGCGGGCAGAGGATTTATGATCGCATGCATCAGCGTGCCCTGCAGATGTGTGGTGAATGGAATCTAAGAAGGATGGCCTTACATGTCGTCGGAACGAATACTCAGGCTAAGCGAGCATACGAAAAACAGGGGATGTGGGCCACCGGGTTCTGGATGACTCAGGAAACTTAAAAATTGGCAGAAGGGAATTTTCGCAGAAGCTACCAATCCCCTTCCGCCTCAATCATTCGGCCACAGCGAAGTCGATGTGACGCAGGATTGGCAACTTTGGACTGCACAGAGCATTCTTTCCCAGTCCGTAGACTGGGAAATTCGAGCTAACATTTTTGTTGTACTGTGCTGGAAAGACGGAAACCAATATTATTGTTTCGGTTCTCTGCTTCGTTCCTATTACGATTCGAAGTACGGGCCGCGTTCCTGGCATTATTGTTCCAGGAACCGCCGCGAATAGAGCGTCTATTAAGTCACCATCCGTTCGAAGATTATATCATACAAAATATCATCTAAGTACCGTTCCGCCGAAATTGTTTTGACATGCCCTAACCAAGCTTGAATTCTTTGAGTCAGTTCTTTCTGAGACATTATTCCTTGCCGATATTCAAGCTGATATCTGCGAAATCGCTTTCTCACTCGTCGTAAGTAGTCTTTTGTTAGCCATATACGTTGGGGCCATACGCGAAAACCGAGAAACCGGACACCATCACATGTGCGGCTAATCACACGTTTTTTAGGGTGTAACCATAACCGCAGCTTTATAAGAAATTGCGCGATTTCATCCCTCCATTTGGCTAATCGCGTTTTATCATTATCAAGAATCACAAAATCGTCAACATACCTAACATAACTGCGACAACGTAGTGACTCTTTGATGAAATGGTCCAAAGCATCGAGGTACACATTCCCAAAAAATTGACTCGTCTGATTGCCGATCGGAATTCCTTTTCGACGCTCTACTGATGTGAATAAATCATCCTCTGGAAAGAATCCCGAGACATGAGTCTGTATATTTGAGTTATCAATTATTTGTTTCACCAGATTTAGGACAGCAACATCTTTTACCTTTCGAAAAATGCGATCTTTCAAGATTTGATGATCAACACTCGGAAAGAATTGTTTAACGTCACATTTCAAAACATATGCGTTCTGTCGCGCAAACTGTTGATATCTAGCGATTGCTGCATGTGTCCCCTTTCCTTTCCGACTCGCATAACTGTCATAAATGAAGGTGCGTTCAAAAATCGGTTCGAGAATATTACAAAGTGCGTGATGCACAATACGATCTCGGAATGGGGCTGCCGAAATCATTCTCGGCTTAGTGTCATATAGCATGAATGTACGGTAATTTCCTGGGCAGTAAGTCTCATTAGTCAACTCCTGTTGTAGTTTTATCAATTCGACTTCACGATGAAACTCAAAGCGTTCAACTGACCGTTGCCCCCGTTTCCCCCGGCGTGCCTTCTGATACGCATGATATAGATTTTCGAATGAGATCAAATCATTCCATAGATTTCCAATACGTTTCATAATGATTGCTTCGATTGAGTTGCTCGCTTCCAGCCCCCCACTTGACCGCCAATATCCAACAACCGTCCTGACGATAACCCATACGCTTTATGAGAGAGTGCATTGAGGTCGTGCGCAATTCTCAAGTGAAAACGCAGTTTCTCTAGTTCGACATTCACTGTATCAAGCAGTGAAGTCCGTTGCCGGGTATATTTTGCCTGAATAAGCAAATCCAGTATTCCAAAAAGCAATTGTTCGATTTTCTCCCCGAGGACAAAACGAAGGTCGCGGGGGAATTTTTGAATCTTCGGGATTAACCAGATGGTCATTTCATACCAGGCACGAATGAGGGGTAATTCTTCGTCTTGTTTCATGTCAAAAACCAACGCGAGCGCCACGCTGCGCGTGACGCCATAAAAGTATAAAGAGAAAAGGGTAAAGTGAAAAAGGATAAGAGAAGAAAGGATTACTTGGTCCTGGAAAGACGGAAACCAATATCATAGAATCGCTTCCCTGCCTCGAACCTATTACGATCCGAAGTACGGGCCGCGCTCCCGGCATTATCGCTCCAGGAACCGCCGCGAATAGAGCGACTGCACTGAACGGATGATTCGGTTACGTTTTCTGCTTCCACCTTTAGGCTACCCTGTTGGGATAGTAATTCCCAATCGTCTTTCTGAAGCGTTTCGGCCCAGGGTATTGCAGCCTCTCGATCTGGTTTGTTATCTGTCGCCATGCTGTAAATTCGCATGACTCTGTCAACAAGCAAATCATAATTCCAAACCGAACGACACCACTCACAAACATTTCCATTGACATGCCACAGTTGGAACTCATTTGGACTATAATTGGGTGGCAGTTGCGCCTCCTTAGATTCTTTCAGATCCAGTTCAGCCTGTCTCCGCTCCTCGGTCCAGCGTACAGGCAAAGTCCGCTCCAGATAAAAAGACTTGTCGCCACTCATAGGATGGTTGCCGTCGAAGTTCACCTGCTGCGTCGTGATGCCATCATGATAGGGGGGTACACTGCACACTGTCTGACTGTGCTTCTCTGCCCATCGATCAATTCCTCCCCAGGCAGCCCCTTCCCATTGGAATTCTGTAGGAAGCTGATACTGGTCACCCAGCCATAACGCAAAACAAAACCCATCATACCAGTTCGTATCTATAACAGGACAATCAACTTTTGGGGCTATTCTTTTAAAATCATCTTTGTGCTCCTGCTTCAGTTGTGGATCAAACAACTGGTATTGTTCCCGAGTCACACAACAGGTCGCCATATAAAATGAATCTAACGCCACCATCAGCCAGGGTTTTTCTTCACCATATGCATGGATATCCGTATCTCTAGCGCCCGCAATAAAAGTCAAGTGATCGGCGTCATCTTTGTCTGCACATAAGGAATAGGCAGGGTATTTTGGCTGTAAGCCTTTGATCCATGCAGCAAGCCTTTCGTCCTGTCGCAGGCCGATTAGATGTTCTAATTGATTTTGAATCCTCTCTCTTTTTTCCTCGATTTCTGAATCTTCGAAATCATCTTGCGGGGGGAGTGTCGCCTGGATTCCTTTCAGCTCCCGTCCCTTTGAATCCCGTGCATCCTTCACGAACTCTTTTAAATCATCTTCTAAAACCAGTTCAGCAGCAAGTAGGGCACGCGTACTGGGATAACCTGAATTATCTGCTTCCAGCAGTATTTCACGAAACTGCCAGCGATAGGAACTGAGAACGGCATCACGTGTCGTTTTGATATCTTCTCGCTCGGCGTTGCGTTCCAGAATCTGCCAAATGCGAAACATCAATTGAGTCGGGCGCAATTGAGCTGACTTGGGGGCAAATAGAGCCGTTAATGAGGGAATGAGAGTGCTGGACTGGGGATAATCGCGGGCAGGATCATGCTTCGCCTCACAGAGTTCCATCGCAAAGCGAAATGCCCATTCCCAGTTTGGATCTGCAGAGTGCTCGATCAAACCAGTTTGATCTTCTGCAATCACCCCACACTCTGTTTCCCAGTCCTTTTGCGAGTTCTTTGCCAGGAAAAGTCCTGCATAAAACTCCATCATCCCCTTATGCTTGAATCCAAAATAGTTTTTTGTGCTATCTTCGACAATCAGAAAATTGGTCAGCCCGGCAACTCGGCTAATTCCATCCCACAGATCATCCCAATTCTTAAGAATGTCTTCATTTGAGATGTGGAACTTAGCCTGAGGTTTTAGTTTTCGGAAAAGATGTTTTATCACAAAATAAGATTGAGCATCCATCACCATCATCTGATAGGCGGCCGCTGCCAGTATTTCGCGAAACCAGGATGTATAGTCATCTTTTTTATGTACGTATTTTTCATCCTTTGTGAGATTACGGTCAAACAGATAATCAGTCGCCTGAAAGTACAAATCAGCCCGATTTGCAAATTCGGGAAACTTGCCAGTTTCACCACAGAGCATTCTCACAAACCTGAGAATCGCAGGGACCTCTAATAGCTCCTGAACATCATCATAGACATTTACAAATACCTGTCGTAAGTAATTTCTTGCTGTTTCGTTATTTTGGTTCTCAAACTCATCACTGCTTTCTGTCTGAATACGTTCACCACGCTGATTGAATTGATGCCAAAACTGGTCCCACTCCTGCCGTACATCTTCGTTTGGAAATTTCCATAATCGCTCAACGGACTCTCTGAGGTAACAAAGTTGCTGCAGCGGAGTAAATCCGTTGAGTCTGAAAAACCGCCACGTTTTCCCTGAGAAAAGTTCTTCCGGATGTCGGTAGTCTTCGACTTGCCGAGCGCGACTGGTGACAATGATTTTGAAATCATGGTGCTTGAGAGAATTGACCAGTTCCCGAAACGAGGCCAATTGTTTCTGTTCCTCTTCACCCGACAGTTGGTCAAAGGCATCCAAAATAAACACAATCCGACCATGCTTGAGTGCATATTTCACGATTTCAGCTGCACGTCCCGGTTCCGCTTCCAGAGTCTCTTGAACCTGATCCTGCAGACGTTCCAGATATACTTTCAGTCCCGATTTCCCGGATTTCATCGCAGGCCATTCCCCTTCACCTCGCTCAAATCTAAGAACCAACGTGGGCTTGCCATCATATAGGAGCCGTTGTCCCTCCTCAGGTGTGCTGAGCCAGCGCTGCAAGGCGCGACTGAAGACTGACTTCCCAGCTCCTGCATCTTCCGTGACCACGATACAATGGGCTTCAGATGGATGCTGCTCATCTGGTTGAAACAAAGCCTGAAACTTGACCGATTCTGGGTCTGTTGCAGAACCGATTGGCTGGTAATGATCTTCAATCTGGCCTCGTTCAGATTTATCAGATAGCTTTTTTTCTTTATCTTCAGGGTTGACCAATTTGGAAAACCAGGGAGAGATATAATGCTCCAGCTCTGCCTCTCCCTGCTGAGGATTTGTCAGATTTTCCCACTTCTCTACCATTTTGGCACAAAAGCGTCTGAGATCCCATTCGATCCGTTCGTCTCCCGTGATTTGATGCAACACAGCGCTTAATGTCTGATCCGCTAAGAGGGGTTTGATCTGAATCTCTTCACGCTGCTCCACAAGAGGAACCCACTTGTCCCAGGAAACCTCATTTCCTGAGGATGAACTGATTTGAGTTGCATGCAGGAACACTGTTGTCAGAGGAACTGGTTTACACGTTGAAAATAATTTGCCGTCCAGTTTGATTTCAATGCTTTTCGAATCAACAGATCCCAGAATGACATCGAAAAGTGACAGTGTATTATTTACATCATTCAGCGACTTGGGATGTTTTACAGTCACTGTAAACGAAGCGGTATGGTCGCGGTTCAGTCGCTGCCCCCGTGCCGTGGCATACGCGGCCAGCGTTGTAATTCCCCCCGCTGACCCTCCCGTCAGTAAAGCCAGTCCACGCATGCCTGGCTGCGGACCAATTCGTACTGAAACCTCTGGTTTCTTTTCTGCTAATGCTGTCAGGGACTTTTCCGATAGAGCTGGACGGCAGATGCGGGCGGCAATCCGTAAACTGTCGAGCATCTCATAGTCGAATAAAGTCACCCCCAAGGCTATCGGATCAAGATAGGCCGCCGGTCTCCCCTCTGCTAGTGCGGTAGTGGTCACAGGAGCCAGCTGCCCTTCATTCATGGAATTCACCACCAGCATCTGGACTTCATTCTCTTCAGCGATCTGCAGAAGCTCAGCATCGCCGAGCAGATAAGAGAGCAATCTGCGGACCAAAAGCCAGTTTGACTCGGTCCACCAGGCAGGAACCTCTCCTTCAAAAGAGTCGGATAATAGGTCAAGCACAGCAGAAGCTCGATCCTGACTGGGAATGGCTCCTGCATGATCTCGTTTTTCAATGACTGGTCGAGATAACAAGTCCCATTCCTGATGATAACACTCAAAACAGACTTTCAGCGAATGGATCACGTCTTCAGATAAAGGCTTATTGGACACAGGAGTCCAGTCACTGAGATGATAGGCAGCACAGACTCCATTCAGCATTGCCCGGGTGAGATTTACCAGCTGTTTTGCATAAACGTCTTCGATGTGGAGGAACTTCAGATACTCTTTCGTGACATGTAGAGCGAACTCTTCGTCTTCCAACGAAGAAAGGACCTCTTGTAACAGTACAAATGCCTTATCTGCTAGACGCCCATTCTGAGAATTCGGGTATTCCAGAACAGCGGGAATACTAGTACAAATCCAAAGATCATTTAGCAAAGAATTAGGATTAGAGTGCTCTGGCTGTTTTCTCCAGCATTGAAGAGCGTCGTGGAATTTTATCATCAAATCAAGCCCTTTATTTATCTCTTCTCAAGCAGGTTTATCAGAGACAAACATTGTACAGTCGGTCAGGCGCAGATGGCAGCGAGTCAAGAGCTCTCGAGGCAGGCGAAAAGGAAGTCTCTCACCTCCGACAGCAAAGGCAGACCAGAGATTTGTGGACATTCTGATTTCAGTTTCATAGAGACAACGTAGACGGCCTTGCGGCAACCCCCGATCGTCTGTTGGCTGCAACAGGATTTCCACGTGATAGTTCTGGCAGATAGTTTCCTTAGGCTGGACTAGATTCAGATCGCAACCGGCAACAGAGCACCCCAGATAGGCGCGGATTTGTTGCTGGTAGAATGCGATCTGTAGCAATTCATTATCAACCATGATGACACCCCTTTCTCAGGAGATTTCTGTTTCGATCCTGATTATATAAAGCCCCCTAAGTCCATGAGCGGAAAGTCTTTTTGTCGAATTTGGTCCTTTTCTCATGAAAATATCCGAAAATCTTTTCGTTTCCTGTTGCTGGTTCTTTGGCTGTGGTGACTTTTAATAGATAGAGTGAGAAAATAGGACGTTTTCTCAGATTGCAAGCATAGCTTCTTAATATTGGAAGGTAGTAGCCATGAAAACTGTAACGGAAAAAGATATTGTCCGCTTATTAGATGATCAGGTCGAAGATCCGGAGGAAATCAAACGGATTTTCGCTGCGATGGATGCTGATCCCCGTTTGTCGGCTCTGTTCGAATTGCTAGGGGATTTTGATCATGATGACCAGGAAATCTCTGAACAGGATCGGATGCAGTTCCCTGATCTGAGTCGCACACGGCTTTGCCGACTGATATCCCCTCCCGACCTCGAACAGCTCTCGGAAGGTAACAGCATCTCCACGCAAGTTGAATTTGAGCAATCAGGTCAAATTAAAACCTTCGAAATAGAGTTTCGTCGACAGGGAGAACGCTTTTACCTCGAAGCGGCTTGGCCCAGTACGCTCAGCCCCATCGGGTTTGTGTTGTCTCAGTTTGAGCTGGTTCGCGAACGTACTTCATTCGTGAAAGAAATTGAACTGCCACAGGATATGGCTACAGCTAAAGAAGAACTGATCGCCCCAAGACAACAGGAACGCAGTTATTCAGCAGCAGCTAAGACTGGCAAGGCTGAATCCCATCAGGATTCGAATGATAATTCCCGATTTTTTCATGCAGAACTCGAGGACACGAACATCTCCGTAAGTAGTTCTGTCTCAGCCGGTCGTGCAGATGAAATCCTTATGGCCGAAGTCGAGTACCAAATTGCTCCGGGACAAAAGGAGTCTGTTCGGTTTCCATTCCAATTATCCCATCAACCGCATGATCGGCTTCGGACGGCTTTGATTGAAGACTTTCCCTGGCCAGATAAAGTAGTTTCTAAAAAAGGCACTCTGACAATTCGACCTTTAGATGAATCTGACTTCCCATTGTTCTCCCCTGACTTGGTCTCGAATTTGCTGGCGCATGAAAATCAATTTGTTGCGGTACCCGTCATGCCAGATACAGAAGGCCGTCTTTTTTCTGAATTCTGTTATCAGTCAGTAATACAGGTCGCAAGTGACCACAAAACAGCCTGGTCTCTCAGAATGGCAGAGAAAGGTGGTGCTGCATGATTGATGATAAACAATTACTTATCGAGATCCTTCCCGGGCTACAGAACAATGACGATGGAGCCTGGAGAACCCTACGTGAGACGTTTGAGAAACGTCTTAATAGATTTGCAATGAACCATTTTTATGTTCAGAGAAATGATGCCGAAGACATTGTACAGATTGCTTACAGATCATTAGTATCCAAGGTTAAAAATCTTGAAGTCTTAAAGCTTGGTTATCTCTATGGTGCAGTATATTTAGCCGGCAAAAATTATTCACGCACAAAAAGAACACACAATTCATGCGAAGTAGGAGGGCCACAATCTGATGATGGTCAATCAAAAGCATGCGATCCTGATGATAAACAATTATCGCCCCTGAAAGTTTTAGAAGATGATGAATCATTCTCAAAAGCCATGGAGTGCCTCACTGAAAAAGAGCGTGAAGTCATTAAATGGGTCTATCTTGAAGAATCGCCATACAATGTAATTGCGCAACTTCTCCACGTTGATGAAAAAACGGTTTATAACCGCCTGAGAAGTGCAAAAGAAAAATTGAAACGCTACTACTCAGACCTCAATGCCACTTAATTCAGTCACCAGAATCAGAGCGAGAAGTAAGATCTCAACGAGATCCCGTTTCTCGCTCTGACTTTTTATTTCTCTCTCCCTTTCCACAGATTCTCTTTCCGAAACAGAGCCTCCCAACACTTTATAAAGGTAGAACGCTCATCAACGTGATGTGCGTCCCTTTGAATTGTTTTAAGGAGAATCATGATGAACACATCCACTTCTGCAACATCCCCTTCACAGGTGGAGACGAATGCTGCAACCACTTCCCAATCTTCGCAACTTGCGGAAGAGCTGAAACGGCTTGAACGCTCAGAACAAAAAGCACGTGACCGTCGTCGAGAGGAAGAACTCGCACAACTGCGTGAGTTAGCCCGACTCGATTGAGGGAAACGTGCTGGGAGCGGTGCTGTAAGTGTGCCTGCTTTTCTCTTCTTACGGCACTCGCTCCCACTTTTGAGATACTTCAGCCCGTTGTGAATGAGATGATGAGACTAAAAGATGAACGCGAAACCAAACTATCGCCTGATTCTGCCAGGTATTGCCTGGGAACAGGCAGTCAGAACACTGTTACTTGAACCGGACCAATGTGCGATCGGGGCACTACGCTGGAATGCAGGCGCAGATATGACCGAACTACTTGCGAATCATTTGGAAATCAAAGAAAATCTGCCACAAGGCCAGGACCAGTTTCCTCTGACAGATTGGATGGTGCTGACGATCCAGCAGTCTCCCGAAATCACGCCCGTCGAAATATTGCAACAGATTGCCCCACGGGTCTCGCAGACCGTTGTAATCGTCACTTTGTATAAAGACGATTTCAGTCGCTGGGAAGGACTCGTACATCGGGATGGTACCTGTTATCCGCTGGAAGAAGTGCGTGTCATCGGTCCCGGCATGCTGCGGCTGGAGCGCGTCTCACAGACGGAACTTTTTGAGCCACCACTGTCAGGCCGCTGGAGCCGAACTATCGGGGCTTTGGGAAATGAACTCTGGCAACAGGTTAGTCAGGCACATGTTCTGCAAATTGGTTGTGGACGGAATGGAACCCTGGTCGCCTGGCAGTTTGCCGGTCTGGGCATTCGTCAGATCACGCTGGTCGACCCTGATCAATTGGAATGGGGAAACCTGGATGCGATGCCAGGGTTAACACACGATGATGTGGGGCAGCCCAAAGCAACCGCACTTGCGAAACGACTGGTGGCCTTTAACCCCGACATGATGCTGCGTTGCGTCACAGAGCCTGTGACAGACGTTCTCAGCCATTTGCGGTCCCGGTTTGATCTGATTGTCACCTGTGTCGACGCAGACGCTCCACGATTGGCTGCATCGTGGCTGTCTCGTGAATTATTGATCCCCCATCTGGACATTGGCACTTCCGTCCAGCGCACAGCAGAGGCACCAGTCATGTCTGGCGACATTCGTCTGCTACTCCCCTTTCAGGGTTGCGTTAATTGTGTGGGAGGCTTGTCCGACTCTGAGGAAACATTTTATGAATTCGCGGCTCCCCCGGGGAGTATGCACCGCGGGGAACCTGTTGCCTGGCACGAACAGCGGGCGGGTTCGCTGGTGCATCTGAATTCGATCGCCGTCGGTACTTCTCTCGAAATCTGGCTCTCTCTCCTGCAACGTCACGTAGGCTCATTCTGGCAGCGCCTGTCCTGGAATCATCAGAGTGGGCTCGAAGCGAATGGGGCTACTGTTGGACCAGATCAGTCCTGTCCGTTCTGTACGGTAGAAGCAAAGTAATGATCTCCCAAAACACGGTTCATTCACATATTTTTAGACCTGCTAAATTGGAATCGCGAGCGCCACGCTGCGCGTGACGCCATAAAAGTATAAAGAGAAAAGGGTAGAGTGAAATAGGATAAAAGTATAAAGGATTACTTGGTCCTGGAAAGACGGAAACCAACCTTATTGCTACGGCCCCATGCCTCGCCCCTATTACGATCCGAAGCACGGGCCTCGCTCCCGGCATAAATGTACCAGGAACCGCCGCGAACAGAGCGACTGTCCACTCTCTGCGTTCCCAACTGCATCCATTCCCATACCTGCCCATGCATGTCAATCAGCCCAAATCCGTTGGCAGGAAACTGATCAACGGTTATCGTCCCCTCCCGGTCAGGCCCTTCGGGCGCACGACCAAAGGGGTACCGACCTTTAAAATTCGCCTCTTGTGATGACAGAGAATCAAAATATTCCTGCCCCCCAGCATCTGTCCGAGGAATTCCAAATTCATCATTGGGACGGTCTCGCCCTGCCTGGCAACAGGCAGACCAGGCAAGATCTTCCGGCAGACGAAACGCTCCCCACCGTAGGATTCCCGTAAGCCAAACAGCCATCATCTCAGCTTCAAAGCAGGAAACATACACCACAGGATGATCATCCAACTGGCATTCATCACTCTCATTCTCACGCCGCCACTGCCATTGCCGGAGTCGAATATGACTAGGATCAAAGGCTTCGAACTGCAGATTCGTCATGGGGGTGCGTTGCATGGCATAGTCTTCAGGAAGTTGATGAATTGTGGGAGGATCGCTTTCTATATCCAGATATTCATCTGGCTGCCGTCCATAGGGATGTTCCCAGCCCTCGGGAGGGCACAAGCAATAGTTTACTTTGCGATCTTTCAGCCCCTGATTAAACGTGTTACGTCGCTGACGATAGTCACCCTGTGTCTGATCTGGCCAGGTACGAATCCCCTTTAATTCTTCAGGGGTCAGGATTTCATACTGTTTGAGCACGGGATCTTCTACAAAACAATCCTCAGGAACCAACTGCAGGAGACCACGATCGGGTCTCTGCCATTCCCCGGGAGGTTTCCCCCGGTTCCGTTCAGCTGCCACTATAACGCGGTGTTCAAATTCACTTAAAAACTGAGCATGGATCTGCTCACAGATTTTCTCAACTTCTGATTTTTCTACCGTTTCCTTTTCCGGTAGATTCTTCACCACCAGTTCCCAGGCCGGATGCAACCAGCGACTGTCACGGTAGAGGGGTAAATACGTTTTATCACAAGCAAACAGGCTCTGTAATATCGAAACAGATCGCGAATCCAGGACAGGATGTTGCGTGTGTTGATTCGGCCTTTCAGCCCAGGCCTTTCGTCCATCCCAATTACGATGGACCAGCCAGCGACAGAGCAACTCCAGTGATTCATCTAACTTGACATCATCCTTACCGATGATTTCCCATAGCAAAAACGCAGCACCAAATTTAAGCAGGCAGGTCGCCATCTGGTCCACCAGTGCCTGGTTTCCTTTACGCGATGCTGAGCAAACTGCAAACCGGATGATCCACTTCCATCGCTCATCACGCGCATGCGTTCTGAAGATGTCTTCTTGTTGAGCATCCGACATCCCAGCCAGATGTAGTCCGGCAAACCATTCACAAAACGAAAAGTGCCGCCAGGCTAATTGTGTATGCCGAATACCGGATCGATCCACATAGGCATGGGTTGTCAGGTTGAGTTGATCTAATTCGTCGAGTCGGTCCAGAAATTCTTCGGCAAAGTCAGCATAGGCTTCATCGTTCAGCACTCCGGTAAACTTGACTTCCCCTACTGAAGCGGGATCACTCTTGGCTCCCAGAGCGATGGTTTTCCAGGCAACCTTGCCTAAAAAACGCTCGAACGTAATCAGATCGATCTGTGCTGCCTTTTTTTGCCCTGCATCATACATCCCATTCTGACCGTGTTGGATCAGCATCTTGAGGGTCTTATGATACACGTCTTCCCGATTCTTTAAATCTGCCAACTCACCGCTCAAAGCCAGACGCTTCATCTGCTGGAGCAGTATCGGAACGTTGCGTAAAGCTTCCCATTCTTCTGTTCGAAGTAGTTGATCCAGGAAGGGAGCTTCTTCCCAGAAATTCTTGATCCGGCTTTCATCAAAGGGATCAACCCACAACGTGCGCCATGTTGTCTCAATGTAGATATGGGCTTTCCTTCTCTCTGTTTCAGGACGTCCGGAAAGAATCACGGGACAATCTCGCACCCCATCCGCTTTGAGAAAGTGCCCCAGCTTCAAATCTTCATCGGTCTGATCCAAAGCATCTAGCAGGAAAACGACATCCCCCCGATCAACGGCCGTCTCCAACCAGGAGTCGCGTTTCTCCTCTTCCGGGATGATTTCTCCCAGTAACTGCTCGCCTAAATCATGGAGCAGTTTCTCTTTTTTCAACGACCAGTCAAAATCAGACAATAAGGGAAGGCGGTTCCAGCGGCCCAAACCATCGCGAGAGCAGCTGGCAGGCCCTGCACCGAGCCGTAGCGGCATCCGGTTTCCTCCCTTCTGGGAAGCGATTTGATATTCGGCATCAATGAGCATCGTGGATTTTCCCAAGCCACTTTCCGCCAGAATGCAGATCCGCTTATTTTTCCCCAAATTGCCTGTTAGAATTTGCTTCACTTCTGCTTTGGGCAGTGGATCAAACACAGTCTGTGGCTCTTTTTTGCTGGGATCTCCGGGGCGTGGGGCTGAAAGAGAAGACCGTACATAGCGACTACAGGTTTCCTTCAACAATTCCTTTGCCCGTTTTTTAAGATGACGTTTCACTAAATCAGTCAGACCGCAGTATTCAGATAGACTTTGATAGGCTTGCTCAAAGGTTGTGACAGGCATGAGTTTGATTGTTGTCTGATTCACATCAACTTGAGAGGGCTTAGCGTTCTGATCACCATACAGCAGGATCTGGTTGATAAAATGTCCTTTCACTCCCCCCAGGTCTATATCCTCAGATTGTGTTTCTCTCACTTCCTGGCGCAGTGCAAGTAACTTATCCGTCACCCCTTCAACATGCTCAAGTCGTTCATGTGCAGCTCCCGGTTCTGCAAAAGATGCCGATATGACTTTCTGGGGATCAAGCCGTTCATTTCTGGCAGCCGCGTTCACGGCACAGGCAAACGCCGCTTCCGCCGAACGCCCTTCAATAAAATTTAACAGGAGTGGCAACTCAAACCCATCCTCAGAACTGAGGGGAATCAGCCGCCAACGGTAGTCATAACCAGAACCATCGCGCTCTTTCCAATCCGTGCGTTTGCGGAGCGTCAGCATGACATTCCGCAAACCCTGCTGAAAACTGGAGTCCAATGCGAGATACCCACTGTATCGACAGTCAGGATAGAGCAAGCCACTCCCATCAGGGACTTTTTCCACCACCAGCCGTGCCAGTAAACCTTCCGGCACTTCAAAATGAGGATTGGTCTGCTTACAGCCCGTGGAAGCAGACAGTTGTACTAGTACCCAGGTTTCTACAGAATGTTTAGGTTTCGGGAGCTTTCCCTTGTTGAGCAGATAGGCCAGGGTTTCACCGGCCAGCAGCAATGCAGGATGATCCCAGTCTGTGACTTCTTCCTGTTCCCGCTTGTCGATGGGGAGGGCAGATTGATTCGCAGTCGATTCCTCTGGCTCTTTTTGTGCTTGTCGCTTATTAGTCAATTTAGAGGCGACTGCGCGTAGCCTTTTTTCCCAAGGCAGCTTCATTTGCTTCAGGAAACCCGGTTCGATGTTATGCACAACTCGATCGAGCTCTAATGTATCATTCTGCGGACAAGCCTCATCATACAGATCTACGGCGTCCTGAATCAGTTTGGTAATCTCTTCTGACTTTTGCCGCTCTGAATTGACAGCTTCGATCAACTTCCGACGCGCCTGCGCCATTTCCTGCAAACAATCAGTCTGAAAGTGTCCCCAGAGATAAGACTTATTCCCCCAATGCTTAAGGATCTCTGCTCCTTGCCCCCGCGCAGCCCCTGCTATCACAAGACAGGGACGATCCCCTTGCTTAGTCCGCATCCCCAGAAAGTGAGACCTAAAAGCACGGTCTATGGAAGAAGGATTGGCACCTTCATAATTCAAAAACCGTTCCAGGGCCTGCGCATAATTTCCCTCGGATCGTAGTTTCTCCATCTGATCGGCAAGGTTGGTCATCAAATCACTCCAGCAGTATTTTCTTGTACAGAACGTTCAGTCCCATTATGCCGCTCACTTGCTGCGGGTGCAATTCACGGCAGCAGGCTCTCTTTGCTGCCCGGTAATTGGTTGAAAGCTGGAGCACATGAATCAATTCAACCCCTTCTTGCCCGAAAGGTACCAAATTACCATGCAGGCAAGAGGGACTGTGCTCGGGATTATTTCACCTGATCTACGGCAAAATCTACGCCGCCTTGCCCCACAACAAAGTGACCGTAGGTTGTTGCCGTTCGAGCAGGATTCCCACTTCGCTGGACTGCAGCCTGCTGCCGACTTGCAATCAATTGATCCGTGCGGTTGGAAATATACAGACGGACTGGGTGATTACCCTGCGAATACGCCGGCGATTGGGCAAGCGAATTCCTGATTGTCCGTTCCACAGCAAAATTGATCGGCAGCGCCCGGTGTGACACATTGACCAGTTCTTCTGGCTGGGCTGGGCGGCATTGATACCCTGATCCTGTTGCTTGAATTAACAGAATCTTTTCGGTATCCCGCAACGGATCGCGAACCTCCACCAGTGGAATCAAATGTTTGGCCTGAATCAATTGTTGAGTCAGCCTTGGTGTCAAGTTGGTCACCACCAGCCGAGGCACCGCGATGCGATCCCGTTTGTCCTGCACAATCTGCCCGGCCATTCCCTCGGTCAGATCAGCAGAAGACGTATTCGTCCCGAATTTCTCTTCGCTACTCTCTTCTTTTTTCTGTGCGACTTCATAATGAATTTGTTTGTTGACATCCCTCTGACTGCTTTCAGCATTCAGAGTCAGTTCGTCTTCTACCGAGCTTTCCCCCTTCTCCGCTGGTGGTTTTTCCAGATGAACCTGAACCGGCAGCGGCTCATTCCCCACCAGAGGTTCTTCAGGCGTTTCAGTTTCATCTCGCAACAACAGGAAAACACCGATGAGAATGTGAAAACACATGGAAATCAAAAAAGATATCAATCGAAACATCACTCAGCTCCTTTGGCAATAGAAAGTTCATGGACTTTAAAACCTGCCTGGCTCAAGGCCGATTTCAGCAGCAGGCTTTTGTGATACGGACACTGGGCGTCACCTGCCAAGAGCACCGAGCTGCCGGTCGGGATCGTGCCGATTAAAGTTTTTAATTCGTTGAAAGAGTATTCACGATTCTGCGATTTGGAAAATATGGCCTGTTCCGTGAACTCCAGCAGAATCTGTTTGTCATCGGGCGCTGCCTTTGAGTCAGCCCCATACCCGTTCTCTACCAGCTGGCTATTTTCAATATGAAACGTTTGAATGACCGGCATCAGAATCATCAGCAAACCAGCCAGTAACACCAGCGGATCGATAAACGGTGTCAGGTCGACCTGTTCATTATCTTCGGCGTGGTCCCACATGGTTTCCATTTCTCCTTTGCTGTCTGGATTGGTGTGAAGTGATCAATAATCGGCGTTCCATTGCGGCTGTTTTTTTCGATACCGACTGTTTGACTTTTTTATGTAAACAGCTCAGCGACTGAAATAGTTCGTAGCGCTCACGTTTCCAGTACGGTGCCCAGATCCAGGCTGCTGTGACATGGGCTAACACGGATACGAATATCCCGATCAACGTCGTTTGAATCGCGTACGCGAACCCCTGAATCACCAGAGACGGGTCGGTGGACACAAACGCCAGCGCATCGGAGATGCCAAACAATGTTCCTGCCAGGCCCAGTAAAGGGGCGACTGGGCGTAACACACTGGCGATAATCTGAATCCCTTCGTTGGTGGTAGTCAAATAGGCTTCGAACTGTTGTTGCCAGTCATGTCCCAGGTCCTGCAGGACCTGCCCCATCGGTCGGGACACAACTTGGTTCCTTCGCTGAAGCAGACTGGCATCGACCACCATCTTTTTGACCTGGATCAGATCTTTGTGGATCACACTCCGCCGCAGACTGATCAACAGCAGGGTATGAGTAAAAATCCCCAGCGCGGTAATACTGGCGGCGCCAAGGGCCCCCATAATGATCCATTGCAAAAACGGTAACTGACTCATTGTTAAGTTCCTTTCTTTTCGATTAACCGAGGGCGAAACCTGGTTCCAGTTGATCCTGTTTTAGTCCGTCGAACAACAGCGGTTTTCGCATAGAACGCCCGACTTTCCGGAGTGTGTTGCGTAATATCTGATTGAGTAACTGCCGTTCGATGACCTGCTGTTCCAGTTGGGTTTCATACCAGGCGGGACAGTCCCGGGGATCGTTGAGAAACAGAAAATGGCAGGGCACACACAGGCGGTTGCTTTGACGGAGTGTGCCAGCGGATACATCCAGGTCGTCCCGCTCGCGTTCCGTCATTGAGCGGTTCAGATCAATGATGAATTCGCTGGAAGAATTGGACTTCTCGAACTCAGCCGCAGCGCGTTCCCACTTCTGCAGCCGCCGTTCCAGTTGTTTAAAATACTCGTCCTCTTTTTGAGAGTGTTTACTGGAAATGCTCAGAGCGGTTGGCATGCCAGCCTGGACAGCAGCTTGCTGGATGACCAATTCAGGTCCCCTGGACTCATCGGCAGAGACAAGCCCCCCAGGCAGGAAAAGTACGAAAGTCACCGGCAGCAATTTAATTGATGGACGCATGAGAGACTCCTTGATATCCAGAATCAGCCTGGCTGAATTCATGGAAGGTTGTGTGAAAAACAGGAGCCCCTTCGGGAATAATTGGGTTTCCACGAAGCGGGCTCCTGTCATAACGACTGATATAACTCACTAAAATTTACCGATCGCGTTGCGGATGAGCTGAAACGTCACCACATCCACATCATCGGGCAGCGTCTCCAACTCACTCTCCTGCAGTGTGGTCTGATTTGCGGGAGGCTGCTCCACTTGCTGGCGACCAAGCCTGCTCGAAATATCGATGCCTGTGTCATAGACTGAGATACCAGCTGCAATCAGACAACCGAGCATCAGCCAAAATCGTTTACGGCTTAACATGGACAAGTTCCTTTTTTGATTGAGGGAGAAAACGTTTGAGGATCTCGATCTCATTACCGGCAGTGACCTGTCGCGCCACAATATTCTTGCGACTGGAGGGATGCAGAATGGGATCGTGGTTGACAAAGGTCTGAAACAGGCCTTCCATCCTTTTCAGATCTGTTCCGATATCGGGCATTGATTTCGCAATCGCATGCAGTCTCAGATTCAGCGTTCTGACAGAATTACCTTTCGCTTTGATATCTGAGATTTTCCGCAGGATCAGCTGCATGCCGTCGGCTTTGTGCACGCTGACCCGCAAATTCTGTTGAATTTGACTCAACTCTGATTTTTGCTGTTTCAATTCCTTCAGCAGCGTTTTGGAATAGTCCAGGTCTACTTTGCTGAGCATTTCATATTGCGTGGCTACATCGAGATCTGTAGCCGTCAGCTTGACATCCAATGCCAGATCCGGATCGAGACGGGGAGACGCTGATGTTAAAATCTGCTCATGCTGGGCAGCCAGTTTTTCCAGTGCCGCGGTCAACCTTACTTTTCGCTCAGCATATTCGCGCAGGTCCTGGTTTGATTTTGCCAGGCCGGCTTCTGCTTTCCCGATCGCGGTTTCCACCGATCGGGAAAACTGGTTAAAGGCCTTCATTGCCTGTGGTTCAATAGCAGAAAACTCCTCGAGTACCTGCTGTGAATTTGTCAGGGCCTTGTTCAATGATTGCTCATAGGCCTCTTTACGGGCCTCATCATTGGGATCGCGACGCAGGGCCAGCAAATGGCTTTCCATTTCCTGTAATGATTCTCGAAAGGTTTCCCGGATGGCGTCCAGCCGAGGGGAAACCTGAGATTCCATCGCTTCTTCAAAATTCTCTTTTTTAACATTTAACTCACGCACATAAGCTTCCACTTCTGTTTGAGTTTCTGTGGGCTCCTCTGCCCGAAGGGACAGCGTGCAGGTACCGAGTACCACGCAGGACACCAGGGTTCTTAAAATACTTTTCATTGTCTTACTTTCCAGAATGGGAATTTCAAATGAAACTGGTCCCAGTGACCATCACGGGAACCGAGAAAACTACATTGACCAGTACATCTGGTATTTGACTTCCAGCACATCGATTTCTGTTTCAGTACACATTTTTTTCTCTTTTGTGGCATCCACGGTGCCAGCCTGACCCCGCGCCTCCACACCTGTTGAGTGATCATTCTCACCATGAGTCTTTGGCGGATTTTTTGATGAATCACGTGACTGTTGCATGGCTCCTCCTTTCTTAAATTAAGACCCGTCGTACTACAGACTAAAGGGGTATCCACCCGACAATCAGCAAATGTTTTTATGAGAATCATTCAATATTTGGGGGATTGGAAAACTGTGCGGTTGCCCCTGTCTATGTTCTTAAAGGACTGGAACCGAAAAAGCGGAAAGCGTTTTTTTGAGAACACTCATTTATTTTCATAAATGTGAGGGGCGCTACCGCCGCCAGGAAAACGCTTTAAAGCAACCGCTCGCGAAAAAGGCAGTTCGGGCGATCCTTGCTACGGTCCACGAACGAAAAATCACAGATCAGCAGAAGTACTGAAGCTGGATCTGCAACAGTCGGCGGATCGTCCTGCGAATGACAACAGAACTCTACTTCGCGTGACAGGTTTCATTCGCGGGAGGGCAGGCCAAGTGGAGCGGAAGCAGGCGAGAAGAGCTGACGTGCCCAAGTGATTTGGCTTCCAAGTCTTACGGATTGTGGCGAACCTCTGGTCGGTACAATCCGTCAAGTACATTCAAAGCCCCGATTTCCCCCAAAAGAGGTGTTTTCTCGATTTGTGGTGTACTTATTCTGTGGTGGATGATACAGTGTAACTTGAATAGTTCGCGTTTACAGTGAATTTCAAGAGGTTGAATGTCGTATGCCCAGTAATGCAAACAATGGCCGCTCGCGGACGCGGAAACGCGTGGGAAAATTGCTGCGCGAGGGGGGAGATGTTTTCACCGTACAAGAAGCCGCCCGCATTCTGGGAACCGAAAGACAGGACGCAGCAAAGACGCTCGCGCGCTGGTGTCAGCAGGGCTGGCTGAGCCGTATCAAGAGGGGGGTCTATGTTCCGGTCCCTGTAGAATCAATCAGCAAGGAGCGGGCTCTGGAGGATGCATGGATCATCATTCCCGAACTATTTGGACCCGCGTATGTCGGCGGCTGGTCGGCTGCTGAGTACTGGGACTTGACGGAACAGATTTTCCGGGACATCTGTGTCTTCACCACACGGCCTGTCGCCAAACGGCACCAGGTCATCCACAAGATCCCCTTCGTGGTGACGCACATTTCGCACGAGCAGCACTTCGGCACCAAGACGGTATGGAAAAAGGAAATGAAACTGTCAGTGTCTGACCCGACGAGAACAATTGTGGACATGCTCTCTAACCCCTGGACCGGTGGTGGGGTAGAGCATGTCATCGACTGTTTCAGGAACTACTTCGAAGGCCCGCACCACAATCCTGAGAAACTGGTCGAATATGCTGAGCGCCTTGGTAACGCGGCAGTGTTCAAGCGGTTGGGATTTCTGACGGAGAGTCTATTGGGAGAGAACCATCTGCTCGTGCCTATCTGTAAATCGCGACTGAGCAAAGGCAATGCGCAACTCGACCCGGCGATCAAGGGAGATAAGCTGATAACGCGCTGGCGGCTATTCATCCCGTCTATCCTCTCCTTCGAAAGGGAGTCGACCGCGTGATACCGAAGCAGGAAATCATTGAAATAGCCACGCAGTCCAATCTGCAAACACATGTAATCGAGAAAGATTACGTGCTCGGTTGGCTGCTGGCAGGCATCAACCGACACGCAGCCCTTCATGACACGTGGGTTTTCAAGGGAGGGACCTGCCTCAAGAAATGCTACTTTGAAACGTACCGATTCTCCGAAGACCTTGACTTCACGCTGCGTGAAACATCGCACATTGATGTGGACTTTCTCCGAGGAACTTTCGCGGAGATTTCTGAATGGATATATGAGCAGAGCGGTATCGAGATTCCAGCCGACCGAATGAAATTCGAGGTTTACACGAACCCACGCGGCGTTGAATCCTGCCAGGGACGCGTCTATTACAAAGGACCGGCGACATATTCCGGAAAGCATTCGATGCCGCGTATCAAACTTGACCTCTCATCTGATGAAGTCGTAGTTGATGATCCGGTCACGATACCGGTACGGCACGACTACACTGACTGTCCCGAGGGTGGGATAAACATACAAGCTTATTCTTATGCTGAGGTCTTCGCTGAGAAGATTCGAGCGCTCAAGGAACGCACGCGCCCGCGCGACTTGTACGACGTCATCAACTTCTACCGCCGCCCGGAATCAAGCGAAGTAGCAGGTGATGTGAAATCCTTCGTGACGAAGAAGTGCGCGTTCAAAAGCATCACGTTCCCCATACTCGCCGATCTGGAACCGCACAAGGACATCTGCGCCACTGGATGGGAAGATCAACTCAGCCACCAATTGCAGGCGCTTCCGCCCTTCGATTCGTTCTGGAGTGAATTGCCTTCCTTCTTCTCTTGGCTCGATGATCCCGAATCTGCCTTGATTGGCCAACTGCTCCCAATTCCGGCAAAGTCCGAAGGCGAAGCCAAGACCATCACGCTTGAGGCAGGAAGTCCAAATTTCAGCACTTTGGAACGCGTGCGTTTCGCGGCTGTGAATCGCCTGTGCATCGAACTCGATTACCGGAAGGAAAATGGCCAACGCTCGACGTATGTCATCGAGCCGTATTCGCTACGAACGGCAAGAGAAGGCAATATACTCCTCTACGGGGTCAAGCTCCCGGCAGGAGAAATCCGGTGTTTCCGGGCGGACCGCATCATTGGCGCGACCGTGACCCGGCAATCCTTTGCTCCGCGCTATTCAATTGACTTCATCCCGGAAGGACCCGTTCGCCTCAGTGCCCGACAGATGAATTCTATCAGCCTTGCACTACCGCAACGGCCCTCGTCAGTGCCGAAAGTCCGCACCGGCCGGACCCGGAAAAGTAAATCAGGTGGAGGTCCGAAGTACGTGTTTCGATGCTCCGTGTGCGGGAAGCAGTTCACGAGAGGCACACATGATTCCCGCCTGAACCCGCACAAGAACAAGCAAGGATATCCCTGCTATGGGACGACAGGCTTGTACGTCAAAACCAAGTATTAGCGCCTTTTCATATTTCTTTTTGTTGGGTGTAGCCCGAGTGGCCGATGTAATTGAGGCCTTCAGTTGGGGGATGAGTTTGGTATAAAAGGTGTTTTTAAAGCTCAGGAACAATCGGTTAAATAGAATTTTTAAAAAGTACTTTTGAAATCCTTCATACAGACTACTCGCAATTGTTGGATGGATCAAAAGCATTGCGGATAATACTCTGTTTGGCATGACTAGGCGACTGCAGGAGCTGTTCATAACGGAGCAGGAACGCGCGGAGTTCTTTTAATCACAAGAGTACCGGGAAATTGAACTGCTGGGAGAGGCAATCCAAAAGCGACAAGCTGACGCGCCCCATTAGTTACTGATATAATGACATAGGGTCATGATGAGACATCCTTTCTGGAGAGATACTCCTACAAATACTATACCAATTTGTTCTCGTAATTCAGGGGTTTGAAACTACCTCTAGGAATATGTTGAGCGTGCTTTTTGAAGAACCGGAGAAGTAAGTGAGTCCGTACCAACCTTATAGAGATGATAGTCTAGACCCACTCGATGATATTCGTGATCTTGTGAATGATATTTTGGATAATGGTGTATACCAATGGCCCATAAGTTGGACAATTGAAGAGCTGGAGGAGTTAAAAAGGTGGCTAGATAAGCAGCTTGAAGATCGTTGACTTCCCTAATAGACTCCGTCACTCGTTCTCCTGATGCGGGGAAGCGTTCAGGCACTCGCGGAACGTTCACGTAATGCTTCATACAGGTTGGTGTGATTGAGCAGAATCTCTTTCAGTCCCTGCTTGACTTTCTCTGAGTTCAATGCCTGGGTGCTCATTTCCGTGTGGGCGTCCAAGGCGTTCATGATGGCTTCGGTCAGTTCTGTGCCCAGGTCAGGAGAGTTAGCGAACTGTTCCTTCGAATTGCTTCCCGCCTGTTTGACTAGAGTTTCCGACTCGAGCAATTTCCCGAGGATGACATTATTCACATAAACCAGCTTGTCGTTTTCGCTGAGTTCGCCGGTAAACAGATCATTGACCTTTTCGATGATCTCACTCAGTCGGGCTTTCAGCTTCTCCTGAACGGCGCCGCTGCCCGCTTCGGTGATCGGGTTCAATTTATCGGCATCTTTATCAGATAAGATCAGGTCCTGATTGCCGCGGTTTTTCAGGTTGTGGTGAGTCAATTTGACCTGTGACAGATCCACGCCTTCGCGCTCCCGTCCGAATTTCAGTAGCCGCTGCAGATGCCGGTAGAAGATGGACCGTTTTTCAAAGTCGGTATTCCCATAATCAAAGATCTGTGACAGAAACGTATAAGCTCTTAGATAGGTCTGCATATCTGTTTTGAACAGCTGCAATGCCTCCATCCTTTCCTTGGCGGCTTTCGCTGTCTCGTCGTCGTTGTTCTGTTTGGCCAGATTGAAGTCTGCTTTCGCGTTCTCATACTGTTTCAGCAGCCGTTCTGCCACTGGTTTGATAGCGGCTTCCAGCTGGCTCTGCTTCGATTTCGGGTTGAGTTCAACATTCACGACCCGTTCGACTTCGAATTCGTCATAGTACCCGGTTGCGTCCAGCTTCGACCGCAGATCCAGTATGATATTCGGGTCGGTCACATTCGACAGGCTTGCCGTTGTAAAGTAGACTTTGAACGCATTCAGGACGTCTTCGGGATCGTTCACAAAATCCAGTACATAGGTGTCATCCTTGCCCGGATAGCAGCGATTGAGCCGGGACAAGGTCTGTACTGCCTGTATCCCGTCCAGCCGCTTATCTACATACATTCCGCACAATAATGGCTGATCGAAGCCGGTCTGAAATTTGTTCGCCACCAGCAGGATCTGGTATTCATCCCCTTTGAAGGCTTCGCGAATATCGCGCCCTTTCAGACCGGGGTTGAGTTCCTTGCTGGTCTCTTTGAACGGATCGGGGCCGGATTCTTTATCGTTGACCTCTCCTGAGAATGCGACCAATGTTTTGAGCGGATAGCCTTTTTCTTTGATATACTTTTCAATGGCCAGCTGCCAACGAACCGCTTCCAGGCGACTACTGACGACGACCATTGCTTTGGCTTTCCCGTCGAGCAGTGTTGCGATGGTTTCCCGGTAATGTTCGACGACGATCTGTACTTTCTGGGAGATGTTGTAAGGATGCAGCCGGACCCAGTTCATCAGTCCTTTCATGGCGGCGCCGCGTTCGACTTCCTTATCGTCGAATTCTTTACCGCCGTTCGCCAGTTTGAACGCCAGCTTATAAGACGTGTAATTCTTGAGGACGTCCAGAATGAAACCTTCTTCAATTGCCTGTCGCATGGAATAGACGTGAAACGGTTCCGGCAGGTTGCCTTCGCCAGCGGGCTGGCTGGGATCAGGACGCCGCCCGAACAGTTCCAGCGTTTTGGCTTTGGGGGTAGCGGTGAACGCGACATAAGTGATACCCTTTTCGCTGGCGCGGGATGCTATCTGTGCCGCCAGTATGTCTTCGCTGCTGATCTCGCCCCCGTCGGCAATAGCTTCCTGTTCCTCTGCCGATAATAACTGTTTCAGTTTGGAAGCCGCTTCCCCCGTCTGTGAGCTGTGTGCCTCGTCGGCGATGACGGCAAACTGTTTGCCTTCGGTGGCTGCCAGTTCGCGGACTGCTTCCAGTGCAAACGGAAAAGTCTGGATCGTGCAGACGACAATCTTTTTATCCCCGGACAGGGCCTCCGCCAGTTCTGAACTCTTGCTGCCGCCGCCCCCTTTGATGGTGGCGACGACCCCTTTAGTACGTTCGAAACCAAAGATGACATCCTGTAACTGACCATCAATTACTTTCCGGTCAGAGACGACCAGGACCGTATCGAAAATCTTTTTGTTCTGTTCATCGTGCAGGTCTGCCAGAAAATGAGCCGACCAGGCAATCGAATTCGTTTTCCCTGAACCGGCGGAATGCTGGATCAGATACTTCTGACCGGGGCCTTCGGATAAGATCGCTGCCTGTAGTTTGCGGGTCGCGTCCAGCTGATGATAACGGGGGAAGATGATTTTTGAGATCTGCTTTTTCTGATCCAGTTCGGCGACCATATACCGCCCGAGGATTTCCAGCCAGCTTTCCCGCTGCCAGACCTGCTCCCAGAGATAGGAGACCATATAGCCGTCCGGGTTGACCGGGTTTCCCGCGGCGCCTTCATTGCCCAGGTTGAACGGCAGAAAATGGGTTGCTGTCCCTGCCAGACGGGTGGTCATCTTCGCTTCCCGGCTGCTGACCGCAAAGTGAACCAGGGCGCCCGAAGGGAACGACAGGAGCGGTTCGGCTGCCTGCCCTTTGGGGGCAGGATCACGATCATGGCGGTACTGATCGACGGCATCTTCAATGCTTTGGGTATTGTCGGTCTTCAGTTCGACGGTCGCGACGGGCAGACCGTTCAGGAACAGGACCAGATCGAGACTCTTTTCATTATGCAGGGAGTACCGCACCTGCCGCACTACTCGCAGCCGGTTGGCGGCGTAGTGTTGCATGATTTCCGGGTTGATCGCCAGCGCGGGTTTGAATTGCGCCATTTTGAGTTTGTGGCGCATGCCCAGTACATCGAAGCCCTGCCGCAATACAGAGAGAGTCCCGCTTTTGTTGAGTGCGTCCCGCAGTCGGTTGAGCAGCGCCAGTTCTGCTCCTACGCCGTGATTCTTGGTCAGGACTTCCCAGGCTTTCGGCTGTGTATCCTGTACCCAGGCGACGACATCCGCGGGATAGAGAGCCCGCTCCCGGTCATATTGGGACGCGTCTTTGTCGGCAAACAGCCAGCCTGCTTTCGACAGTTCGTCGCAGATCTCGTCTTCAAATTTGATTTCTTTGTGCAGGCTCATTAACGACTCCAATATCCTGTGAGCGGAACGGTGCTATCTGGCCTCATTCCTTGCAGTGATATTTTTCAAAAACAAATCAAGCTACTATTTCAAACTCTGTGTCATCACCAAGCCAAATCAGACAACAGAGATCAAAGAGTAATTTTTGTCGTTCTTCCAATTCTTCCGGCCCAAAACGAGTCAGGGCCCTGAAGTTAAGTTGTTTGGTTTTACAAAACGTCTTGAAATCGAGGTTACTTTTGTAACAGTCTTCTCGGAGTGTTTCGTTCCAGAGTAGCGTGCTGCTGTAGGACTTGAGTTTTTCAAGAAATAATTCGTTTCCACTTGAGATATTGTCTTTGCCCTTCAGAAGTAAGATGCCTCCCAGCCGATTTCTTTCTTGATCAAATCGTTCTGCATCGCCTTCAAACAAACTGAGGTTCTCATCATTCCGTGATAAGATGTGCTCGACATGGAATCCGGTTTTAGCGCCCCGTGATGTCACCAGATGTCGAAGTTCGTGTTTCATCTGTTGTTTCATTCCATTGGCCAGTAAGTCCTCGATCCGAGCGAAGATATAGCGAATAAATCGTGTATTTAAGCGGTCAACTGACATGGGGCGAAACAATTGATAATTAAATGCCTGCGTAACTTCCGTTCCTCGCTTTTTTTGGATTTCTGCGATTAAATGCTTTTCAAAAATGGCTGGGATCTCAGCTACTGGTTGCTCTCTGGTTTCCGAACTGATTTCAAATAATTTTGTGGCGAACTCATTCGAATCGTAAGCTCCCTGTAATTGAAGCATCGAAAATAAACGGTCCAGCTCTGACGAGACGATTCTGATTTTCTCGGATTCTTCTGGATCATTTACTTTGCACGCTGAAAGAATCAGCATGAACTGAGTGTCAAGCTCATTCAGACTGTTGAAAAATACAGAGGGGCATTGTTCCGATTGATCTTTTGTCGCATTCCAGATCTTTACATAGAGTTTTGTATAATATTTGAATGACTTTTTGAGAAAAGACTTTACTTCAGGTGTATTATGATCAAGTTTGAGTAAGCGGTTCAGATCTGATTTAAACATCTCACGATGGTATTCCCCGTCGAACCTTTGTCCTGCTTTTCGCGTGTCCGCAAATTTCGCCTTTAACCAGTAGCGGAAAAAACTGTCGATCTCATCATCGCGAAATGCATTTACCTGATTAACACTGCTTTCCCAGAGTTCATTAAAATTACCACTTTCAAGTTCAATTTTATCTATCTGTCCGAGCAGTTTGCCTTTTAGGATTTCGTATGGTTTTAGGCGCACGCCTCGGTCATTAATGACCTCAAAGACCATTGGCACATGAGTTGTATCTACTGAGAGATTGATTAAAACAAGCCGATAAAGGAAGTAATGAGTAAATGTATCCAGTTTGTGTAGCGTCGTCAGTCGGGAATCGAGTTCGCTACTGATCAGTTCATAATTGCGAACCATATTTACTGCTGTAATGCCAGTCGAAGTCTCAATCTCTGATGAGGCTACCCCATTCATTAAACCGTCTAATACATGAATATGCTGGACATGATTCATCCAGAATTCATGTTCAGTTCCGGAATAACCTGCAATTTTGCGTTCGAGCCATGGTGCCGTTTTAGATTGGAACTCCTTTGCTTTGGAGAGCAACTTAAGCATGATGAGAGTCAGCGTGGTCAGACGTTGTTGACCATCTACAACGAAAACACGTCCTCCGACAGTATTGGTGACATATGTGTTTAAGTAATACCAAGGATATTTAGAATCGATGTGTTCTCTTTTGGGATCGAGATCAGAGAGTTTCTGATATGTTTCTTCGAACTGGTAGAACACATCATCAAGGAGGCGTCTGACTGGTTCTTCTGTCCATTTATAATCTCTCTGATAGAAATCAATAAAATAGACCGTCGTGGAGAAAGTCTGATCTAAATTTTGTTTGTCAGGTTGAATTTCCATGATGAGTTCTCAAGGTTTAAGGGCAGTGTTTATATTTTCTGGTTTTAGATGTCTGGTTCATGCGGTCTCCTGTGTTGCGTACTCTCGGACGTCGATTTTACCGGTGACGGCGGCGGAGATCAGAGCGGTACGGCGTTCGTTTAGGAGTTCGATAGCTCGTTCAGCTTCCGATACCAGTGAGTCAAACTGTTCTGTTCGTTCATCAATGAACTCAGCAATTACGCCTTGTTCGGATAAGTCGGGGAACGCAATCTTACGGCTGGATGTGACGGAAAGCGGCATCCGTGAGCGAGTAGTTCCCGTTGACATCAGCCCTGCGTCAGTTGGAGCACCGATCGTTAGTTGGGCCGACATGAAAGACGTGAGAACTTGTCCTTTATCGAGTCTGTATCGGAAACAATCCGCCTTCACCATCGCTGGCTCTATTCCATCAGGAGCCACACATGATCGACCAACTGCATTCTTTGCATCGCCTAGTCCTGCGATCAGCAAGTCACCAGCAATAACGTCGTGTCCACCTCCCAATTCTCCGTTATAATGATCTGGATCAATAAAGGCGGCATCTGAGTTGTCAAAACGATTGTGACGAATGTTGTTAAGTCGGACTACGCGAATTCCTTCATCGGCGTAGTGGCTTGATTTCAGTCCTGATCCAAATGGTCCGTCACAACGATCGTTGGTCACAAAACCAAGTTTCATTACCTTCCAGTGTTCCGGCACATCGCCTAGCCATTCGATGCCGCTGTCTTTCATGGGGGCGTTGGGGTTCAGGCCTTTGGTGACCGCGTGACTGATGACCGCCTGCCGCTTTTCCTTCAGCAACTCAATCAACCGCCGCTGCTCCGCCACCAACGCGTCGATCTTCGACGTTTCCGCATCGAGGAAATTGGCGATGACGGTTTGTTCTTCTGGTGGGGGTAGTAGTACATCAAAGCTATCTAAGTTCCCAACCGTGAGTTGGTTAATAGTTGCTGTAAGAAATGAAGCAGATTGCATTTTAAACAACTGAGAGTTAAAAACCCAGAAAAGATAGTGATTCAAACCACTACGATAAATTGTCATAAATGCCCCGAACGACAAGCCTGCTGATTTTTGGTCAACCATTGCATTTTTGCCGATCAATGCCCGACTTCCATTTCGCGAACAAATTAAAATATCACCTTCCTTGGTTCGAAGACTTTCTGGTATTTCTGACTGCACGTAAACGTTATCATGAAAGACAATCTTCCCGTCTTGGACGTTTGATGATCTTAATACCAAAGTGCAGTTGGAATCCTCTTCATCAACAACATCAGAAGGTGAATAAGTAAGGCCAATTTTTGCCTGTCCTAAAAACTTCATTTTTGTTGCCAACCAATGTTTAGGAGCATCACCAAGCCAACCAATACCACTTTCTTTGTATTCATCATACTTCGGAAAACTCATTGCGACAGCTCCCCGATCATGGTGACGATCTTGTCTGTGACCCCTTTCAGTTCGGCGTCGATTTCATCCAGTTCGCGCGGTGGTTTGAAGACGTAGAAATGCCGGTTGAAGGGGATTTCATAACCGATCTTGGTTTTGTCGTGATCAATCCAGGCGTCGGGGACGTGGGGCAGGACTTCCCGTTGGAAATAGGTGTCGACGTCTTCACTGAGGGGGACATCTTCGGTATCGCGTAGTTTGGTGTCAATTTTGGGCTGACCTTTGCGTTTGCCTTTGGTCTCTTTGACGATTTTGCCGTCCTCGTCTCGTTCGGGGCGTTCGACGGTGATGGTCTGATAGCCGAAGTCGGTGGTTTTGAAAATCCGGCTGATCGGAGTGCCGCCCTTTGTCATTTTTTTGGCATTGCCGAACAGACGCGTGATCTCGTCGATATGTTCGCTGCTGAGTTCCTTGCGTTTGCTGCCCAGGCTTTTGCGCATCTTCTGCCACATCGCGCTGGCATCGATCAACTGGACCTTGCCTTTGCGGTGTTTCGGCTTTTTGTTGGAGACGATCCAGATGTAAGTGCTAATGCCGGTGTTGTAGAACATGTCGGTCGGCAGGCCGATGATGGCTTCCAGCAGATCGTTCTCCAGCACATAGCGGCGGATTTCACTTTCCCCGCTCCCCGCGTTGCCGGTAAACAGAGGGGACCCATTGAGGACGATGCCGAACCGGCTACCGCCATCTTTGGCAGGGCGCATCTTGGAGATCAGGTGCATCAGGAACAGCAGCGACCCATCACTGACACGGGGCAGACCGGGGCCGAATCGCCCATTGAAGCCGTCCTGCTTGTGTTCTTTGGTGATTTCCTTTTGAATTTTTTTCCACTCGACCCCAAACGGGGGATTGGAGAGCATATAGTCGAAGTGTTCGCCGGGCAGCCCGTCATCGGAGAGGGTGTTGCCGTGAATGATCTTACTGATATCCTGCCCTTTGATCAGCATGTCGGCTTTGCAGATCGCGTAGGATTCACCGTTGAGTTCCTGACCGTACATCACCAGCCGCGCGTCGGGGTTCTGGCCGCTCAGATGTTCTTCGGCAACGGAGAGCATGCCCCCGGTTCCCGCTGTCGGGTCGTAGAGAGAACGGACGATGCCGGGTTTGGTCAGGGCGTCGTCATCTTCGATAAACAGCAGATTGACCATCAGCCGGATAACTTCGCGGGGGGTAAAGTGTTCCCCGGCGGTTTCGTTGGAGAGTTCCGCAAACTTGCGAATCAGTTCCTCAAAGACCGACCCCATCTGGGCATTCGTGACAAATTCGGGATGCAGGTCAACGTTGGCGAATTTTTCCGTGATCAGGTACAGCAGGTCGGCTTTGGCCAGCCGTTCGACCTGGGTGTGAAAGTCGAAGCATTCGAAGATATCGCGGACGGCAGGCGAAAAGGCCTGAATATAGGAAAACAGGTTCTCGCGGATATGGTCCTGATCGCCCATCAGTTTTTTGATGTCGAGGGGAGACGTGTTATAGAAGAACTGACCGGATTTCTTGAGCAGGAACGGTTCGGGGTTTAGACTGGCGGCTTCGCGTTTCTCTTTTTCCTTGAGGACGGCGTCTTTCGTCGGTTCCAGAACACAATCCAGCCGCCGCAGTACGGTAAACGGCAGAATGACTTTGCCGTATTCAGACTGTTTGTAATCGCCGCGGAGCAGATCGGCGACCGACCAGATGAAAGAGGATAAGTTTTGCTGATTCATGTTTGTGGGTTCTTTGATGTTGAAAACGCTGGTAACTCTCGGCAGGTAAACAATTTATCAAGTCGCCATACTACACATAACCACAGAGGTGAGCAAGCACGGAGGCCACTGGTGAGAAATGGTTTGATGGCACAATTCGAAGGCGAATATATCGCAGCTCCGAAAGGGGGCAAATTGGGGGCTTGAATTGCTTACTAAGGGGCTGTGCTGAGTATCTGCAGTCTATTCGCAACAGTACCTCAGAACCTCGGAGGCAAGATGCATCGACTCAGGTCCGCGGTTATCGCGCAGAATGTCGAACAGTGACTGCGTGCTGGCGTTGATCATCCCGGGGGTAGCGAGCTATTACTCTTTCTCCCGAGATGAGTCATCTGAGTAGCTTCGGACAGACATTTCCCAAAGATCAAACCCATACTTTTCTCGAACAACCGTCATCCGCATCACATCTGTGGTGCCGTCTGCAATTCGTAGCCCCATTAGATCACGCACACGGTCCCCGAGGTCGACTTCTCGGCTGTAACCCACCGCACCATGCGCACGCATTGCTGCATCACAGGCGGCCAAAGCAATTTCAACACCTTCGGCCTTAATGCCATTGACGAGTGGTTCAGCTGCTTCATAGTTACCTTGGTCGTACAATCGAGCTGACTCTCGTGCCAGCGCCGCTGCCATTCGCAGTTTCGTGAGGTTTTCGCCAATAGGTTGCTGAAGATGAGTGAACCGCCCAATCGGCCCACCTAGTACATGACGCTGTCGGATTCGCTCAGCCATGATCTCCAGTGCCCGCTCGCCACAACCAATTGCCGCTGCAGCTTGCATTAACCTCCAGTAAAGGAAGTGCTGCTCAAAGATTTTGCCACCGTCTCCGTCCTTACCAATTAGATGTTCCGGTCCGACGTAAATATTGTCGAATTTGAGTCCGCCGAAAGAGTTCCCCGTCAGACCATGTGCGTAACGGTCAACGATCTCCAGTCCAGGATGGTCAATTGGCAGCAGAAACGCCGATTGACCATTTGGTGAGCCTGCGGCAGATCTTGCATACAGCACCACATGTGTCGCCTGACGCAGACGCGCATTCCACAGTTTCGAGCCTGTTAAGCGGAATCCACCACCATCTCTCACCGCCCGACTCTGCATACTTTTCGTATCCGTACCCGCATCTTCCTCGGTGATCGCCACAGCAAAGTAGGTGTCTCCTTTGACGAGCTTCTCCAGTGCAGCCTTCGCGACTGGAGAAGCCATCACCACTACGGGCCGACCGTGAGCACCTCCGACCACATCGCGCAGATTCAGGTTGTGCCGCCCTGCGTGTCTGAATACTTCCAGCATCTGCTGGGCGTTCCAGCCACTTCCTCCGACTGATTTTGGCAAATCCAGACCGGGCAATCCGAAGGCAGCACCGCGTCGTCTCCATTCTCGCGGTGAGGTGAGTTTTCCTTCTGATTTCAGTTGTTCGGCAAGATCGTCGATTGCAGTCTTCATTTGATCAATGGTTAACGGGGGAGGTGGTAACGGCTCTGTTTTAGAAGGAACGAGACGAATTTTAAAGAGGGTATTAAGCTCCTGGACAGGCTGAGAGTCTGACAGCCGTCCGGGGCTCTTTATATAAATCCGTTTGTAGGGAGTCGAAGAAGTTTTGCGTTTCTCAACAATGAACTGATAGTCCTTCATCGGTTTACTTGGATTTAAAACGCGAATTTGTGTTTCACCGCTTTCCTTCAACAGGACAAAATGACGGCCAAGCACGATTCCATCTGACCTAGTCACTGTGTACGCCAGAATGTTTAACTCGCCTCCCTTGATGCCCAGCTCGAGCCCATCTTCGTCAGACCAGTACGGCCCTGATTTGGTGTGAACACTGTTTCGGGCGGACACGACCTCGACTTGAATTTCATATCCAGCGATCTGGTCGGACATCCAGCCAAGCAAATCTACAAATCTCTCATTGGTGATCCGTCCTTGCTTTAGCTCTGGATGTTTTTGGAACAGTTGCAATGCGAAGCGATGGGGCTGGGGATGTAGTGGTTGACCAGTCATCGACCGAAGCGTCTGCAACGCAATTAAAGCCGCTGAGATGGGGCACGCCCCACCACCATCCAGGTTGATAAGAGCATCGAGTTCTCCTTGTGCTACGATTACCGGCGTCTGGCTGGAGTGGGCATCCCGAACCGACTTAATCGCATAGGATGGTGGTGACAGCCAGCGGCTCTTAACTGTCTGCTCAACATGCTCTTCAGCCTTAGTGATAGATGTGCAGGAGAATGTGAGAATCAATGCTACAAACACACCCAGATGAAATTTAGCCTTAGAGAAGGTTCCCATATGATGGTTCCAGTAGTTCGTTACCAATAAGGACATGACTGTCGATTGAGACAGCAGAGAAGCATAATACAGGTAGCTCTTGATCTTTATATGTGTTGTCAATTTGCCATAGTACCATAAATAAACAGGTGAGCAAGCACGGAGGTTTTGCAGTTAAATTCTGAGAAATCTTTGTGTGTGCCGGAGGCACTATATCTAAATTTCACAGGTTTTTGCGTCACAATACATGAAGGAAATATCCTTAACTATCAGTGATTGGTACGGATGGTTTTGAACGCCCTGGAGTAGTCTCCCCGAAGGATGTTTCAAGGCGTTATTATTACCAACCGTTATTTGTAAATAGCCTGTTTCCCAGGTTCTAATAAAGGAGTAGTATGCTAACACGACAAGAAATCATGTTGATCAGAGCCGCTTTGCAGTTCTGGGTCGAAGAAATGGATCTCGAAGATTCAGAGATGTTCGCGATCTATGCTGGTGGCCCCACGATGAAGCCGCCATGGAGCGGGGAAGACATCCAGCGGTTGCGTCAACAGTTGCTGGCAGCGCGACTACGGTATGCTGTGTGCCAGCATGATGCGACCAGGGTAAATAGTCCCCGATTGTTTAACACCTCAGAAGCCGCCAGTCAGGCAAAAACTGACGACTCTGACCGACTGGGAGTGGTCCTGGTTGCTGCCCCTGCGGTCTAAACTCTCTCAAACCCCATTCATCAGTTCAGCCAAGCTGATTTCGAGGGTATCCGCAATCCTCTCGATGTTCCGTAACGAAAGATTCCGTTCTCCCCGTTCAATCCCGCCGACGTAGGTCCGATCCAACTCACACGCATACGCAAAATTCTCCTGCGAGTAACCTTGCGCTTTGCGCAGTTTGCGGACTCGCTTTCCAAATCTTATCAATATGTCTGCTCGTTTTGCCATACGAACATTTAACACTTGACAAGGACAATAACACCACGGATTATAAGTATCATAACGAAGTGTAAACTTGGACAATTAGATTACAGATATTTAAAAATATTCGTCACTGAAAGAGGAGAAAATCAATGTTGCAACCACCAGGTAGAATAAGCTGCGCCATGGAAAGAAACTTTTGGATGATTCAAATAATGGCATCTGTATGCGTGTTACCCCTGGCTCTCATGCTTTCGGGATGTGGTAACGACACAACAGCAAGTAACCTCCCCAAATACTCGACTCCTTCCAGCACACCTTTACCTGAAGAATTTAGAGTGCTTGCTTCGCACCTGAGTCTGGAGATGAAATCTGATCCAGTTCAATTTCGGAATAAACGCGAAATGACGGACGTCATGGTGGAATTACAATCCGCCATATTAGACTTAAGTGAGATCAAATCAAAAGATAAAGAGATTCTGTATCTTTCTGATCAAGTCCGAGATGCGGATACCGTAATCTTGCAACGTCTTAACAACTTAAATTCCCTGCCAAAGCCTCCTGATGAGGGAACACTGTTTGCAGGTTCCATCCTTGATGGATTCTTTGGTAATTTTGGGGGTAGTTATCAACGTGGCCTTAATGCTGAGACGAAGCAGAATGCTTTAAATGTAGAACTACAGTCTCTGATTGCCGCTGTCGATAAACGTGATGCGGCGCACCAGTTGCTTCCCAAAGTGGCAGAAAAGTATTCCGCAACCTTAAGTGATTCGACTGCTCTTATCATAGTCGATTTTAATGAATCCTGGGGATACTCTGGGCCCGATGATTGGCTTGTACTTCAGAACTTGGGGGAAACACTTGAAGATTGTACTATTCTGGTGCAATTGACTGGCGCGAACGGAGAGGTTCGAAAAAACGTACATTTCCTGAAAACATGGCCTGCGTATACATGTATGTGGGGGCAGTATTACGCAGGAAAAGAAGTCCTGGGACGAACTGTGGAAAAGATGACCGTCGCGTACGTGCAAAAATTGGAGGTTACGATTTATTCACCGCAGTTCGCAACTCAGATCCATTATGTCTACAAGGGAGCGGAAAAAGATAAAGACGTTGCTCATCTCTGTAGAGACTTGAGTTTTCAAGGCGCTTACCAGCCTTACGAATCAGGGATTCTCTGGGATACACAGCGTGGTGCTCAATTCACCATGGACGGAGTTTCATTTCTTCCAAAGTGTCGCGTTGATGTTACATTTCGAAAAGGAGACCAATCGAAAGTCTGGTACTGGGAACATGATTCCTGGATGAAAGGAGAGTCAAAGAAATTTACTACACCAGCAGGAGGTTTGGAATTCGAACCAGACAACATTGATTTCGAAGTTTCTTTTCCCGACACGAATTACAAACACAAAGCAACTCTGCCAGTCGCCCTGGCATCTAAAAAATAGATTGAAAATAACATTCCAGCAACATTGTTACCTGGTCTTTTTGAACTACTTCTAAGTGGCATAAGCCTTGCTTAACATGATTTATCCGATAGGGCTGTTAGCGTCGACGTTGAGTCTACACTAACAGTACCTAAGTTCTGGTGAAAATCGTGCCCAAATACATGAGGGGGGGCATGTCGCTATCAGAGTACTCCATTCCAAATGCTCTGGAATCGTTTCTTCGGAAGCTGTTCCAGGGCTTTTTGCATTTACGGTCGTTTGTATCTACTAGATCGGTTTTCTCAAAGGAGTCAATTCATGTCACACATTGTTCAAATCCAGACCGAGGTGCGTGACCCGGTTGCCATTGGTTCCGCTTGTAAACGGCTTAAGCTGCCACAACCGGTTCAGGGCACGTTTAAACTATTCAGCAGTGAGGCCAACGGTTTGGGAGTGGAATTACCGGAATGGCGGTATCCCGTTGTCTGTGACATAACCAGCGGTCAGCTGCAGTATGACAACTTCGAGGGACGTTGGGGGGATCGGTGTCATCTGCATCGGTTTCTTCAGTCCTATGCAGTTGAAAAAACACGCATCGAAGCGCGTCGTAAGGGGCACACTGTGACGGAGCAGGCCCAGGCTGACGGCTCCATCAAGTTGACGGTACAGGTGGGAGGTGCTGTATGACTCACTTATGTAGTCCACCACATAACTGGCTTAATGTGGTGTTCCCAGTTATGTGGTCTTGCATGATTTCCTTTCGA